>Ga0209039_10001217_pt1 | contig 24541 bp, 21 predicted proteins | sample BogFormECP12_OM1_FD_188238 | JGI IMG/M metagenome (GOLD analysis project Ga0209039, IMG submission 188238) | Bog forest soil microbial communities from Calvert Island, British Columbia, Canada - ECP12_OM1 (SPAdes) (version 2) | ecosystem: Environmental > Aquatic > Freshwater > Wetlands > Bog ... | reverse complement strand
AAACCTTCACCGGATGCTCACGTATCGATCCTGGGGCATCCTGTTACGATCGATTTTTGGCGGTTCTCACAAAATTCCTTTTTTCCGCAAGCTGTAAAGTCATGCCCTGATACAAAGCGGATTTATAAAACACGCTGTAGACAGCCACTGCCCCCTCCGTCAGACCGGGAGCTGCATCACAAGCTAAATACGGCCGCATCGGCGAAAATAGCTATAGATGGAGAAGCGGTTGATTGCGGCGGATTGGGGATTGCGCGCGGGCCTGGGACTGGCAGCGATGGCGGCGACGCTGTGCGCGGTGACGGCCTCGCTGGCGCAGATACCGGATGCGCCGGCGCCAATCCTCGTCCCCCAGGAGCGCGTGCTGCCCGACCAGCTTACAGAAAAGCCCTCTCAGCCGCCGGCTTTCCAGATTCCTGTTGCTCCACTGGGTTTTTCGCCGCCGGGAGCGATCAGCCTGGGCCTGAGAAACAGCGTTGTTTCGCTGGACTTTTTGGATGAAGAACGGCTGCTGTTCACCTTTCGCGTGCCGGGACTGGTTCATCGCGGGAGTGGGGAGTATGAGGAGCGGCAGATTCGCGCGGTGGTTCTCAAGCTGCCGGCTGGCACGGTGGAGGCCGAAGCGCTGTGGACGGTTCACGACCGGCAGCGCTATCTGTGGGCGCTTAGCGGCGGGCGCTTCCTGCTGCGCGACCGCAACAATCTGGAGATGGGCGACGCCACGCTGGAGTTGAAGCCCTTTCTGCGCTTTCCGGGGCCGCTGTTGTGGCTGGAGATGGACCCTACGCAACAGTTTCTGGTGACCAACTCGCGAGAGCCGGCGGCGGCAGGTAAACCCGGCGGGGCGGGCAGCCAGGCCACGGTGAACGGGTTTGGGCAAAAGACCGAAGGGGAGTCCGATCTGGAGGTGCGTATATTGCGCCGGGAGTCCGGGCAGGTAGTGCTGGTCAGCCGCGCCCGCTCCACGGTGCATCTGCCCATCAACTCTGACGGCTACCTGGAGAGTCTGCGCGCCATGGGCAACGAGTGGCTGCTGAATCTGAATTACTTCAGCGGAGGAAGCGCAATTCTGGGGCAGGTGGAATCGAGCTGTCCGCCGCTTTTTGATTTTCTGTCGCAGCGGGAGGTGCTGGTGACGACGTGCACTTCGCCGGGCGCGGGCAAGCTGGTGGCGATGACGACTGAAGGACGCCGCCTCTGGGATGCGGAGACTTCAAATGCTACGGTGTGGCCGATAGTAGTGAGGTCTTCGGACGGCTCGCGGCTGGCGCGGGAGGCACTGGCCGTCAGCCACCCGGTCAGAGCGGGTTCGTCCCTCGATCAAGACGACATCAAAGGACAACTGGTGGAGGTTTTGGACGCAGCGGACGGCAAGGTAGTGCTGGAGACTTCGGCCAGCCCGATTCTCGACGCAGGCGGAAATGTGGCGATTTCACCCTCGGGACGGCGCGTGGCCGTGCTGAACGGCGGGGCAATCCAGGTCTTCGAGCTGCCTGCGCCCACGCCGCTTCTGGGGCCTACGTCTCTTGCCCCAGTGGCTCATCCGCCAGGCCGCTGACCGCGGCTTGAACCGCCCACAACGCCTGCTTGTGTAAACTGGGGTGCGGGAGAGATTACTTGTCCAAGACTCAAGTTCGCTACGCGGTAGCAGCGCTGACCGACTGCGGCAGCAAGCGCCCTTCCAACGAAGATGCATTCGGTTACTCCGCCGAGCATGGAGTCTGTGTTGTCTGCGACGGCATGGGCGGCGCGGCGGCCGGCGAGATCGCCAGCTCACTGGCGGTGCGCGAGGTGTTGCGCATACTGGGCGAACGTAATCAGGCTGCGCCGCTTGAAAAGTCAATTGAAGAGGCTATCCGCGCCACCAACGAGGCAATTCATTCCCGCTCCGAGCACGACCCGCATCTAAGAGGCATGGGAACCACGCTGGCGGGGCTGGCAACCAAGGGACGGCGCGTGCTGGTCTTCAACGTGGGAGACAGCCGCTGCTACCGTCTGCGCAAACGCAAGCTGGAACAGATCAGCCAGGACCACTCACTGGTGGAGGAGCAGGTGCGAATGGGGCGCATCACGCCCGACGAGGCCCTGCGCTCTCCACTGCGCAATGTGATTACCCGCGCCCTGGGAACGCAGCCGGAAGTTGAGCCGGACATCTTTGAGTTGAAGGCCGAGGCCGGCGACACTTTTTTGCTCTGCTCGGATGGATTGACGGGGGAAGTTCCTGACGCGCAGATCGAAGCTCTGCTGGCCGCCGATTTGCCTCTCGAACAGATATGCGCCAACCTGGTGGCAGCCGCCAACCAGGCGGGCGGGCATGACAACATTACCTGCATGCTGGTGAGGGCGGAGGGGTAGGGCGGGGCGCTGAAAAATCACACACTTATGACAAATGGAAGCCGCAGGAATGGAGAGTCCGGCCTGCAGGGAGGACTCTAAACATCCTTTCTGTGGTAAGATATTCTTGTGAGCCAAAGAAAGCCGCCTATTCGAACTATGACGCTTGAGGAACATCGCCTAAAGGGAAAGAGAAAAGGGGCGCTGCTGCGAGAGCAGATTTGATTCGAAGATGGGCAGGTGGTTGCTTACAGCGTGGCTTACATCAATCTGAAGCTGTGTCCGGTGGACAATGGCCGGGTATTAGGCTACGACAATAGTCACGATTATCACCACCGCCATTTCATGGGAGAGGTTGAAGCCATGGAATTCACCACCTATGCGGCCCTGGCTGAAAGATTTATCAAAGAAGTCCACGAACTCTGGAGGATCGAAGATGAACAAGAGTAAGCTCTCCATCGCAACGGGCACTACCGAGGAGTTCTTTAACCGTGTGCGCGGTCACGCCGCAAAGCTCGATCGCGGCGAAACCATTCCTCCGAAAATTTCCATTACGTTTGAGGATCCTCTGGAGTTGCTGAACGTGCTTACTGCCGAACGGATTCGCCTGTTGCGACGAGCCAGGGCAGGCTCGCAGCCCATTACCGAGTTGGCTTCCGGACTCAAGAGGGACGTACGGGCAGTCAGCCGCGATGTAGTGCGCCTGGAAAAGGCCGGGCTGATCCGTACCAGCTATCGTGTCAACCCTGGACACGGCAGGTATAAAGTTGTTGAGCCAGTCGCCCGGGAATATAGCCTGACGGCCAACCTGTAGCGGCTCGCTGGGCGATCAAACACCCATATGTCAGGTGTTTCAGGTCTCGCTCCTGAGGCAGGAGACATCGTTAGCAAGAATACCAAGGATTGACAAAGCCTGTTATTGGGTTCAGCATCGGAAGTAGGAGTTATTGCCCATGAATGTTTCGCTGACCCCTGAACTGGATAACTTCGTTACCGGCAAGGTTGAATCCGGCCGCTACAACTCGGCCAGCGAGGTTGTGCGCGAGGCTCTGCGGCTGTTGGAAGAGCACGACCGGGCGCGCAGCGCGCAGCTTGCCGCTTTCAACCAGGAGATTAAGGCAAGATTGGCCTCGCTGGACCGTGGAGAGCACGTCAAGCCGGAGGCGGCGCGGCGACGTCTTAAGCAAAAGTCCCGCGAGCGGCGAAAGCTCAGCTGATGAAGGTGTACGTTCTCAGCATCGGCGCGGAACAGGATCTGAATGAGATATGAGAGTACATTGCCCTGGACAACATTCGCGCCGCTGATCGCTGGATAGGTAAGCTCTTTGACGCCTTTGATGCATTGGCGAAAAATCCTGGAATGGGGCACAAGCGTGAAGACCTCACCGCGTATCCGATTCTCTTCTGGCCGGTGGGCGCATACCTGATTCTCTACCGCACTCAACAAGAGTTCATTGAGATTGTGGCCGTTACACAGGGCGCGCGGGATATTCCCTCGTTTTTGCATCAGCGAACTTAATAAGACAAGAACAGATGGTCTTGCGCCAAGCAAAATATCAATCGTGCTTCTTGACCCGCTGGAAGAGCAGCAGCGCACAGATCAGTACTAAGGAAGGCCACATCCGACTTTCATTTCTCAAAAGCTGATAATACTTGCATTTATATTATATTGTAGCTACAATTAAATTATGTTCGTCTGGGATGAGACAAAGCGGAAGTCGAACCTAAAGAAACATGGACTCGACTTCAAAGACGCTCATTTGGTCTATGACAACCCGGAGAAATGCACTTACGAGGGCAGCAGACAGGGAGAGCGCCGCTGGATGGACCTTGCCGTAGCAGTGATTCACGGCAGGCTTTTAGCCTTAATCTACACCAAACGCGGAGATCAGGTCCGCGTAATTTCGTTCAGGCCAGCATCGCGAGAGGAGCGCGAACAATATGAACAAGACTGCAAGTGAAACCGACTGGAAGCGCGTTCTGGCACACAAGGAAGGCGATCCGATTCCCTACGAGGCTGAGGATGGCCCCTATGATCCGAACGATGCCGAGACAGCGCGCGCCTGGCTTGCGCAGGCAGATTTGATTCGCCATGGAAAGGTGATCCGTAGAGGTAAACGCGGTCCGCAAGTGGCTCCCACCAAGACACTGGTCTCCTTGCGCTTGTCACGCGAAGTGATCAGCCATTTCAAGGCGACGGGACGAGGCTGGCAAACGCGTATCGACAGCACCTTGCTGGAGTCGATCAGAAAGAGAGCCTAGTGTTCAGACTATATGGTTTGGTAATTGCACCTGAACACATGCGGGCGAGGACGCCCGCATGACAGCCGGCCGGGAGGCCGGCGCTACATTCATGCCATTACAAATTCAAGCAATCACGGCATTAGCAGCACATTATTGTCATACGTATATCAATCGTGCTTCTTGACCCGCTGGAAGAGCAGGAGCAGCGGGACGCAGAGCAGCGCCAGGAAGGCCATCAGGCGGAAGTTATCCATATAGGCCATCAGGGCCGCCTGCTGTTGCACGCCGCGGTAGAGCATGCCCACAGCTTTTTGATGCGCGGTGGCCATGTCGACGCCCTGGGAGAAGAACTTTGCCTGCAGGCCGCGCACCAACGCGCCGGTGACGGGGTTGCCTGCGCCGGCATTTCCCGCCAGATAATTCTGATGAGTCTGCGCGCCGCGGACCAGCATGGTGGTGACGGTGGCGATGCCTATGGAGCCGCCGATGCTGCGCAAGAGGTTGTAGATGCCGGTGGCGTTGCCCATCTCCTTTTTGGGCAGCCGGCTGAGGGTCATGGTGGTGAGGGGGACGAAGACGAATCCCATGGCCAAGCCGCTCAACACGTTGGGCATGATCACCGAACCCATGCCGATGTCCAGGTTGATCTGGCCCAGCAGCCATGTGGAGTAGCCGAGCAGAGTAAAACCGAAGGCCATCAGCCAGCGAGCATCGATGTAGCGGACGAGGAGACCGGCAGTCACCATGGAAGCCATGGCTCCGAAGCCGCGCGGACTAATAGACATGCCGCTCTGCAGCGCCGAGTACCCCATCATGGTTTGAAGAAACAGGGGCAGCATGGCCGTGGAGGCATAGAGAACGAAGCCATACATAGCGGTAACCAACGTCCCCACGCTGAAGTTGCGGTCGGCAAAGATCTGTAAATGAACGATGGGTTCGCGACTTTTCAGCTCGCGGGCGATGAAGCCGATGAGCGCCAGAGTGGAGACGGCAGCCGTCCATCGTACCCAGGAGGCGGCGAACCAGTCCGCCTCCTGCCCCTTGTCGAGCACGAGTTGCAATGTTCCCAGCCAGAGAGCCATCAGGCCGAAGCCGAGATAGTCGATTGCCCCCTTGAATTTGTGGCGGAGATACGGCGGGTCCTCGACGTTCAGGTTGACCATGAAGAGCGCCAGGATGCCGATGGGGAGATTGATGTAGAAAATCCAGCGCCAGGAGTAGCTGTCGGTGATCCAACCGCCGAGGGTGGGGCCGATGATGGGGGCGACGATGACGCCGAGGCCAAAGACGGCCATGGCGGTGCCGTGCTGGCGGGGAGGAAAGCTCTCCAGCAGGATGGACTGGGCCAGCGGCTGCATTCCGCCGCCGCCAATGCCCTGCAAAACGCGGGCCACGATCAGCATGGGCATGGATATGGCCATGCCACAGAGCAGCGAGGCGACAGTGAAGATGAGGATGGAGATGAGCAGCAGCCGCGTGCGTCCTATGCGCCGCGCCAGCCATCCAGCGGCGGGCAGCATGATGGCAGTGGAGACGAGGTAGCTGGTGAGAACCCAGGTGGACTCATCGGTGGTAGCCGAGAGATTGCCGGCAATGTGCGGCAGGGAGACGTTGGCCACCGACGAGTCGAGCACCACCATGAAGGTGGCCAGCATGACGGAGGCTGCAACTATCCACGGGTTGGCCGCCGGCCTCCAGTCGTGGTGCTCGTCTGCTTGTTGCAGCGCGCCGGAGGCCGTGCTCATACGGTTATCCATTCCCGCAGGTTGGCAGGCGACGCTGGAGGCAGCGCGACGCGGGTTTTTTGTTGAACCAGCCGCATGGTCAATTCAGTATAATCGACCGCCGTCTGCGGCCGTAATTGACGCGAAACGGCGGCGCGCGTATTCTGCGGAGGGTGAATGGAGGAGCATAACCATGAACAGACGTGAATTACTCAAGCGGATGGGCGGCGCGTGTTCCGCGCTTGCGCTGTCGAGGTTTGCAATTGCTCAGGCTGCGCCAGGCAATCACTTTCTGGGAACCAGGTCTTCTTTGCAGGGTTACCGGATTCCAGACTGGTTCCGCGACGCCAAGTTCGGCATATGGTCGCACTGGGGTCCGCAGTCGGCGATCGAATACGGGGATTGGTACGCCCGCCAAATGTATATCCAGGGATCGGACCAGTACCGCTATCATGTGGAAACCTATGGCCATCCCACCAAGGTGGGCTACAAGGATTTGGTAAATGACTGGAAGGCCGCCAAGTGGGACCCGGATTATCTGATGGGGCTGTATAAAAAGGCAGGCGCCAAGTACTTCGTCAGCATGGGCGTACATCACGATAACTTCGACCTTTGGGATTCCAGGCACACGCGCTGGAATGCGGTGAAGATGGGGCCGAAGAAAGATGTGGTGGGAATATGGCGGGACGCGGCGCGCAAGAACGGGTTGCGCTTCGGAGTCAGCGAGCACCTGTGGATCAGTTACAAATGGTTTGCGGTTAGCCACGGCGCGGATAAGACCGGTCCGCTGGCCGGCGTTCCTTACGATGGCGCTGATCCGCAGTACGCGGATTTGTATCATGACGCCGACTGCGCCCGGCTGGCCGACCATTGGGATTGGAATGACGACGACATACCCGAATCGTGGAAGCGTCATTACCTGGACCGCATGACCGACCTGATCGACAAGTACCAGCCCGATCTTCTGTACACCGACGGGCATCTTCCTTTCGAAGAATACGGACTGAAGATGGTGGCGCATTTGTACAATGTGAGCGCGCAAGTCCATGGCGGCCAAACCGAGGCGGTCTACACCAGCAAGACGGAGACCGATTGCGCCATCGGCACCTGCCTGCTGGATCACGAGCGCGGCGTCGCCGACGGCATTGCCGCGAACCCCTGGCAAACCGACACCTGCATCGGCCAATGGCATTACAAGCGCGGCGAAAAATACAAGACGGCGAAGAAGGTGATCGATCTACTGGCGGACATCGTGAGCAAGAACGGCAACCTGTTGTTGAACTTCCCGCTGCCCAACTCCGGCGCATTGGATTACGAGGAGATGGTTGTGCTGGACGGCATCACCAAGTGGATGGATGTGAACAGCGAAGGCATTTACGCGACGCGGCCGTGGAAGATTTACGGAGAAGGCCCTTCGACCAAAGTGGAGATCAAGGCCGGCAACTTCAACGAGGACACGCAGAAGGGCTTTTCCGCCGAGGATGTCCGCTTCACCGCCAAGGGAAGCACGCTGTACGCCTTTGTGATGGGGTGGCCGGAGAAGGACGCTGTGGTGCGCGCTCTCGGCCTGGCTAGTCCGCAAGCTCCCGGCAAGATACAGAAAGTAGAGCTGCTGGGCTACAAGAGCGAACTCAGGTGGAAGCAGGACGAAGCCTCGTTGAGAGTCGAGATGCCGGCGGAGAAGATTTCCGACGTGGCAATTACGCTGAAGGTTGAGCTGGCGTAAGACTGTTGGCGAGGTACACGGGTGCGGGCCGGCGACGATGCCGGCCTTCGCCTTTGGTCAATAAAAGGAATTCTTCACACGCGCATCAGAGGATTATGATGATTCCGGCGGTGAAATCTGCCGATAGGAAAAGAGTTCACCAGTGGAGTTGGAGAAAGGCCGATGAAAGATAAGCACAAGAAGGAAAAGGCAGAGAAAGAGCGGGAGGCGGCGCCTGAAGACGGCATCCAGCTAGGCGGAGACCTGCCGGCGCCGACGCCGGATGATGAAAAGGCTCTGCGCGTGGGAAAAGACTGCGACTACGACCGCGAGCTGCGCCGCCTGCAAGTGGAGCTTGTGAAGCTGCAGGAGTGGATTCGCCACGAAAAACTGCGGGTGGTGGTGCTGTTTGAAGGCCGAGACGCGGCGGGCAAGGGTGGCGCCATCAAACGCATCACCGAATCGCTCAATCCGCGCGTCTGCCGAATTGTGGCTCTGGGCACACCCACCGAGCGAGAGACCACGCAATGGTACTTCCAGAGATATGTTCCCCACCTGCCGGCGGCGGGCGAGATGGTGCTGTTCGATCGCAGTTGGTACAACCGCGCGGGCGTCGAGCGGGTGATGGGCTTCTGCACCGAGGCACAGTATCGGGAGTTCATGCAGAGCTGTCCGGAGTTCGAGCGCATGTTGATTCGCTCCGGGATTCGATTGATCAAATACTGGTTCTCCGTCAGCGACGAGGAGCAGGAACGGCGCTTTCAGGACCGCATGAAGACCCCCACCAAGCGATGGAAGCTGAGCCCAATGGATTTGCAATCGCGCAAGCACTGGGCCGAATATTCACGCGCCAAGGACGAGATGTTCGCCGTGACGGACACCAAGCAGTCGCCCTGGTATGTGGTGAATGCGGAAGACAAGAAATGCGCCCGGCTGAACGTGATACGGCATCTGCTGTCGTTGTTCGTCTACCGCGATCTGACGCCCGAGCCGCTGGAGTTGCCGAAACTGGAGAAGTCGAAATACGTGCGCCCGCCAATCCAGGAACAGAACTTCATTCCGCAGTATTACCGGTAGGGAGGAAGGCTGATTCAGGTTTCGGGCTATACGTAATCTCGGAAGAGCTCTTCGGAGGGCGCGGCAATCACACTCCGGCCTACCAGCATTCCGTCCTCAGCAGCGACTTTGGAGCAGACAGCGATAGCCGCCTGAACGCTGGCTACATCGCCCTCTTCCTGATTGACTCGCGACTGTCCGGCAATACCAGCCATACAAGATCAACCTCAAAAACCGTCAAAAATCGATTTGACTCTGAATTGAATTGTACTGTATGCTTTAAATTAATTCATGATTGTTCATAATCGTCCAAAATGAAATGCCTGATTCCCAATATCGGCGTTACTTCATTCGAAAGCGCGAGGCAGGAGTAGCCATGAGACTGGGCATTGTTCGTGGACACGTTACGCTTCATCCAGCCGTCGCTTCATATCGCGGCAGGACGCTGGCGGTTTTGGAGCCGGTGACGATGGAGAATATGCGCGCCGAAAATGGATTGGGCGGAGGCAAGTCTCTGGTTGCTGTAGATGAACTTGGCGCCGCAGATGGCCAGATGGTGGCATTCACCGAGGGCAGGGAGGCCGCGAATCCGTTCTGGCCTGATGCAGTTCCGGTGGATGCGTACTGCGCACTGATCGTGGATTCGATCAATATTCATGCGAAGACCGTTTCATGAGGATCTGAGGCAGGAAGAGCGAAATGAAGAGCATTGATCTTACAAGCCAAAGGCTTTTAGCGATTCGCGATGCGCGTAGCGCCCTGGCGGCAGGCGCAACCCAGGTGCTCGTCTGTAAAAACTGTGTGGTAACCCCTTCGGCTCGCGACTTCCTTGCCCAACATAATATCGCCCTGGTGACGTGCGGAGATGCACAAGCCGGTGCACCTACTGCCTATGGACAATCTTCTTCAGTCGCAACTTCCGGAGGTATAGGAGGAACAAAGGGCCGTTTCGCTCCGAATCCGCGTTTGTTTAATACGCCGGAAGCCGAGGCTATCAAAAAGGAGATTTGCGCCGTGGGGCGCAAGCTGTGGATGCGCCAGTACGTCGACGGCAACGGGGGAAACATCTCATACCGCATCGGCCCGAACGAGGTCATCTGCACGCCCACGCTGGTGAGCAAGTTCGACCTGACGCCAGAAGACCTGAGCATGGTGGACCTGGAAGGAAATCAGATTGCCGGAACCAAACCGCGCACCAGCGAAATCTTACTGCACCTTGAAATCTTCAAGGCAGTGCCGGAAGCCAAGGCGTGTGTTCACTGCCATCCGCCGCATGCAACCGCCTATGCCATCACCGGGCGCGTACCACCCAACATGGTCATTCCCGAGTTTGAAGTCTTTGTCGGCAAGGTGGCAATCTCGCCCTACGAAACGCCGGGCACGGCAGAGTTTGCCCAGACCGTTCTGCCCTACGTAAAGACACACAACACGGTGTTGCTCTCCAATCACGGAATCATCTGCTGGGCAGACTCAGTCACTCACGCCGAGTGGTATGCCGAAGTGCTGGAGACCTATTGCTGGACTCTGATGCTGGCCTCGCAACTGGGCGCTCCCATCTCCTACATCTCAGAGCAGAAAGGCTCCGACCTGCTGGCCATAAAGAAGAAGCTCGGCCTGCCCGACATTCGCTTCGACACGTCAAGGATGAAGGAGTGTCAGCTCTCTGACCTTGAGGTGCCGGGTTCCATCGCGCTCACTCCGGGCCCCTGCGACGGCAACACCGGCAGGCCCGCGGAAACGGATCTGGAGATGCTGGTGAAATCCGTCCCCGATGCGGTGATGGAAACCATTAGAGCCAAGTGACGAGATTTCCTAAGCCAGCAGATAGCTGACCCTGTGTTCATCCAGGAATTGGCGGTGTTCCGGGGCTAGATTCTGGTCAGAGATGATTTGATCGAGTTCCGCGAGCTCGGCGACGTGAATCATTGCGTTTCTGCCGAATTTCGTATGGTCGGCAACGATCATCAGGCGCTGCGCGCACTCGATCATGGCGCGTATCGTTGCAACCACAAGAGGACTGCTGTCGCTAAGACCGCCTTCGGTAATGCCTCGAATTCCCAGGATGGCAACATCCGCCGAGATGCTGTGCAACATGCGTTCGCAAATTGGGCCGAACTGAATGCCGAGGCGGGGATAAAGATACCCGCCGGTCAGCGTAACCTCAGTTTGCCGGCACTCCCAAAAGACCTGGGCAACCAGGATCGAGTTGGTGATGATCTGAATCGGGCGATCGTAGAGGCACCTTGCCACTTCAACCACCGTGGATCCGCCCCCCAGAATAATGGTTTGCCCATCTTCGACAAGTTCCGCCGCAGCTTTCCCGATGCGCATCTTTTCTTCGTGACAGCTCACAGAGAGCTGCCTGAAGTCGAGCGCCTCCTCGCGAGTGTTGGTGGACATCGCCCCGCCGCGCACTCTGCGGATATTGCGGCTGCGTTCCAGGTCAATCAGATCCCGGCGAACCGTAGCTCTGGATGCATTGAGCAACCTGCATAAATCTTCCAGCTCGACGAAGTCCTGCCGCGATAAAACTTCCAGAATGTTTCGGTGGCGTTCGACTTGATTCATATGGAAGAAAGTACCGTTCAAGAATCAACTGAAGACTCAGCGCGAATACAGCAGACCTCTCGATTATGCGCCAATTGTTCAAAACGCTGCAACATTCTTCGAGATTATTCTATAGGCGCGAGGTTCATCTCCCGTGCTGGTTGAATTTTGAGGGCTGATCCTTTCGTTGCGGAAGGCTGTCGCCATCGAGATCATCTACTGGTCGTTGGCCGCGGCTTTGTCCGTCTCGACTTCTCTCACGGACAAATGGTCATACCAGGTGAACTTGAGAATCACCGACGTTCCCAGGATGATTGCCGCTGTGATTGCGGCGCGGTCGAACTCCTGAATCACGATGTACAAGGGCAGCACGACCAGGGAAACCTGCCACACGATTCCAACCACGATATTGAACATATCGCGTCCGAAATCCTTGTTGCGTTTGAAGCCTGGCTCCTCGGCAAGCACCTTCTTCAACACCGGTCCCCAGAAGCCCCATGGCCGCACGCGGCGGTAGAAGTCCTTCAGCACCGCGTCGTCTTCCGGCCTGGTGAGCAGCGTGCCGAGCAGGCAGCCGGTCAACGAGACGACCAGCACCACGGGGAAGACTATGGTGACGTTGAGATTGACAGGATACCTGGCCAGAAGGCTGCGCACCGCCGGTACGTTTTCGAGGAGTTTGGGAAAGGCCAGCACCAGCGCGGAGGAGATGCCGGTGACCATTCCCCAGAAGTAGCCGAATCCGTTGAAGCGCCACCAATACCACTTCAGGACGTTGGAAGCGGTGTAGCCGGCCCACAGGCCGGTGACAATCCATTCCACCACATCCTTGACCGAAGTTACATTCCAGCCGATGAAGACGCCGATGACCACCACGGCGAAAGAAGCCAGATAACTCAGGCGGACGTAGGTTTTAGGCTGCGCGTGCGGATTGATAAAGCGCTTGTAGATGTCGTTGACGAAATAGGGAGGCGCGGCGTTGACCGTGGCCGCGAAATTCGACATGAAAGCGGCCAGCAGGCCGGCAATTAAAAAGCCCAGCAGGCCGACGGGGACAAAACTCCTGAGCGCCATCGGCAGCACCAGCTCGAAGTCCATGTCCTTGCCCATCTTGACGATGTCGCCGCTGAAGAACGCGGCGGCCAGCACGGTAAGTCCGATGATGAGAAAGTAGCGCGGAAAGGTGAGCACGACGTTGACCCAGGCGCTCATCATGGACGCTTCGCGCGGGTTCTTCGACGAAAGCACGCGCTGCATATCGTAGTTAGGCGCCGGTCCGGCCGCCGAGATGAGGATGCCCTTGAACAACAGCATCATGATGAAAAATCCGAATAACTCATACTTGTCGTCGATTATCTTTTGGTTGGCGGCCAGAATCAGATTCGACCAATCCAGATTCAAGTGCCAGCCGAAAAAGACGTTGTCCCAGCCGGCGGGCACCATCTTATGCAGTGCGGCGGGCGACACCCTCATCATGGCGATAATGCCTACGGCAAAAGAGGCGATCGATAAGATGCAGAACTGCACCACCTCGGTAATCACCACGCTGATCATGCCACCCTTGATGACATAGAGCGCGGTAACGGCCACCAGGACCAGAGCGTACATGTTCGGCGAGGGATGCCAGCGCTGCGAGGTCAATGCCAGGAATGTCGGGTCGAGAAAGTTGGCCGCAAACTTGCCGATGCCTTTGAAGCCGTAGCTGAAAAAGCCGATAATGCTGACGAATGCATAGATGACCACGATCAGGTGCGACAACTGCGCGCCACGGCCGGTGCCGAAGCGCGTTTTAATCCACTCCGCGCCGGTCATGACCTTGGAACGACGCAGCCAGGCAGACAGGTAGACCATCAGAAAGATCTGGTTGAAGGTCGGCCACAGCCAGGGAATCCACACGCTCTTCAGGCCGTAGATGAACATCCAGTAGACCAGCAGCATGGTGCCGCTGATGTCGAACATTCCCGAGGCGTTGGAGATGCCCAGCACATACCAGGGCATCTTGTTGCCGCCCAGGAAATAAGCCTGCATGCTATGCGAAGCGCGTTTTGATACCCAGTACCCGATGAGCACCGTGCTCAGCAGATAAACCACAATTATGACGATATCCAGAACATGCAGTTGCATTTGGAATCCCTCGACTTCCGCTACCAGCATCGCTTCTCCGCGCTGTGCGGAAAACCACGATGCCTCCTTGCGGCTGGTAAAAACTAACTACTACAATTCTCCAGCCAATAAAAACACCAGCGATGCCTGCCAATTGATGCAAATCTCGTTGCTTGCGTATGAGGCTAACTGGTCGGCATAGAGCTTCGCCGGCGGCAAATCCCTGGGCATCGCCGCCAGCAGCGCGTCCTGCCGGGCCGCATTCGGGCCGCCTGATAGCAACCCTGGCCAGGGTCCAGGCTGCTTGCCGTCGCCGCTGGGCCGGTGATGCGGATGCTGGAATGGGTGCTCGCCTACTTGCGTCACCCATGACAGCGAAAACGTATTCCGCCCCAGCAGATAGTGCAGATTGTCTCGCGCGGCATCCACGAAGCTTGGGTCAGGCTGGATCACGTTGGCAATCAGCAGTCCCGCGCCATAATCCGCCGCAACGCCGTTTGAACCCCACACATAGTCCTTTGCCTGCATACTGGTCAGGTAGGAATTAGCGCGGGTGCGCTCCACAATCGCGCGGGCCGCGGCCAGGATACGCTCGCGGATCGCGGCCACTGCATTGGCATCCGCGCCCTTGCGCGTGGAGAGAACATAGGTCCTAAGTGCCATCTGCCCCATCGCGTTCCAGTTTTCGGCCGGTGGCGAGTCCAGGCTGGGAAGAAACTCGGCGTAATTTTTCAGGAAAAAGTCGTTATACACCGCCTCGCCGGTGGTGCGCCACAGCTCCGCCGCCGCCCACAGGCGTTCGTCCTTGCAGCTTGCATCGCCGTACTCGCCAGTGCTGACGCCGGCTGGATTTCTGAAGGTGACATCTGGATTCTTCTCCGTCCATGCCCAGGCTCGCCGTGCCGCGTCTAACGCCTGCGCCGCAAACTTCGCGTCATAAGGCTTGTAGACCCGCGCGGCAATCGCGCCCACGGCCGCCAGGTCCGCGGTGGCGCAGGTGCTCTTGTAAGGAGCCGCTCCGGTCCCGATTACCTCGCTCGGCAGCTTATCGTCCTCGGGAGCGACAAAGCCCGAAAAATGCTCGCTGGCCTGCTTATGCCAGGCGCCGCCGTCGTCATCCTGCATCTTCAGCATCCACTCCAGGTTCCAGCGCGCCTCGTTCAGGATGTCCGGCGTCCCGTTTCCCGACTCTGGAATCCTGAGCGAAATGTTCCTGAGCTTCCGCCCATAAATCTCCCATGCCCACAGCAGGGTGCCGGTGGAGATGCCGGAGTTGACCATGTAGCGGCCATAATCGCCCGCATCGTGCCAGCCGCCAATGTTGTCGCGCGGCCCGCTGGCCCCCGAACTGGGGTGGAATTCGCCATGCTGGTGGCAGATGGCGTGCGAATACCCAGGGAACTCGGGGCCCATATCCACCGCTGTCCCGCAGCGTTGCCCGTAGAAGGCGCGCATGGCCATGTAGTAGGTGTGCTGGAAGACATTCTTGCCCACCGTGAAGTTCCAGCTACGCCCCACGCCGGGAACTTCCAGGTAAAAGCTCCCTGTCCGGCGCAATGCGGAAAAATCCGCGGCCCGCACCTGATCGCCAGTGTTCGGGTCGAAAACGGCAGTCCCCAGCTTGCCATGAAAAACCACCTGATTGTCGCTTGAACGTCTGACTTCGAAGGTTGTGGCCGGGGAGCTGACCAGCGCCACCTTGGGGCCGTTCAGCGGATAGCCCACCTGGTCCACTTTAATGGCCAACCGGGCGCTCTCATCCCCCGGGCTTTCACTTCCATGAACCAGCGCCGCGGGGCAAAGAAGAAGACCGGCAACGAGTACAGACGGTAGCAATTCGTGGACAGATCGTGAACTCATCAACGGCAGGAACAAAGAATATGCCATGCTCATAGTCTCGCCTCGCAAAGCCTCAGGCTACGCACCAAACGAAAAAACATCACTTTTACCGGCATTCCGGCAACGATCCTGGACACACACGCTGCCGCTTGCCTGATATCTCTTACGCAAATACTTTTTCACGTTCATGCCGCTTTGCGCAAGTCCATCTCTTTTTGTTGATAGCCGCAAAGCGCCCTAGAAAATCGTTTGACTGGCATTTTGGCCTGGAGCTATACTGGCGGCACACTTTCTTTAATGGTGCAAGCGATATGAAGTACGGGCATTTTGACGATCAAAACCGCGAGTACGTGATTACGCAACCGGATACGCCCCTGCCGTGGATCAACTACCTGGGCTGCCAGGCCTATTTCGGAATCATATCCAACACCGCCGGAGGCTATTCGTTTTATCGCGACGCCCGCCTGCGCCGGCTCACCCGCTACCGGTATAACAATGCGCCCTTCGACTTCGGCGGACGCTACGTCTACCTGCGCGACGACCAGTCCGGCGAGTTCTGGTCTCCTTCGTGGCAGCCTACGCGCCATGACCTCAAGGACTACACATGCCGCCACGGAATGGGCTACACCACGATTGGCTCGGAATATAGCGGCATCCAGGCCCAGACCCGTTATTTTGTGCCGCTCGACGAAAACCTGGAAATCTGGCAGCTAACGGTCACCAACCGGCGCCCGGCCAGAGCCCAATTATCGAGTTTCGCCTGCATCGAGTTCTGCCTGTGGGATGCCCAGGACGACGCCACCAACTTCCAGCGCAACTTCAACACCGGCCAGGTCGAGGTCGAAGGCGGCGTCATTTATCACAAGACCGAATACCGCGAGCGCCGCAATCACTTCGCCTACTTTGCCTGCTCGGAACCCGGCGCCACATTCGACACACAGCGCGAGGCCTTCCTGGGCCGCTACCGCGGCTGGGACAAGCCGGCAACCGTGGAAGCCGGCCAGCTCACCAACTCCATTGCCCACGGCTGGTCGCCCATCGGCGCGCATCAGGTAAAGCTCGACCTGGCTCCGGGAGAATCCCGCCAGATCGTCTTTGTGCTTGGTTACCACGAGAATCCAATCGACCGGAAGTTCGACCCTCCCGGGTCGCAGACCATTAACAAGACGCTGGTCAAGCCGGTCATTGCCAGGTATCTCAACGCCAGCGAGGCCGACGCGGCCTTCGAGCGGTTGCGCCAATACTGGGATGGCCTGCTCAACATATTCCAGGTGAACACTCCCGACATCCACACCAATCGCATGGTGAATATCTGGAATGCTTATCAATGCATGGCCACGTTTAACATGTCGCGCTCGGCGTCGTTCTACGAGTCGGGAATTGGCCGCGGCCTCGGCTTCAGAGACTCGAACCAGGATCTGCTGGGCTTTGTACACATGGCGCCGGCGCGCGCCCGTGAGCGGATTATTGACCTGGCCGCCACGCAACTGCCCACCGGCGGCGCCTACCACCAGTACCAGCCGCTCACCAAGCGCGGCAACAACGACATCGGCGGCGGTTTCAACGACGATCCGCACTGGCTCATTCTCGGCGTTTCCGCCTATCTGAAGGAGACCGGCGACTGGAGCATCCTGGATGAGAAGGTTCCCTACGACAATGAACCCGGTTCCGAGAAACCGCTCTACGAGCACCTGCAGCGCAGCTTCCGCTACACTCTGGCCCGCCTTGGGCCGCATGGCTTGCCGCTGATCGGGCGCGCCGACTGGAACGACTGCCTTAACCTGAACTGCTTCTCCGATACGCCCGGCCAGTCCTTCCAGACCACCACCAACAAGGACGGTAAGGTAGCCGAATCGGTCTTCATCGCCGGCTTGTTCGTCCACGCCGGCCAAGAGTTGGCGGCGATTGCCAGGCACCGCGGGCTTGCCTCCGAAGCAAGCTCCTATCTGGCTGAAGCCGCCAAGATGGAGTCGGTGATTCACGAGCATGGCTGGGATGGCGAGTGGTTCTTGAGAGCCTACGACGACTTTGGCGCCAAGATCGGCTCCAGGGAGTGCGAGGAAGGCAAGATCTTCATCGAGACCAATGGCTACTGCGTCCTGGCTGGAATCGGAATCGAGGATGGCAAGGCCGCCAAGGCCATGACCGCCGTCGGCGAGCACCTGGCAACCAAGCACGGCATTGTGTTGCAGCAGCCAGCCTACTCGAAGTACTATCTGAACCTCGGCGAAATCTCCTCTTACCCGCCGGGATACAAGGAGAACGCGGGCATCTTCTGCCACAACAATCCATGGGTCATCATCGGCGAGACGCGCCTGGGACACGGCGACCTGGCGCACGACTACTACAGCCGCATCAATCCCTCGGCGCGGGAAGAGATCAGCGACCTGCATCGCTGCGAGCCGTATGTCTACGCGCAGATGATTGCGGGCAAAGATGCGCCCAGTTTCGGCGAGGCCAAGAACTCCTGGCTGACCGGAACGGCGGCCTGGAATTACTACGCCATCGTGCAGTGGATTCTCGGCGTCCGCACCTCGCTGGATGGCCTCCAGATCGCGCCGGTGATTCCCAAAAGCTGGCCGGGGTTCACTGCCACCCGCACCTTCCGCGGAGTAGTTTACAAGATTTCCATCGAGCGCAAGGGCGAAGGCAATCGTATTGCACTCACGGTAGACGGCAAGCCGATCGAAGGGGATATCGTGCCTCCACCCGCGGACGGACGGAAGGAAGTATCGGTCAAGGGCGTCCTGAGCTAGGAGTCCGCGGCGGTCCGCTTTCAAACAAGGAGGAGAGCTTTGTATCTGGCTAACGAACAACGCTACGACGCGATGCAATACCGCCGTTGCGGGCGCAGCGGCATTCGTCTGCCCGCCATCTCTTTGGGCCTTTGGCACAACTTCGGCGGAGTCGATGTCTTTGAGAACAGCCGCGCCATGGTGCGGAGGGCCTTTGATCTCGGCATTACCCACTTTGACCTGGCCAACAACTATGGCCCGCCGCCGGGAAGTGCGGAATCAAACTTCGGAGAAATCCTGCGTCTCGACCTCGCCCCGCATCGCGATGAACTGATCGTCAGCACCAAGGCCGGCTGGGGCATGTGGCCCGGTCCCTATGGCGACTGGGGATCGCGCAAGTACCTGCTCGCCAGCCTGGACCAGAGCCTGAAGCGCATGGGCCTGGAATACGTGGATATCTTCTATTCACATCGTCCCGATCCGGAGACGCCTGTCGAGGAGACAATGGGGGCGCTGGATCGGGCCGTGCGCTCCGGCAAGGCGCTCTACGCCGGCATCTCCAGCTACAATGCCGCTCAGACCGCGGCTGCCATCAAAATCCTGCGCGAACTGGGCACCCCCTGTTTGATCCATCAGCCCAGGTACTCCATGCTTGACCGCTGGGTTGAACGCGGCTTGCTCGACGTGCTGGAGAAAGAGGGCGTAGGCTGCATCGCTTTCTGTCCGCTGGCGCAGGGCCTCTTGACCGACCGCTATTTGCAGGGCATCCCCAGCGGCTCACGCGCCTCTAAACCGCATGGATTTCTGAAGAAGAACGACATCAGCGAGCATCGCCTGACTCAGATTCGCGCATTGAGCCTGCTGGCCGCCGCGCGCGGGCAGTCTCTGGCGCAAATGTCTTTGGCCTGGGTATTGCGCGACGGCCGCATGACTTCAGCGCTGATCGGGGCCAGCCGCGTTGAGCAAATCGAGCAGAATGTCGCCGCGCTCGCCAACCTGGCCTTCACCGGCGAGGAGCTTGCCAGCATTGACGCAATTCTGAATCAGCCTGCCTGATCCGGTGACGGCAGCATTGAAGGTCGAATGGTTTTTCTCTCATCGGGAGGTTGACTCGTGCAAGACCTGCGGCAGAAGGTGGAAACCGAACTCCTCTCCAACATCCTCCCTTTCTGGCTCAAATACACCATCGACAACGAGTACGGCGGCTTTCGCGGCCAGATCGCCAACGATCTGACCATCGACCCGCACGCCGCCAAAGGGATCATCCTGAATGCGCGCATTCTGTGGACCTTCGCCAAGGCTTTCAGCGTCTATCGCGAGCCGGTTTACCTGGCCACGGCCCAGCGCGCGTACGAGTACCTCTCCCGTTGCTTTTGGGACCATGAGTACGGCGGCGTCTACTGGATGGTGGATTTCGAAGGCCATCCCCTGGACACCAAGAAGCGCATTTATGGGCAGGCTTTCACCGTCTACGCCCTGGCTGAGTATTTCCACGCCACGGGCGACGCCGAGGCGCTCGAGAAAGCCATGCGCCTGGTCAAGTCCATCGAGTCTTCGGGCCACGATTCTGCGCAGGGCGGCTACTTTGAGACCTATGAGCGCGACTGGACACTGGCCCAGGACCAGCGCTTAAGCGAGGTGGACATGGACGAAAAGAAGTCCATGAACACTCATCTCCATTTGTTGGAGGCCTACGCCGCGCTGCTGCGCTTCCACGAAGACGCGACGGTCCGCCTGCGTCTGCGCGAGCTGATCGAGATTTTTCTCGACCACATCATTCATCCCTCCACGCACCACCTCATCCTCTTCTTCGACGAACGGTGGCGCCCGCGCTCCGAGAAGATTTCGTTTGGCCACGACATCGAGGGAAGCTGGCTGCTCACGGAGGCCGCGGAGATTCTTGGCGATGCACCGCTTCTGGGGCGGATGCGCGAAATCGCGGTCAAGATGGCACAGGCCGTCCATGATCAGGCGATCGATGCCGACGGCGGACTGTTCTATGAGGCCGACTCCACGAAAATCATCGATTCCGACAAGCATTGGTGGCCGCAGTCCGAGGCAGTCGTCGGTTTCCTCAACGCTTACCAGATGACCGGCCAGCAGCACTTCCTCGATGCCGCGGAGCGCAGTTGGGCATTCATCGAGAAGTACATTGTGGACCACAAACACGGAGAATGGTTCGGGCGTGTTTCAAGGGGCGGTGTTCCAAGCGAAAAGCAATACAAAGTCGATCAATGGAAGTGCCCTTACCACAACAGCCGCACCTGCTTTGAGGTGATGGAGCGGCTCGGCCGAAGCTCCCGGTACGGGGACCATGGCTGAGGCGCGCTTCTACCGTGGACTGTTAAGATAATCTCCAGCGCGCGCCGGAAATTCCGCGCGTTTTTCCATCGTTCAAGGGTGAAGGTGCGATGAATCATTCCAGGGGCGAATTCTCGCGCTTGTCTCACAGCCGCTGGCCGGGCTCTTCAGCGGGAATGATGCTGGCCGCTGGAGGACTGCTTCTAGCTGTCGCCTTGCCGTTCTTCGCCCAGCCCGTCCCCGCCGCCCAGCCAGGCGAGCTTCAGAGCCGGCTTGACGCAGCCAACGCCTTTCACAAGCAGGCCGATTATGCTCGCTCCATCCCGCTACTAAAGCAGATCATCAAGGAAGAGCCGCGAAATTACCTGGCCAACCTGCTTTTGGGCGTGGACCTGCTGCGTAGCGGCAGCCCCCGCGATGCCCTGGCGCCATTGCGCGCCGCCTCTGCGGCGCAGCCCCACGACGGGGCCCCGCAGGCTTACCTGGCCGAAGCGGCCCTGGCGCTGAACGATCCCGCCATGGCGTCGGAGGCCTACCAATCCGCGGTTGCCCGTTCCGGCGGAGAGGTGCAATACGTGTTGGCATGGGCCAACTTCTGCCTGGACCGCTTTCACCTCCTGGAGATGTCTTTGCTGAAAACCAGGCCGGGAGAAGGACCGGAACTGCGCATCGAGGCTTTGGGCCACCCGGAAGGAAGCCAGACCAGGGAGAGCTTGCTGGAGCAGTCCGCCGCTCGCGATCCCGCGCAACCCGGAATCTGGGGCGACTTGGGCGTGGCGCAACTGGCGCTGGGCCATGACGCGCCCGCACGGCAAAGCCTGAAAGAGGCCGAAGGCCGTGAACCGGAAGGCGCCGAAACTATCCACCTAGAAGCTCTGCTGGCGGCCGGGGAGGGAGACTGGCAGTTGGCCGAGAAGCGCCTGCTCGCCCTGGGTGAACGATCGCCGGCGGAGTTGCGCAACGTGCTGGCTTCCTGGCCTCCGGACCGCCAGCCGGGGCCTGAGGTGGCTGGAACCTTGTGGAATTGTCTCCGCGAAAAAGGAGGAGCTTGTCCCTTGCTTTCAGCGCCGCAGCGCGGCGGAGCAGGCCTGAACGCGAAAGAACTGTATGCGCAGGGACGCTGGGAGCAGTTGAAGGCGCTGCCCGCTGCTGCAACGGCTGGTCCCTCCGGATTCCTCTTCCGGGGCGTGGCGCTGGCCCGCACCGGGGATTGCCCACGAGCTATTCCATCGCTGGAACGGGGATTGAAGGCCGGCGAGGCCACGGCCGGCTTTTGGCTTCAGGTCTGTTATGGCAGCGAAGTGTCGAGCGCGGAAGAACGGCTGAGCAAGGCGGGCGACCAGACTGCCTTCCATCAGCTTCGCGGAGACGTGGCGCTGCGCCTGCGCTTCGATGCCGCGGCAGCACAGGAAGAGTACACCGAGGCTTTGAAGTTGCAGCCCAAGGATCCTCGCCTGCTGGCGAGTTTGGCCGAGGCGGACAGGATCCAGGGCGACACAGAAGATGCGCGAAGCAAGGCGCAGGCTGCGCTGGCTTTGAGTCCTCACTCCTTATCGGCGCTGCGAACGCTGGCCGAGATAGCGATGAACGAACGGGACTATGCCGAGGCGCTTGCGCGGCTCAAAGAGCTGGTCGTTCTTCACCCGAAGGACGCGTGGACACAGGTGGAACTGGGCGTGGCGTACGGGCAGTTGGGACAGCCCGACGAGGCGGTGAACCACCTGGGGCCGCAGTTGGCCACCGGCTATCCCGATAACAATGGCGCGCTTCACGCACAGTTGGCCAGCGCCCTGCGTAAACTGGGCCGCGAGGAGGAAGCCAGGCAGGCTTCCCAGGAGGCCGCGCGCCTGGCTAACTCGGCCTTGCAGAAGAGCGGGCAGGGGAGCTTCGATGGCCCCCAGTAGACGCGACTTTCTGCGCGCCGGCGCGTTCTGGCTGCCGGGAGCGCTGCTGGCGCCGGCCGCATGGGCCGCCGACGCCCCATGCCCCATCCGCATGCTCAATGGTGCTCCGGGCAATGGGCTGGATTTTGTGCTGCGCACCGGAGCCACGGGCAACAAGTATCAGCCGGAGACGCTGCCGGGGGGACTCGGCGTCATCGATTACGACGGCGACGGATGGCCCGATCTCTTTTGTGTCAACGGGGCTGCCATGCCGCAGCTTGAAAAGACCGGTCCGAGCTATTGGAATCGCCTCTACCGCAACAACCGCGACGGAACCTTTACCGATGTGACGGAGAAGGCGGGCCTGGCTGGACGAGGCTATGGAATGGGCGTCGCGGTGGGAGACTACAACAACGACGGCCATGAGGACCTCTTTGTCGCCGGCGTCCATGGCAACCAGCTCTACCGCAACAACGGCAACGGAACTTTTTCCGATGTGACCGAGGCGGCGGGACTGAACCTTCCGGCGGTACGCGGATTGTGGTCAATCGCCGCGGCCTGGATCGACTACGACAACGACGGCTTGCTGGACCTGTTCATCTCCAATTATTGCGACTGGTCGCCGGGAACCGATCCCATCTGCGGAGGCATGACCGCCGAGACCAGGCGTTATTGCCCGCCAGAAAAATACGTAGCCGAGCCGATGCAGTTGTTCCACAACAACGGCGATGGAACCTTTACCGAGGTGACCCGCAAGGCGGCCCTGCCGGAGTTTCTGGGCAAGGGAATGGGAATCGCTGTTGCGGACTTCGCCGGCGACGGCCGCCCGGGAATCTTCGTGGCCAACGACAAGGCGCGCAACCTGCTCTTCCGCAACACCGGACACGGTTTCACCGAGACAGGAATGGATGCCGGCGTGGCCTATAACGGCGATGGGCGCTGCATCTCGGGAATGGGCGCGGACTTCGGCGATATCGCCGGCAACGGCCGCTTCGACCTGGTCATGACCGCCTTGAAACACGAGGCCTACGACGTCTTTCTGAACCGCGGCCATGGTGAGTTTGAAGACGGAAGCATCCAGACCGGACTGCTGCGGTTGAGCCATCCGCATAGCGGCTGGGGATGCGGGTTGGTCGATCTGGACAACGACGGCTGGCTCGACTTGTTTGTCGCCGGCGGCGGCGTGGATACCGACGACCCCATGACCAACTGCATCTTCAGAAACGTGGGCGGTAAGTTTATCGATGTCTCCAATGAATCTGGCGTGGGACTGGGGCCGGCTCGCATGCATCGCGGTTGCGTCTTCGCCGACTTTGACCGCGATGGACGCCTGGATGTGGCGGTCACCTCCCTGGACGGATCCATCGAGCTATGGCGGAATCAAAGCCTCCCGCAGCATTGGTTGCAGTTGCGGCTCACCGGCACACGCAGCAATCGCTCCGCCATCGGGGCCCAGGTGACATTGAAGACCGCCAGCCGGACGCAGATTCGATGCGTGAATAACAGCGTCGGCTATGCCTCCAGCAGCGACCTGACCGTGCACTTCGGAATGGGAGGCGAGCTGAAGGGGACTATCGAAGTCCACTGGCCTTCCGGGACGGTGCAAAAGCTGGGTGAGGTAGCTGCGAATCAGCGCCTGGAAGTGAAAGAGCCTGCATAGGCTCAACACCATGAGCAACGGCCGCTTGAGCGATCTTGGGAGTTCTGACAGCTACAAAATCGACTACATGCGAATGTAACTGAGCGGCGGTTCGCGTTATCGCCTGAAAGGAAATTGGCCATACAATAGCGAACGGTTCCCATTTCTGGAATCCTGTCCGAAATATCGTGGCCTCCTCCTAACAGTTAAGACAGTTCCCTAAAGTGCACCCGAAGGCTCCGAAACCAGGGTTTCTAAAGGAAAGAAAACACGGCATGTGCTGGCCAGAGGGGTATTTGGAGAGAAATAGGCTGAAATCTCCACCGAAAGATTGATGTCAGGCGTCTCGCTGAGTGGCTATGCTACTCGTGCAGATCAGCTGTGAGGTCGATTGGGGGTCTTTGATCTGCGCAGCAATACCAATCTTTTTC
>Ga0209039_10001216_pt1 | contig 24551 bp, 15 predicted proteins | sample BogFormECP12_OM1_FD_188238 | JGI IMG/M metagenome (GOLD analysis project Ga0209039, IMG submission 188238) | Bog forest soil microbial communities from Calvert Island, British Columbia, Canada - ECP12_OM1 (SPAdes) (version 2) | ecosystem: Environmental > Aquatic > Freshwater > Wetlands > Bog ... | reverse complement strand
GCCGTTTGCGCCTAGCGCCAATGACGGCGAATAAGTGGTCCCCGCCTGATTCCAGAAGTTCACCACGTAGGATGCCGGCACGGTATCGGTATTCACCAGGATGACGCTGGTCCTCCAGCCGTTGCCGTCGGCAATGTGCGAAATCGTCTGGACCGTCTGGGTTACAACGGGAGCGATGCTCAGCGTGAAAAGATCGACGGCGGTGTCGCCAAGAAGGTCGGTGAACGCGACAATTCCCTCGTATTGTCCGGCAGAAAGCGAGCCGGGTGAGGCCGTAACGGTGAAAATGGCGGGTATGACGGCTGTGGTCGGGCTGACCGATAGCCAGTTGTTTTGACCGCTCCCCGCACCGGCCAGGACCGAAACTGGTGTGCCGCCGCTGGTGAGTTGCACGGGCATCGGGGCCGGCAAGGCGCCACCGATCTGATAGTTGAACGTGTAGGTGCCGTCCGGGGTCGCTTCTACCACCAAAGTCACGGAGACCTGGTAGGTTGTCGTAGTGATAAGGTTGACGTATCCGACGTAAGTACCGGCCGGAAGACCGCTCGGCTGCACGGAGACGGTGAGGTTCGTGGGCGCGGAGGGGCTTGCCTGCGATGCCGACAGCCACTGAGAGGGCGGCAGGAGAGCCGGGTATTGAATCTGCGTGCTGAACGGGACCGTGCCGGCGGAAGTGTTGACCGGGAGAGTCTGGCCGGGCGGACCGGGTGCGTTGACCAGCGCAGCAAAGACCATGACCTTCTGGGTGAGCACCAGGTAGTTCTGCACCACGCTCATGGCGACCGCTGCCGTCACCACCTGCGTTCCGGAGGTGATGTTCACGCTGGCCGTGTAGGTGCCGGTGGGAAAGGTGGTGACGATGGGGAGGATGGAAATCGCCGTGTTGCCGGGACTGCCGGGGCTGGCCGATCCGACCGTAGGCGAGGCGCTGATCCAGTTGCCAGGCGCGGAGGATGTCAGCGCTGTGGCGGCACTCCACGAAAGCGTTCCCGAAGTGCTGGTGATGGTGAGGTTCTGCGGCGGCGGCACTACTCCCGAGGTGACGCTGTAGGACAAGGAGGTCGGCTGGACTCCGAGCGTGCCGGTGGATGGATTCACGATCAAAGTCACCGAGACCTGGTGGTTTGTCGTGCTGCCCGTAGCCGTAAGGTTCACGTATCCGACGTAAGTGCCCGCCGGGAGACCGCTCGGCTGCACGGAGACGGTGAGGCTCGTGGGCGCGGAGGTGCTTGCCGGCGACACCGACAGCCATTGGGAAGGCGGCTGGGTCTGATACGTAAGCTGCGTGCCGAACGAGAGGGCGCCGCCAGTAAGGGTGCTGACGATGAGAGTCTGGCCGGGCGGCGCGGGTGAGTTAACCACTGCGGCAAAGACCATGACGGTCGGGTTGAGCACCAGGTCGTTTTGCACCACGGCCATGCTGACCGCTGCCGTTTTTATCTGCCCCCCGGAGCTGATGTTCACGTTGGCCGTGTAGGTGCCGGTGGGAAAGGTAGTGACGACGGGGAGGATGGAGACCGTCGTGGTGCCCGGACTGCCCGGGCTCGCCGATCCGCCCGTAGGCGAGGCGTTGATCCAGTTGGCAGGCGCGGAGGATGTCAGCGCTGTGGCGGCACTCCACGAAAGCGTTCCCGAAGTGCTGGTGATGGTGAGGTTTTGCGGCGGCGGCACTACTCCCGAGGTAACGGTGTAGGACAAGGAGGTCGGCGACACCCCGAGCGTGCCAGTGGCCGGTGCCAGAACATTGATGGTAACCGTGGTTGAAGCCGTAAACGGTTCCACCGCATAGCCGGTCGCGGTCACGGTCACGCTATAAGAGTTGGGAGGAGGGCTGGGCACGGTTCCGCTGAGGGTACAGGTGGAAGAGAGCATGGAGCTGATCTGCAGCCAGGAGGGCAAGGCCGAAAAAGTCCAGCTGACCGGCGCCATCTCTCCCGAGACCGTACATGTGGTCGAGTACTGCTGACCCGCGGTGTAAGTGCCGCTCTGCGGGTTGCAAGTGACGGTGGCTGAGGGAAGGATGACCAGGGTAAGGACCGGAGACGTGGCGGTGAGGGGAGGGCTGCTGCTGTCTGTGACCTTGAGGGAAACGTTATACGTTCCGGCGGTGGTGGGTGTGCCGGATATGGCGCCGTTGGTCACCGTTAAACCGGGAGGCATTCCGGTCGCTGTCCAGGTGTACGGGGTTGTGCCTCCGGTGGCGGAAAGCGACGCATTGTAGAGAGCACTGACAATGCCGGTCGGTAATGACGCAGTGGTGATCACGAGCGGTGCAGCGCCGGAAGCTTGGTTGATCGTAAAAGTCGCCGTGCCGGGCTGGTCAAAAGTAATCGTTGCCTTGCGCGCTGCACCTGAATTAGCCGCGACGCTGTAGCCGAAAGTGCACGGACAACTTCCTCCCAAGCCGATTGGGGCCGTGATCGTTACAAAAGAGCTGCTGTTGTCGTACTCCCACCAGCAGCTGACGCCGTCGTTCAACGTAAAGGACCCGCTTTGACCGGATGCTGGAACGTTGACGCTTGTCGGAGTCACGGAAGCCCCGCATGAATTTGAATTCTCCCAAATGTACTGAGATCCCTGGCTCGCGCCGTTAACGGTGATAAGGATCGAGCCCTGACGCCCGGAGGTGGTCGAATTGGCCGCGACGATGAAACCTACCGTCACTCCCGTGCCCGTAGCCGTTCCTGAAGTCGCACTTGAGAAAGTGATCCAACTGACCGACGACGACACGCTCCAGGTGCAGCCGGCCTTGGAGAAGGTGAGCGATAAGGTATTGGTTCCTCCGGCCGGAAGGAAATTCCCTTCATTTCCGCCCAAGCTGGAACCGCTGAACGTACACTGTGCGTGGCCAAGCGCAGGTAGACCGGCGCACACCAGAAGAACCAACAAAAATCGCAATCGGGTGACTGCGGGAACGCTGATCCGCATCTCAAACCTCCTGCCCTAAGGCGTCTCGGCCTGGCATGACTTGCTGCAGGCTGCCTCGAAACCGCCAGTTCTGGCCGTTCCCCGTCCCGCATATCGGCTGGAACCTGGCACAACCATCGTGCTCATTGGCGCGATACATCCTTCATAGCCGCCAGTTTTCTTCGAGTTCTTTTCTTCATGGCCCCATCGGTGGCGTACCGCAGTGCCTTGGTGTAGGCCTCGGCTGCCGCCGGGCTATTCCCTTTCGCCGACTGCAAATCCCCAATCTGTTCGTATACCGACGCGTCTTCCGGCTCGAGCCGCGCGGCCTCGGCAAACTGGTCGAGCGCGGCGTCGCGGTTGCCCAGCTTGATTTCGAGACTTCCCAACGCCAATCGGGCCGCGACATACTCGGGCTTCTGATTCACCAAAACCCGGAACTCGGCAGCCGCATCGGCATTACGGCCTTCGCGGATCAGCGCTTTCGCCAGAGCCAGGCGCGACAGCGTGTAGTCGGGATCCTTCTGGAGGATGTCGCGCCAGAGCTGGAAGGCCTCCGCGCGACGCTTCGGAATGGTGTCCAGCAGGACCGCGTAATTGTGCCGGGCTATCACCAGTGCGGCGTCCTTCGCCAGCGCGGTCTTGTAGAAAGCCTCGGCCTCGCCGGGCTTCTTCTCGAAGAACTTCAAATAGCCCAGCGCATTGTAAGTCTGCGCGTCCGGACGGAGCGCGAGCGCTTTGCGGTACATCGACTCGGCGTCTTTGGCGCGGTTCAGACGCTGATATACCAGGCCCAGATTGTAGGGTAGATAGGCGTGATGCGGCGCCAGGTGGATGGCTTGCTGGTAAGTGGCAATGGCCGCACTGTAGTCGCCCTTCTCAAAGTAAGCCAGCGCCATGTTGTGAAGCGGGTAGGCCCAGTATGGCGCGCGGCGCATGGCGTCGCGAAAAGCCAGGATGGCGCGGTCGTATTCGGCCCTCTCCAAGAACGTAATACCCAGGGCGTTGTAGGAGTATGCGTGGCCGGGGTCGAGACGGACGGCGCGCTCCAACAGATCGGCGGCGGCGCCGTACTCCTTGCCGAAGACCTTGACGCGGCCCTCGCAGAAGTCCTTGCGGGCTTCCAGGAAAACGGAATCGCGCGCCAGCAACTCGGCGGCTTCGAAATACTGGGCGCCAGCGAAGAAATCGGGGGGGCCCGGAGCGTCCTGCTCGCCGCCGAGGTAGCGGACGAGCAGATTCTGCCCCTTGTCCTCGAGCGCGACTTTTAGCTTTTCGGCCACTGCCTGATAATCCGGGTCCTGCAGGCGCACTCTGAGCACGGCCAGGAATTTGAAGGCGCCGCTGTCCTCGGTGGGGAGGATTCGACCTTCGCGAATCGCCTTCTCATAGTCCGCCAGAACCAGCGCGATATCCTGGCCGTATTTGAGCTGGGTGGAACTCATTTCGGGCATGGCTGCCGGGCTGGCGTCAGCGGTTGTAGCTGCCATGCCGCGGTCGCCCCGGGCCGCTATCAAGACGGGGCCCGTGTAACCGGCAAGCGCAATTCCGTCCAGGGCGGTGTAGGCCATGACCCGCCGTTCATCCACCTCGCCGATGGCCTTCGGAATCTGGCGGCTGCCGGTGCTTTCGGCAACCTTGTCGTGGACGTAGTCCACCAGCTCATCCATAGTGACGCGGCCATCGTGGTTGAGGTCGGCATCGCCGTTGAGCGCCTTTATCAGAAAGTAGCTGAAGGCTCCATGCCCGCCGCCGTAGTTGATGCCTTCAACGGCCGATTGGCCTTGCTGGGCGGCCAGCATGCCGAAGAAGTTGTCGCCGGTTTCCAGGCGCTGCGTGACCCGGTTGGTGGCACGGTAGTCGGGGGTGATCTGGCCGATCTTGCCAGCGCGGCATACGTCTACGTAGAGAATCAGCCGGCGCACGCCGGCAAGCTGCTTTGCGAAAAGCTGCCGGATGTCCTCCATGTCAATGGCAGTGGAGGCAACGTCCTGCGGATCCGTATCCCACGCGATGATGTAGCCGCGGTTGTCGATGACCGTTCCGTGCGATGCGATGAACAGCAGAACAGTGTCGTTGCCGTGGCGGCCTTTGAGGTGCGAGTCGAAGGCGGAACGGATGGCGCCGGCAGTGGCCTGCCCGTTGGTCAGCAACTTGATGTTTTCCGGGGGCAGGCCGCCGCCGCGCGGGCTGAGCAACAGATTCCGCACTTCGATGGCGTCGGCATGAGCGAACTCGAGAGAGCGGATCTGATCGCTCTCGAACGAAGAGATCCCGATCAGAAGAGCGAAGACATTCTTGCCGGACTCCTTCTCTTCGGGCAGGGACGGCTGTGCGGGCACGACGCCCCTGGACTCCAGCAAGAACAGACGGCTTCGCGCCCAACCGGCGTCGGGCCATTGCGAGACGACGGTGCGCATCTCGCCGGCGGCATCAAGGGGAAGGCCGTGCGTTTCGAGAGCGGCGGCTTTCGCCAGATGCAGAACGGGATCAGCGGCAGAGGCGAGGCCACGATCGATGGGCTCCAGTTCCGACTGAAGGGCCCGCCGTTCGGCGGGTGCAAGCGCCTGGATTCGCTCATCGAGAGAGCCGGTCTGCGAAGCCTCAAGCGCGCGCGAAGCTTCGGCGCCGCCATCCTGCCGGCCGGTAGCGATCAAGCGGTCCATCGGAGGCAGCGTGCAGCCGGATGCCGGCCTGGAAGCGGCCAGCGCTCCAGCCCGGACCTTCAACTGGCGCGCTTCGAAGTAGATTTCCGCGGCTCCCGAGATCTCCTGCGACGTGTGGTCGGGACAGAACAGGAAGCGCGCCGAACCGTCTTGCGATCTCAAGCCGTCGCCCGCGAACAGGATATCGCCCGGCTTGGCCGTGAGCGGAAGACTAAACCCTTCCCGGAGCAGGGCCACGTTGGTTGCGGAGACGACCAGCCCAAGCGGCGGTTCCTGTTGGGGATAGCCAATAACGGTAATGCAACCCAGAAGCAGGAGCCGGAGAGGACAAAAGGATCGGAAAACCCTTTGCACTGGGAGGCCTTTGCCTATACCTCACTTCGGATGGGGTAAGGCAACTGATTCTACCATAGGCCCGTCAGGAGTCAATGTTGATTTTTTGGACATATTGCTTTTTAATCTGCGTGCGGACATACTTCTTATTTCTTGCTATTTTTTGCCACGAGATACCGGTCCGATATATCCTGCAGGAACTTTGCATGCCGCGGGATCGGACCCACCATACGAACCGTCTTCGTCGCAGCCAGTCTGCTTTTCCTACACTCTGCGCTGCGCGGGCAGACCACGCAGGGACTGATCACGGGAAGAGTCGTAAACTCGCGGTCGGCTCGGCCGGTGACGGGCGCGAAAGTGAAGTACGAGAGCCGCGCCGGGTCGATCGGCGGGGAGACAGTCACGGGCACGGCGGGGTATTTCAACCTCCCACTACTCTCGCCTGGCTTCTATCACTTGCATGTGGAGGCCGCCGGATTTCAACCGCAGGAACTGGAGCAGGTGGATCTGGCGGTTGCGGGGAGGCTGGATTTTAACTTCCGCCTGCGGCCACTCAGCGACGTTTGGGAGGCCGGCCAGTATCGCAGCCTGCTCTTCCCGGGTAGCGACGCGGCGGCCACCTTTTTCGGCCCCGACGTGGATATCAGCCGTTCCGGCGCGTTCGACGCCACACGCGGGATCGAGACGGCGCTGGACGCGTCGCTCTCCACCGTCATCGACGAGCAACTCATCGCCAATCTTCCCCTGAATGGCCGGGATGTCTACACGCTGCTCGCGACCCAGCCAGGAGTTACAGCCGACACCACGACGGAGCGCGGTCTTGGTTTGGCGATCAATGGGCAGCGGCCCTCGGTATCCAACTTTCTTCTGGACGGCCTTGATAACAACAATTACCTGGTGACCGGTCCTCTAACTCAGTTATCGCCCGAAGCTATCGAAGAGTACCGGATCTCAACCACGAATTACTCGGCGGAGTATGGACGCACTTCCGGCTTCGTGGCCAACGCCATTACCCGGGCGGCGGGAACCAGTTGGCATGGCTTGGTTTATGACTACCAGAAGACCGACAAACTGGATGCCAATGGCTTTCAGGAAAACGCGAACAGTGTTGCGCGGCTGTCGCTGAAGGGGACCGACCCGGGCTTCTTCCTGGGCGGCCCGATTCTGCGGAACCGGCTGTTCGTATCGGCGGCATTCGAGGTGAATTGGTTCCGCACGAAACAGGATCCAGCAACCATTACGCTGCCCACCACTACCTTTGTGCAAACTATTACCACCGGCGAGGCCCACCAGTTGTTCGAGCAGTATGCTCCGCCGCCGGTGACGAATGGCGCTTCCGATCTTGCCGGCCTTACGGTGGAAGCGCCTGTCTCGACGAACCTGCTGCTGGCATCCCCGCGCGTCGACTACCTGACGCACAATGGCGCCAGCAGGTTTCTGTTCCGCTCCAGCATTTCGCGGGAAGAGCAGCCCGATTTCGGCTGGACTCCCTATAGCCAATTCATCACGCCTTTCGTGTCCAATTCATTGAGCCTGGGAGGAGCGTGGCTGTGGAACTGGAGCCCCAGCCTTTCGAACGAAGCCCGCGCAGGCCTCTCCACCGATGAAGAACATTTCAACCGGCCTCACCCGGACGTTCCGATTCTGGCTGCGGGCGATGGCACCGTGCTGCCGGGCAGTCCCCTGCCATACTCCTACCGGAATCACGGACGCAACATCGAACTGGTCGACAACTTGAGCCGGACCAGCGGACGCCACACCATCAAGTTCGGCGGAGGTTTCTTGACCCGGAGCATTACGGGTTATGTGACCGCGGGCCAGGATGGATATTTCGGCTTCGCCGACGCCTCGGCATTCGCGCAAGACCAGCCTGTATCGTTCTACATCGCGCGTTTGCGCCAACAGCCGAATTCGAATCTGACGCCCAACGACAATCGCGAGTACCGGCAGACGCAGTTCTCTGGTTTTGCGCAGGACAGTGTCAAGGTGACGCCACGGCTGGCCGTGAACTTCGGTGTGCGCTACGAGAATTTCGGCTCGCCCGCCAATACGGGAAGCGTCAAGGACGCCCTGTTTCAGTTGGGAAACGGCAGCAGTCTGGAGCGAAGAATCGCCGCCGCGCAGATGGTGTATTCCGGACAGGGCAATCAAAAGCTCTACGACGCGGACAACCGCGGGATTGCAGTGCGTGCCGGCTTCTCCTACCGCCTGGGACGGGATTCCAATAGCGTGATGCGCGGCGGCTTTGGAATCTTCTACGACCGGCCGTTCGACAATCTCTGGGAGACGCTGCAAGTCAACAATCTGCTATTGGAGGCGCCGGCGCCGGCCCAGCCGGTTCCGTTTCTGTTGCCGGTGGCGCAGGCGGCCGCCGCCGTTCCGTTGCAACCCGTGCCGGGCTTCCCATACCTGACGCTCTTTCAGCCCGGGCTTCGCAATGCCTATGCGGAGAACGGCTTCTGGGGCATCGAGCATCGAGCAACGGAGCGTCTGGTGGTCCAGGCGAATCTGGTCGGGTCCTTCGGGCGGGAGCTGCTCACAACCGACCTGGTGAACCGGCCGCTCAGCGTACCGATCGTTCCCGGCGATTTCACAAACCCGTTTGGAATGTCCAATCCGAATTTCCCGATGGTGAACTATCGCGCCAACCAGGGGCTATCCGATTATTACGGCTTTCAGGCGGTGGTGCGATACCGCAGTTCGCGCCTCCAGCTTCAAGCCTCCTACACTTGGAGCCATACCATCGACAATCAGAGCGAGCCGCTGGCCGGGGAGTTCTTCGACTTTAGCTTCACCGGCAACACCGGGGCGCCGAGCGCTGCATTTACCAGCCAGTTCGACAGCCATGGCGACCGGGCCAACTCCGATTTCGACCAACGGCACAATGTGGTCGCCTACGGCGTCTGGGAAATTCCGGTCGCGTTCGGGACGACCAAGGCCGCGCGTGTGTTCCGCGATTGGACGTTGGGAGGCTTGACCGCCATCCGTTCGGGATTCCCGTACAGTCCCCTGGCTGCGACGCCCTTCAATGGATCGGGACAGGACTATCTGAATAACCGCGCCGTCCTGGTGAACCCCGCGCAAGCGGTGATCAACACGCCGGTGACGGGGGGCATACAGATTCTGAACCCCAAGGCGTTCCAGGCCCCCGCGCCAGGCCAACTGAGTAATCTGGGACGCAACGCATTTCGCGGCCCCGGCCTGTACAATGCCGACGTTTCGCTCAGCCGGCGGTTCCGTTTAGCGAAACTGGGCGAGGCGGGCCGCCTCACGCTGCGTGCGGACGCCTTCAACCTGTTGAACCACGCCAACCTGAATAACCCGGTGACGACACTCGGCTCGTCGGCGCCCAATGCATTCGGCTCGGCGCTTTACGGCCGTCAAGGCTATGACCCGGGTTTCCCCACCAGCACCCCGTTGAACGAAGCACCGCGCCAGATTCAGATCATGGTGCGACTTGAGTTCTGAGTAGTGTTCCCGCTCAATCGGAAGGGATGCCCAGCGTTCGCATGCCCTCCTGGTAGCAGCAGGCGCCAGGAGGAAATCGGCAGTCCTTCAGGGCGCGGCCTCCACAGAGGTGCAGACAGATTCTATACAGGCCCCGCGTTCACTGCCTGCGCCGCCGTCATGGATTCGAAAACGGAGAGTCGGTCGGAAAACTGTGGCTTTGGGGAGCCAACCTCTCATTTTGAGGTGTATCGCTTGGCTGCCCAGGCAGCACATGGAAACAGAGAATCGCCGGCCCACGGTTGAGCCTCTTTCCACGTCGCCGATTTTGCCGAGGTAGTTTTTAAGTCAGTAGCTTACGGACTCTCTGGTCGGGCAAGCCAATTTCTATCTATGGAAGTGTCGCGCTCGGGGAGCCAAATAATCCGACGACGAACTTTCTGGCCTTCTGGTTAACGGCGCGGCGGCATGGTCTTGCTGGAAATGGCCAATGCTGCGGGAAGGCGGCTCTCTCAAGCTTGCCAGGACTGCAGGTCGGATTGTCCAAGTCGCCTCGCTTGCGCCTTTCAGGGGTGCGCGTCTCAGAGTCTCCACCGAGGGGTGCGCGTTTGGTTAACTGCGCTGTCCGCGGTCGCAGGAACCTCCAGGTCATCGCGACGGTGATCATATTCCGGTAATCTGTTTGTAGACATCCGGGTTTCATTTTTGAACTCGGTGTTTAGGGACCGCGGCAGGTGGCCTCTGACGCGGTCCCAGTAAGCGTGGTGTGGATGGTGGGCGTGGGACCCACCCGAAGGCCCGTCAAAATTTCAAGGTAGTGGCACACTGGCTGGCAGAGAGCGAATCGCGTTCAGAAGCTCAGAGGGCCTGACAATAGGGACCAACGGTTTGTTTTTTGCCTTCTCAACAACCCTCGCGAGCTTGAAGTCTAAACTCAAGAAATAATCACTCCCACAGTGTTCAGCACACCACAGATGGAACGCGTCGAGCAATTGATTCCGGTTTGTTGGTGGGATATGCAGCAATTCGCCGGCGAAAACCTACAAACCGCGCTCGCAATTCTCGGAAAGATCGAGTGCAATATGCTGAACTACCGGCCAACAGGAGACGTGGGAGCGGCAATCTTTATGGGAGCGATTGTGCTTCCAGTTAAGGAACGCGAAACACTCGAACAGGAAGCGCTGTGCGCTGTGGAGAGAACATTGAAAGCAATCGGCCTCAACACAACGGCGCTCGCGGTGTGTGAACTTCGTACGGTTCTTATCAACCATAGGATCTCTGCTTATGCCCGCATTGGCCCCGCAGATGTAGCTGCAAGGATTCAGGAAATACAGCGAACCTGTAGGCGAGAGATGACTACATCTGTTTTTCTTCACCTGTCCGCTGAGCAGGCCGGAACCTTCAAGAATCCCACAGAGGAGTGGCAGGAAGCCATCTTGCGGTGGCCGAAAGTGCGCGGCGACATTGAGGAGTCTCTACGATGTCTTGCCCTTGATCGTTATGCGGCTTCAGTGTTTCATATTCTGTTGGTCGCTGAATTTGGGGTCATCCAGATTGCAACTTTGTTTGGCGTACAGGGCGACCGACCGGGATGGGGGGCATTGGATCGGCTTGAGAAAAATACTAAAGAAAAGCTACCCGGATCGTTCAGGGCTTGAGCAGAAGTACTCGGATCTATTGGAGCATGTGTCTCCGCTCATGTTTGCAATCAAGAGTGCATGGCGACATAAGATCAGTCACGTACAGAATAAACTGGAATGGATCGATAGCGACTTTAGTACTTCTGTAGCAGAAGAAATTATCTCAGCTACACGGGGCTTTATTCGGCGACTTGCCAAGGAATTGCCGTAGACCGGGGCTGTCTTCTTCCGCGCTTTTGGCGCTTGGTTTCCTTGTCAGTTAACAGGCGTCGCACTATCTTCGGTTTTGCCGATTAGTTGATCCCAAGTCAACCGCTTGCCAACCATCCGGCGCACTGCGATATCAAAGCGGTCTGCATCGCCCATCTTGCGATTGTTGTAGCGGAATTCGGGTCGTCCAGCAGGGCGCGAGGAAGTGCAAGGTCTGGCCGCGAGCGCGGGCGGCGGCGAAAAGGACGAACGGCGCCGGTCGGGCCGGCCTCGTCACGCACACGGGAGTCCGGCGGGCTGGCTACGTCGCAGATTACACCGAGGCGACAACCGGCTTCAAAATGAAGCGACCACAATAAGGCCTTGCTCGCATCCGCGTGTCGCCTTGCAGTACAGCGCGTCCGAACTCATTCGCGGACACTCCAAGGATCGTTGGTTTAATCCGCTTGATACCGGCAGCCGGAAGATCAATTTGAAGGGGTACTAAATTCGCGGTATTCGCATCGGACCCGCCATCAAGCGAGCGACGCCCGCACGTTACTTTCCCGCCACGGCGCGGCCGATACGGCGCATCCAGGCGGTCTCATCTTCGGTCATTGGGCCGAGGCGGAGAGCTTCGAGCGCTTGCTCCATCTGGCTGGCGTCGGCCGGACCTGCCATGCAAACGTCAACCTCGGGCCGCGTCAGGACGAAACGGTAGCAGTCAGTGGCCGTTGGAGTGCGTTCCCCTTTCGGAAGGCGGTAACCGCCGTTGAACACCGCCTGAATGGAGCGCACGCCCAAAAGCTGTCCCCAACTCGTGGCGGTGAACGCCACCAAACCTGGCTTATCAGCTTTAGGCACATGCGGAAAAATGTCTGTCTCGGCGCCCGGGTGCGCAGCATTGTACCGGAAATGGACAATGTCGAAATCGTGCGCCGCGGCAATCGATGGCACCAGCGTCCGAGCGTGGGTGGAGACCGCCAGAAAGCGTGTAAGGCCACGTTCGCGAAGTTTGCGAGCAGCGTCGAGAATCCGCGGCGCCACCGGCTTGTTCCACATACCGAGCAGCAGAACATCGGCATGATCGTAATTCACGCGGCGCAGCGCCCGCTCGAAACTGCCGGCCATCAACGCCGCCATTCGCGTGTAGGACTGCACCACGAGCACCATTCGTTCGCGATGCAGCCGCAGATTCCGCAACGCCGTGCAGAAGGCATCGGTCCTTCGGCTACCCCAGTAAAGGTAGTTCAGGCCGCGCTCGAAGGCGCTTTCTACTGCCGCACCCGGCACTCCGTAGCTGGCGGCGATTCCGAGCCGCGAGACCTCGCGCCCTGTGCGCCCCAGTACCCTTCGCTCAAATCCGTCAGATTGGGTTTCCACAGTTTCCATTAACAGTTTCCATTATTAGACGATCTAAGTGCAATTCGGAAGTGGAATGCGCACACGATATTGGGCGAGTCGCAGACCTGACGGATCCGCCGCCGGCCCACATTCGATGAGGCAGGCGTTCCCGATTCCGGTTACCCCGCGCAGATTACCCACTGGCAAAGCGGCGAGCCACTCGGGAACTGCCTCACTGGCCGAGAAACCGACTTGTATGAAGCCGCTGCGCGGCAGTAATCAGACCCATTGTGCTTTGTCAGCGGCGTCGCTCGGACCACCTCGCCACGCGCACGGGAGTCCGACGGACGCGCCGTGATCAACTGGCTGCGCGGTGGGAAAGACAGAGCGAATGCTCGAGGCGAGGTCCCCATCCGCCGCTTCACCGTCGACGCTGCTTTCGGCGGCGGGCGCGTCTGCGCGGGATGCGAGAGCACGCCGCGCTGCCGCTCCCCGGCACCGCACTGGCACCGGGCCGGCAAGGCGCGAGGGCGGCCGGCGACGCCGAGCACGAGCCGCGCCGCTCAGGCCCACCACGCGCACGGGAGGCTGACGGGCGCGCCGTGACCGCCGGGCCGCGCGCTCCGAATTCGCCGTCGCCGCTGCCTTCGGCAACGGGCGAGTCCGCGCGCGAAAGAGAGAACGCGCCGCGCCGTCGCTCCCTTGCGCCGAGCCGGCGCGTCGCGCGCGCGGGCGGCGGCGAGAGCACGAGCGGCGCGTTTTGCACGTGCGAGGGACTCCGGCGGCGCGCCGTGGTCGCCTGTGCGATCCCGACGGCTCCGCTGACGTGAACGGCGTGTCACGGGATCTATCCGGTTGTTGGTCGGAAGGGCATTACATGCATCGGCCGTATACTTTGGATCGGAGAATAAGGGTTAAACCTCCGTTGTGCTCCTGCGTTAGTATAGTAGGCTAGGCGTGTCTACCGGTCATGCGGCGGCGTGCGTCTCGGGCACGCAACGGGCGTACCCGACCACATTTGGAGGCACCTATGATTCGCTATCTTCGCCCATTTCTCTTGGGCCTGTTGGCGGCGATGACGATTCCCGCGGTCTTCGGACAGGCGGGACGGGCAGATCAGCCTGGATCGAATATCCCTACGTGCTCGACAAGGCCAGCGGCATGCTCGATGCCGGCGCCATTCTGGCCAACTTCGGCATCAGCGAGCCCGCCCTAATGGACGTGTTGTCCGGCAAAGTGAAGCCGCAGAGAAGACTTCCGTTCGCGCTCGCCAATAACCTCGAGGCAATTGCGAAAGAGCGACCGGATAAAGCGGGATACCCGAAGGCGGACACTCTGTACGGTTTCGGCTTCGGCCTCAGCTATTGAAGGAAAGGAGCCAGGATGTCATATTCGGTTCGAAACGGCATAATCGCAGCAATCGGATTTACGGGTTTGGTAACTGGATGCCTGCTGGGGCAGTCGCCAGGCAGGCTGGCGCCCTCTTCGATGCCGCGGGTGGGAAAGGTGGACGACCGCTACCAGTCCTACAACGTCGAGATGGTGGAGGTGACGGGCGGGCGCTTCTGGGCTCCCTACAAGAAAGGCGCCGCCGCCGGGTCGCCCGCTTCCTCCGCGACGCCTTCGAACCAGACGGTGCCGCCGCAAAGCTTGGCGGCCGCCAGCGAAGACATGTTCGCCATGCGGCCGCCGATCGACCTGTATGACGCCAGATTGCGCAAATTGGCCGCGGCGCTGGCACCCGCGTACGTGCGAGTCAGCGGTTCGTGGGCAAATGCGACTTACTTCCACGATTCCGACGATCCGCCGCCGGCAACTCCTCCAAAAGGCTTCAACGGCGTCCTGACGCGCAAGCAGTGGAAGGGCGTCGTCGACTTCTCGCGCGCCGTGGACGCAAAGATCATCTCCTCGTTCGCGGGCAGCGACGGCGTTCGCGATTCGAATGGGGTGTGGAGCCCGGCCGAAGCTCAGAAAATACTCGCGTATACGAGGAGTTTGAAGGGCGAGATCGCCGCGGTGGCGTTGTTCAACGAGCCTAACCAAGGGGTGGGAACCAGTCAGGCAACGCCTTACGATGCCGCGGCATACGGCCGTGATTTCCACGTATTCCTGCCTTTCATCCGCAAAGCCGCGCCGAACATGGTGGTGCTTGGTCCCGGGTCGAGCGGTGAGGAGAGCAGCACGTACCGGATGAAGAGTGCGGACTTGATGGCGGCCGCCGGCCCTGGAATCGACGCATTCTCGTACCATTTTTACGGGGCCCGTGCTGTGCGCTGTTCATTCCGTGGGCCCGAGAAGCAAACGACATCCGCCTTGGCGCTCTCGGAGGATTGGCTGTCCCGCACAGATCAGGCCGAGACATACTACAGAAAGATTCGGGACCAGTTTGAGCCGGGCAAGCCGGTGTGGCTGACGGAAACCGGCGGCGCTTCGTGTGGAGGTAACCCCTGGAACGCGGACTTTCTCGATACCTTCCGGTACCTGGACCAACTCGGCCGCTTGGCGAAGCGAGGAGTCCAGGTGGTGGCCCACAATACCTTGGCCGCGAGCGACTACGCCCTGGTCGATCAGGACGGCCTCGTTCCGCGTGCGAATTACTGGGGCGCGTTGCTGTGGCGAAAGCTGATGGATGCTACGGTCCTGGATGCGGGTTCGTCAGGTTCCACCAACGTGCATCTGTATGCTCACTGCCTCCGTGGCGTCAATGGCGGAGTTGCTCTATTGGCGATCAACACGGACGCCCGCGCGACTCACGAACTCGGAATCCCTCTCCAAGCCGATCGCTACACCTTGACGGCCAAGGACCTGATGGACAATCGGGTTGACCTGAACGGAAGCGAACTCAAGCTGACGGCGGACGGCGACGTACCGGAGATCGCAGGCGCGCCGGCGGCATCCGGAGTCCAGGCCTTACCAGCAGCAAGCATCTCGTTTTTCGCCATCCCGCAGGCCAATAATGCGGCCTGCAAGTCCGCCAAGTGATCGTAAGCGCCAAGAAAACCAGTTCGGCTCCCAAACCCCTGGCCCCTGGCAGTTCGCAGCAGGCACGGACGGACGGTTGGGGCATCCGCCGGGGCCCGGCTGAGCCCGTGGGTAGCTCGATCTTCATTTCAATGGGGGCTTGAACCCGCATTCGGCTACTTGCCGTAACTCAAACCAAAACCGAAGACGTACTTGTCGTTCGCGCTGTTCTTGTAGGCGTAATCGAATGCCTCTGCATACCCTGGAACGTCGGGTGCATTCCGATCCACGGCCGCCTGATTCGCCGGAACCGTAATCGGGAGCTTCCCAGCAGGGTTAAAGCGTCCGCGTACGACATCCAGAAGAGCCTCGGCCTTGATGTCGAAGGTGGCCAAGACCGCTGCGGCACCGGGTTCGACCTCGTTGATTACCCAGGGATTAATCATGTTGATCACGAGCACTGTCGGTTTGGCTGCCTCGATCTGTTTCACTCTCTCGACGTCGATACCCGTGAGCTTGCTGAGCGCGATGTCGGCATAGTCGTTCTCTGGCCGTTGGTTAACGGTCGGCCGGAGCCATACGAGGGCCAGATCCGCCTGCTCCAGCGTGTCCACGACCTGCACAGACTGATCTTTGGCGAGCAGAGCCTTTAACGCAGCGGTCTCGGTCGCGCTGTTTCTTGCGCCGCCCTGACTCGGACCCTGGCCTCTTCCGCCCTGACCCTGCGGACCCGTCCCTCGGCGGCCTGCCGCGGCTTCGCCCGGAACCCCGCCCCCGGCGTCAGCCTGCGGACCCAACGCCCCTCGACCCCTGCCACCCCCGCGTCCGCCCGTCCCGGCGGGCTGTTCGGCGAACGTCTCCACGTATATCTTTTTTGCTCCCTTTATCGGCAGCAGCTTCCTGTCGTTGCGCAACAGGACGATGGACTTGCGGTGCGCCTCGTCCGCACGGCCGGCCGATGCGGGTGAGTTGGCGATCGCCTGCGCTTTATCGGGATCGGTGTAAGGGTTCTCGAAGATCCCCAGTTGGAACATCTCTTTGAGCAGATAGGTGACTGGCGCGTTGAGATCCGCTTCGCTCAGGAGGTGCTGATTAACCGCGTCAATGAGCCCCTTCGGATCGTTGTTGTCGGAGAAAAGACTCACTCCAGCCTTCACTGCCTTAGCGAAACGCTCCGGCAGCGTGAGTTTCTCCACGCCGAAAGCATTATTGCCGAGCACGCCGGAGTCCGTGTTGATGTACCCCTTGAATCCCATCCGTTCGCGAAGCAACTTGCCGAGCAGCGTCGCATTATAGGCCCCTGCCACTTCTTCGAACTGCTGTTTCTCGGACTGCCACCACCCGGCTGGAAATTGGTTGCCGCTCTTCGCGTTCGATGGATTGTTGTAGTAAACCATAATCGAACTGGTTCCCGCATCCACGGCAGCCTGGAACGGCGGCAGTTGGTATTTAAAAAAGCTGTCCGCCGTGGGATAGACAGCCCACTGCCCCCAGGTGTTGTGCGGGTCGAGCCCTTTGTCCACGGCGCCATCGCCTGGAAAGTGCTTCATCGTCATGGCAACGGATGTCGGGCCGAGAGTCCGGCCCTGGAAGCCAATCACGATTTCACGCGCGATACCGGCGTTGAGCTTGGGATCCTCGCTGAATGTCGTTTGGATGCGATACCATCGCGGCTCGGTCGCGACGTCTACCTGGTATCCGTACATTTTTTGAATTCCCGCGGCCCGCCACTCCACACGCGCTATTTCGGCGAATTCCCGGATGAGCTTGAGGTCGTTCGTCGCTGCCAAACCAAGTGTACCCGGCCAACTTGAGAACTCTCCAGCTGCCTCCGCTTCCTCGTATACGAGAGTGTCCCTGACGTGGTTGCGGGGGTTGGAAGCAAACACCAACGGGATCCCCAACCGGGATTTCTCGGCGAGTTCCTGCGAGGTGTTGGCCCGCGCTGCAATCTCACGGGCGCTCAGATTATCGCGGAGGATCAGATAGTGAATGTTCCGGTTGTTGATGTAGTCGGCCAGGGTGTTCGCGCTGAATGACGTAATCTGCATGAGCCCCGCCTTCTCCTCCATCGTCATCCTGGAGAGCAGGTCTGCAGCACGCTTCTCGACGGGCAGCCGCCAATCCTCGTAAGGGTCTAGAGAACCGTTGCGGTTCAGGTCCTTGAACGTCAGGTTGTTGATTTTTAGAAGCGAGGCGACCCGCGCCTCGACTTTCGGCTGTGCGGGAGTGGCACCCGCCTGCCCGGATGCGATCTTCACCGCTGCAGCCAGCGCTACTGCCGCGGACATTAAGAGAAGTGACCTTAGCTTGAGCATGGCCTAAGTCCTTTGAGATGGTAGCTCCAATAGTGCAGGTAAACGAACCCACGCAGGACTCGGGGCGTCCTATGCCGGCCCCGGAGTGTCGATTGTAGCGCGCCGGCAGTCGAGGCCCCCTGCCTACCTGCGGAGCCAAACTGAATTTCTCGACTTCACGGATTTTTTCAGCCTGCTCAAGGCGAACGGCATGAACGTAGTCTGCTCGTTTTCGCAGGAGCTGGTGCAGCCTCCGGATAATCCAGCCGGCGGCGCGGTATGGGTTCAACGCTTCCCCGACGGTACAGCCGTCGAGACAGCTACCGGCTTCGGCACGTTGAACAGTTTGCAGGTCGCCTTTAGTTCCGGGCCGCAGACCTACATGGCGCAGGCCTTCGCCGCGATTGCGGGTCTGATGTTGGCGGCGGGACTGACGCCGAAGCTCCAGTTCGGTGAAATCCTCTGGTGGTTCCAGGCGAACGCTTCCGGCATGGCATTCTACGATGCTGACACCCAGGCCGCGGCGCAGTCGGCGCTCGGCCGCGCGCTGGCCGCGTTCCACACGCCGAACGACGATCCGTCCGTCAACAGCTATGCCGACGCGAACCTCCTGCGGACGCGCCTGTACAACTACGTGGCCGCGATCCAGAGCTACGTCCTAACGCAGTGCGCGTCGGCCGTCTTCGAACTGCTGTGGCCGATGGACGTAAACGACCCGGACAACTGCAAGCTGCTGCGGTACATCAACCTGCCGTCGCAGTGGACGGCGTGCTCGGGCTCCGGCTTCGATACGTTCCTCATCGAGGGCTACCAGTATCCGGGCATCAACCACAACCTCGACCGGGCAATCCGATGTGCGCAGTATCCGTGGAAGGAACTCGCCTGGGACCAGGTCCACTGCGTTATCTGATGGGCCTCTACTACGGCACCTGGGCGTGGTTGCGGGAATTCATAAACGCCAGCCGTCTCGGGCTGCCGGCCATCAAACTCTGGGCCTACGACCACCTCTGCCTGTTCGGATGGCCGTTTCCGCTGCCGACAACCGACGATCGGTCCTTCATTTACTGAACGGTTATGGATACTTTTTCCGCTTGGCAGGCGGATGGTCAGTCAGACGATTTCCACAGACCATTCGCGTCTCGATTTGCGGAGCATTGGGATTAGGAGAACGCCGCAAATCCCAAAGAGCACCGCAGCCAATTGAAGCTCGCGACGCATTCCGATTACATCGGCCAGCCATGCGACCGCCAACGCCGCGAACGGCGCCACACCGGTGAAGGCCAGTGAATAGAGACTCATCACCCGGCCCCGGAGGGCGTCCGGGACACTCTCCTGAACTATGGTCGAAGCCACCCCGAGTGTGCTGGAGATGCCGAACGAGAGGATGGCCACAGCCGTAACAGACAGCGGCAAATAGCGAGACTGGGCCAGCCCGCAAAGAGCGAGGGCGATCACGACGAGCGCAGTCGTGATCCATGCGATGCGGAACCTCCGGGGGAGGGCGAGGAGAAACATGGCCCCCAGGAACGCGCCCGTACCTGAAGCGGCCATCATGATGCCGAGGCCGCCCGGACCGACTTGCAGTACGTGCTTGGCGTAGAACGGCATCAGCGTCGCCGCATTCGGGAAAACGAGCATCGTCGTCATGGCCGTGAGCCCAAGCAACGCCACGACGTGCGGGTGTTCGCGGACGTACCGCACCCCTTCCGCCATGGAGAGGCGCGTGTGGCCTGTCCTGCCAGCCGCCGACGCGGGCCGTATCAGCAGCAGGCTGCCGATTACTGCGAGAAAGCTGGCGCCGTTTGCGTAGAAGGCGGCCGCCGTTCCCCATCGGGCCACAAGCCACGACGCGATTGCCGGGCCGATAATGCGGGAACCGTGGAATGTCGCCTGATTTAGCGCGATCGCTTGGCGCAGGTCCTCCCTCTCCACGAGTTGCGGATAGAAGGCCTGGTACGCCGGCAAATCGTAAGCTGTGGCGGCTCCGAGCAGGAGTGCAACCAACCAGACCTCCCAAAGCCGCAGATGACCTGCCTGAATCAGCACGCCCAGCACGATGGCGAGCACGGCTAGCACTGTTTGAGTAAAGAGCAGGATGCGGCGCCGGTCCATTCGGTCCGCAGCGACCCCGCCGAAAGGCGTTAGAAATAATATAGGGATCGACGCCGCCAGGTTCACGGACGCTAGCGCGAATGCCGAAGAGGCCAGAGTGGCGACAACCCAACCTTGGGCGAACTGCTGCATCCAGGTCCCGGTCTGTGAAATCGCCTGTCCGCTCCAGAAGAGAGCGAACTCGCGGTTCCGTAGCGCGCCGAGGCCGATACTTGATCCTCCCGTCTTCGGCCTCTCGGCCGCAGCAACTCTGGACTCACTTGCCTCCATCATTGCTTATGCTCCTGCATGTTGTGCGCTGCGACTAGCCAGACGCTCTGCGATTTCGTCACGATAAAGGTGTCGACCTGCGCAAATGGTGGAATGCGTTCTCCATCAACGAGCGAAATACCTTCTGAGAATTGCCAGGTCAGGTGCCCCACCGTGACATCTGGTCGCAGGAATCGAATGCGATCTACGGTCACTGCGGGCCGAATCGTATTCTTAGCGACCACTTCGAAGGTGTCTTCCCAGAGTTTTTCATTTTCATTTCGTCCAGACGGCAGATGTAGTTCGCCGAAGCGATCGACGACTGCGACGTCCGGAGTTTCAAGCGCTGCCAGCCGTTTGTTGTCACGGCTCTCGAATGCGTCCACCCACTGGGATACCAAGGTACGAACTTCGCCTTCGCTTCTGATCAAAGCCCGTTGCACATGGCTCGCGAAAACAGCAGATGCCAATACCAAACCGGAGATTCCAAGCGAGGAGAGCTTGTAACCCATCGATCCCCCGTGTTTACGCCTAATAATGAAGCTGCGAAACATCCCAGCCGCCTCCTAACGCTTCGATCAATTGAACGCTTGCTGTGATCTGCTGTTGCCGGAATGTCAAAGCGGCTTGCTGAGCATTCAGCAGCGCTGTTTGGGCGGTGATCACGTTCAGGTAAGGGTCGATCCCGAAACGGTATCGAACATCGGCTTCTTCCAGCGTTCTTCTTGCCGACTCGACGGCCGCGTCCTGCTCCTGGATCACTTGAGACAAGATCCGAACGGCTGCGAGATTGTCCTCCACCTGCTGGAATGCGACGAGCACGGTCTGCCGATAATTGGCGACGGTCGCGTCGTACGCCGCTTGATACTGCTGAACCGCCGCGCGACGCGACCCACCGTCGAAAATGGTCTCGGCGAGACTGGCGCCGAGTGACCAAACGCGGCTCGGCCAATTGAACCAATCTGCAGCCGAAGTACTTTGGAATCCGCCGCTCGCGGTCAGCAGGAGTGAAGGAAAGAACGCCTTCTTGCCCACGCCGATCTGAGCGTTGGCCTGCATGACGGCACGCTCCTCGGCGGCGATGTCCGGGCGCCGTTCCAGCAGATCGGATGGAACGCCAACCGGGATCGGAGGCGGACTCAATTCGATCACATGCGCGGCCAGTTCGAAACCTGACGAGGGCTGCCCTGTCAGTACGGCGATCGTGTGCTCATACTGGGCACGAAGCACGCCGGCATTCGCCGCCTGAGCCTGCGTGTTTTTGAGCTGGGTCTCGGCTTGCGCGACCGATTCGTCCGAATCGAGTCCGGCAGTGTATCGCGCACGAGCCACATCGAGCGCATCCTGGTAGGAGGTGACCGTGGTATTGAGGATTCGCAGTAGGTCGTCTTGCGCTCTCAGCAAGAAGTAATCGTTCGCCAGCTGTGCCTGGGCCGCTAGGCGTACATTTTCTAGGTCGGCAACACTTACCTGGACACCATAGCTGCCGGCCTTGACTCCGGCTCTGACACGGCCAAATACGTCGGGCTCCCAGGAAGCGTCAAGCGCCGCCGAATACGTGTTGGACGTCCGGGCATTAGGGACAGCCGGAATGCGTGACCTCGTAAAGGAGGGACCTGCCGACACAGTGGGAAACAATTGCGAGCGCGTCTGTCGCAGGATGGCGCGCGCCGCCTCAACGTTGGCCACCGCGGCCACGACGTTTTGGTTGGATACGTTGAGCGCCTCTTCCAACCGATTCAGTTCCGGATCGTTGAAACGCTCCCACCACTTTCCCTTGCTGAGCTGATCACCGGGTTCGCTCGGTTTCCAATTCCCCAGTTCTTTAAAAGTGGGCGGCGCTGGCACGCTCGGCCGGTCCTTGCCCTTCGCGGCGTCCTTCGCGATTGCGAACGAGCAGAGTCCAATAACCACTAGAACGATGCTTGTGAGGCGATGCATATTAACCTCCGATGTAGACATCCACCAGTTGGCCGGGGTACAAATTTGTGCCCTTGACCGGCTTGACCTTGAAAATGATCGGGAGGACGCGGACGTCCACGCGTTCCTGCCGCTGATTGGAAAGCTCGATCTTCGGAGAAACGATCGGCTGGGTCCTCACGTACTCCAGGTCAATCTTCGCGTTTGACCCCCGCACCGTCATCTGCGCCGTCATCTTCCCAGGCGCAGGGAGGCGCGGGACCAGGATCTCGTCTACGTAGGCGCGGACGTTTAGCTCCGTCTCGGAACTACCCAGGACGATGACGGGGGCCATGGCCTGCGTGTAGCTGTCGTATGCTCCCTGCGCGGAAACATAACTGCCTACGGTCGGATTGATGGCCAACACCCTTCCGTCCTTCGGCGCCCGAATGCTGTACTTGGCAAGTAGCGCGCCGGCGGATGAGAATGCCTTCTGTGCGGCCTCATACTGGCGCTCCTGATTATGGATGTCGTACGTCCACGCACCCGCCTTCGTCAGGTCGCGTTGTTTCTCCGCCACTTCCAGGTTTGCTCTCGCGGTGGCAACGGCATTTGCAGCACTATCCAGCGCATCTTTGCCGATCGCCCTCGGATTCAGGTCGAATGCCGCCTTTTGTTTTGCATAGGAGTCCTGCGCCGTTTTTAGTGCGGCCTGCGCGGCCACGACCTGAGATTCAGACACATCGAGGTTTTCTTTCCGAGGTTGCGCGCGCAAGCCGTCCAGCACACTCAGCGAGGCGAGCGCTTGGGACTGCAGTTGTTCCACGGTGGCCCTCTGAATCGAATCATCGATCTGAAGAAGCAGGGTGCCTTTTTGGACCTTCTGGCCTTCCTCCACCAGGATCTGAGCCACCGTTCCGGACACCTCGGGATAGACGTTAATGTTCTGACCGCTGGCCTGCGTGCTTTCGAGAATGCCGGTGGCATAGATGCCATCCTTGTACGGATTTGCCGCTGGATTAAAAGCCGGCGGCAATGCTTCCGGAGTGCGGGCGCCGACGTAAGCAACCACCCCGCCACCGATCAGCCCTGCAACAGATAAGATAAACACCACTTTTCTCATGACACTTCTCCGTTCTCCACCGATACGAGGTGGCCGTCCTCCATCTTCAAAATGCGTGTCGCTAAATCGTAAATTCTGCTGTCGTGCGTGACGACGATCACGCACCGCTTCTCATTCAAGATCTCGTTCTTCACAAAGGTCACGATGCTGTGCCCGGTATCGCCATCGAGGGATGCCGTCGGCTCGTCCATCACAAGAATTTCTGGCTGGGCTGCCATAGCGCGCGCGATCGCGACGCGTTGCTGTTCGCCTCCGCTCAATTTCACAGGGGGCAAGTCGGCCCGTTTCGTGAGCCCCACTATTTCCAGGTATTCATGGGCTTTGTGAATCGCCTGGTCCCACGGCTCCCTCTTCAGAATGAGAGGAATGGCGACGTTCTCCGCGGTCGTTAGCCGCGGGAATAGGTGGAAATCCTGAAACACAAAGCCGATCTTGTGCAGCCGCAACTCGGCGAGCCGGTCAGGCGTCAGCGACCATATATCGTTGCCGTCGACCGAAACCGTGCCTGCATCTGGCCGCAGGACGCCCGAAAGAACGCTCAGTAATGTTGTCTTTCCGCTCCCGGATGGCCCGACAATGTACAGCATCTCGCCAAAACGCGCCTCAAGGCTGACGCTGCGCAACGCAACCGTTTTCGCGTCTCCCACGCCAAACCATTTCCCGAGCTCTGTGGCTTGAATGGCTATCGCAGTCATATCAACCTCTGAATACCTGGAACGGCTCGACGTTGAGCACGCGGCGCACGCCGAAGTAGCTTGAAACGGCGGCGATGATCACGACCATGAACAAGCCCAAGCCGAGATTTACGAAGCTAATCTCGGAAGCGAACGAGGGTAGGCGCGTTTTTGCCACCGTGATCATCAAAGAGCACAGCCCGACACCCAAGCCATAACCGATGAGCGACGTGAATCCGGCTTGCGACAGGATCATCAAGACCAACTCACGGTTATTCGCCCCCATGGCCTTGAGAGCCGCGAATTTATCGATGTTCTCCAAAACGAAGGTGTAGAAGGTCTGGCCGGAGATGGAGAGTCCGACGATGAAACTCATGACGGCGACGACCATGATGTTGATTCCCATTCCGGTCTCCCACATGTAAAAGTTCGAGGTTCGGCCAATGAACTCATCCTTGCTCAGCGCCAGGTACCCCATCGCCTTAACCTGCGCTTTGATTTCCGCAACGTCGCCCGCGCTCTTGGGCTGCACCAAAACGTAGGAAATGGTGAAGCGCGGATTCGGGAGGTATTGCAGAGCGCGGTTATAAGTGGTGTATAGCGTCGGAGTTCCCCTCTGTGCCAATAATGATGAGACACTTACCGCGGCCATAATTACAGAGCAGGGCGGCAAGGAGAATCATCGTGAGCGAGACCAAGATTGCTGTTCC
>Ga0209039_10001215_pt1 | contig 24560 bp, 17 predicted proteins | sample BogFormECP12_OM1_FD_188238 | JGI IMG/M metagenome (GOLD analysis project Ga0209039, IMG submission 188238) | Bog forest soil microbial communities from Calvert Island, British Columbia, Canada - ECP12_OM1 (SPAdes) (version 2) | ecosystem: Environmental > Aquatic > Freshwater > Wetlands > Bog ... | reverse complement strand
ATTCTGCTACGATTACAGTCGTTTGTCTATGATGTTTCAGCGAACGGCAATCTGTCCCCGATTCTCGTGTCTCACCACAGGGGCGCGGCGCACTACGTGCTTCCATTTTCCCTGCCCAAGTGCAACGCGTAGTACGGTCCGCGCTCGGAGGGCCTCGTCTCAGGAAGATGGGAAACACGTAGCCTGTCACGACTTGTGTGTCACGACTTGTGTCTCGACTTGTGTCTCAACTACGCTGCCGTGCTGGCGAGCCCCGGGAATTCCCCAGCGTGGTCGCCGGCCCACTGGCGGAATGTGCGCGGCCGGGTGCCGGTGATCTCGGCAAACGTGGTCGAAACGAATGCCGGCAGTCCCACAGCCGCCCCCCAGGCGCTCAACAGCTTCTCGATCACGGCCGAGACCGACGTCGCCGGTGCCATGCCCCAGTCCATCACGCTGACCAGTTCCTTCCGCGCCTCGTCCGGCGTCATCTCTTCGATGCGCAGCGACCGTCCCAGCACGCTGCCCACAATCGAGATCTGCTCCCTCTGCGTCAGCGATTCCGGCCCTGTCAGAACGTACTCAGCTCCAGCGTGTCCGTTTTCGCATAGCGCTCGAACCCCGATCGCGGCGATGTCACGAGGGTCGATTGGCGCAGTCGGCACATCGAGATAGGGCCAGCGCATCAGGTCGCCGGCACGGAGTTGCTGTCCCCACCAGTGCGGCGCATTGCACGCGAACATGCCGGGCCGCAGGAAGGTCCACTCCAGCCCCGACGCTTCGATCGACCGCTCGATCTGCTCCGCCACTACTCTTGTAGCGTTTGGCTGCTGAAAAAACGGATGCGCCGTCTTGAGCGGTGCCGAAAGATAGACGATGCGCCGCACTCGCCTTGCGATCCGCTCCAGGATTTCCGGGAATGCGGCTGGCGGCGCCGTCCACACCAGGAGCAGCGTATCCACCCCGTTCAGGGCGGGCTCCAGAGTCTCGGGCGAGGTCAAGTCGCCTTGCACCAGCTCTACTTGCGCGGGCAGGCGAGCGGCTCCAGGCTTGCGCGTCATGGCGCGAACCGGCACCCCCTTGTCGCTCAATTGGGCGACAACCTGGCTGCCGACGTGGCCAGTGGAACCAACGACAAGGATTGGGGACATAGGAACTATCCTACCGTCCCCGGCAATGCCGCGCAGTTAAACAATGGATCTCGCGGCCGAAAGAAGCCGGAAGAAACCGGGGACGGAAGAAACCGGGGAAGAGACCGGGGGACAGGAAGAAACCGGGGACAGACAGGACGTCTCCATAGGATCTCAGCGATCCACCCCAACCTGGCGTCAGCGTGTCGGGATGCCTGTTCACAATTTAAGTGAAACCTGCTCCATCAACCCAAAATCTCCAGGAACCGCGCCACGGCGTCGATCCCCCGGTAGAAATTCGGCAGATGGAATTTCTCGTTCGGCGCATGCAGATTGTCGTCCGGCAGCCCGAAGCCCATCATCACGCTGGGCACGCCCAGGTACTTGTCGAACACCCCCACAATCGGAATCGACCCGCCCGACCTTATATATACGGTCTCCTTGCCGAAAATCTGCTTCAGAGCCTCGGCCGCGGCATGGATGTACTTATTGTCCGGGTTGGTCAGCGACGGCGCTCCCGCGCTCAGCAGCTTCACCTCAGTCGTCACGCCCTTGGGACACGCCGCTTTCACCGCGGCGTTGAACTGCGCGATGGATTCGTCCACCCGCTGGTCGCCCACCAGGCGTGTCGAGATCTTGGCCACCGCGCGCGCCGGGATCACAGTCTTGGCGCCTTCGCCCACAAAGCCGCCCTTGATGCCGTGCACCTCCAGCGTGGGCCGCGCCCATAACCGCTCGAACAGCGGAACGCCGGGCTCGCCCACCAGTTCCTTCGCGCCCATTTCCTTCTCGGTGTACTCCTTTTCGTTGAAAGGCAGCCGCGCCCAGGCCGCGAGTTCCTTGGCCGCCGGCGGCACCACCCGGTCGTAGAACCCCGGGATCAGGATGTGGCCGTTGCGGTCCTTCAGCGCACACAGAATCTCGGCGATGGCCATGATCGGGTTGGGCGCCGCGCCGCCATACACGCCGGAATGCAGATCGTGATCGGCGCCCTGTACCGCCATTTCGTAGTACACCAAGCCGCGCAGGCCGATGCAGATGGTGGGCATCTCCGGCGCGAACATTTCGGTATCGCACACGATGGCCGCGTCGGCCTTCAGCCGCGGCGGCTTGCTCTTCACATACGCCTCGATGTGCTCGCCGCCGGTTTCCTCTTCGCCCTCCAGCAGGAACTTCACATTCACGGGAAGCTTGCCATGGGTTTTCATGAGGCTTTCCACGGCCTTGATCTGGATGTAGACTTGCCCCTTGTCGTCGCAGGCGCCGCGGCAGAAAATGTCATTGCCGCGAATGGTGGGCTCGAACGGCGGCGACTTCCACTCATCCAGCGGATCGGGCGGCTGCACGTCGTAATGGCCGTAGAACAGCACCGTCGGCTTGCCCGGCGCGCCCAGCCATTCGCCATACACCAGCGGATTGCCGCCCTTGGGATCTTCAATCAGCCCGGCCGAGGTCATCCCCGCGCCGAGCAGCTCTTTCTTCGCGAACTCCGCCGCGCGCAGGATATCCGGCTTGTGCTCCGAAAGCGCGCTGATGCTCGGAATCCGAAGGAATGTCTTCAACCCTTCCAGAAATTCGGCTTGGTGCTCTTGCGAATATTTCATAAGGCCTCCCATTGATTTACATAATTGCGGTCGGTGGCGCCGGCTCATCTGGCCGGCCCGCATTGGCCAGCGGCAGCCGGATCATCAGCACCGCCAACCCGATCAGCACCGCGACCGACAGCCAGCCCGTCCCAGCCCAGGTCCAGTCCGGCAGGATGGGCGCACCTTTGCTCTTCTCCGCCGCGCGGAAGCCCGCCACCACCAGCCCGCACAACGCCTCGCCCGCGATCAGCCCCGCCGCCGTCAATATCCCGGCGTTCTCGATGCGCGCTTTCTGCGCGTCGTTGAAATTGCCCTTATCGCGGTACTTGTCCGTCAGCCAGCGGAAGATGCCGCCCACGAAAATCGCGAAGGTGGTCTCCAGCGGCAGGTACATGCCCACCGAGAACAGCATGGGGCTCTTCACCTGCACCAGGATCAAACCGAATCCCATCAGGATGCCGACCACCACCAGCGGCCACGCCATGTTGCCGCCCACGATGCCCTGGGCGAGCGAGGCCATCAGTCCCGCTTGCGGCGCCGGAAGTTCCGGCGTGCCGAAGGTATATGCGCGGTGCAGCCACATCAGCGGGAAGAACAACGCCATGCTGGATACGGCGATGCCCAACAGGTCGCCGGTCTCCATCTTGGCCGGCGTGCCGCCCAGAATGTATCCGGCCTTCAGGTCCTGCAGCATTTCGCCCGCCACCGCCGAGGACACGCACACCACTGCCGCCACGGCGAGCACCGCGGCGATGCCCGCGTTGCCCCGCAGCCCCAAGGCCACCATCAGCAGGGCCGCCACCACCAGCGTGCACAGCGTCAGGCCGGAAACTGGATTGTTCGACGACCCGATCATGCCCACCAGGTTTCCCGAAACCGCGGCGAAGAAGAAGCCAAGCACGAGCATGACAATCGCCGCCACCACCGCCCCGGCGATCTGCCCGGCGAAATAGTAGTACAGCGCCACCATGCAGACGAAGACCACCGCCAGCCCGCCGAACACCACCTTGCTGCTGAGATCGCGCTGCGTGCGGCTGGTGGATTCATATCCCCCCGCAGATTTTTTCAGGTCGGCCACCGCGCGCTTCATGCCGATGCCCAGGTTCTTGCGCATGCGGAACAGCGTGTAGGACGCGCCCACCAGCATGCCGCCCACCGCAATGGGCCGCACGATGTGATACCAGATGGCGCCCGCCGTCTTCGCCCAGTCGCCTGGACTGGTGGCGCTGGTGCCCAACTGCGGACCGAGGAAGAACGCCAGCAGCGGAACCAGCAGCCCCCACGCGAAGACACCGCCGGCGAAGTTGAGCGCTCCCAGGGCCGGCCCGATGATGTAACCTATGCCCAGATAGCAGGGACTGATGGCCGGCGCGGAAAACGTCGTCATGGCGCCGGCCTGCACCGTGGGCGAACCCGGTGCGCGCACCAGCTTGACCATGCTCTTTCCCAGATCCCCGACGTGCAGCAGGAAATCCTTGCTGGCGGCGAACACGTTGATGGCGCCCAGAAAGTACACCACCGCTCCCAGGCCCATGTTGGCGAAGAGAATTTTGGCGGCCTTGGCTCCTTGCTGGCCGGCTTTATGAATCTCCGCGGCGGCCACCGACTCGGGGAACGGAAGATCGGGATCCTCCACCATCACGCGCCGCAGCAGCGTGACGAACAGGATGCCCAGCGTGCCGCCCACCGCCATTAGAGCCACCGATTTCCAGTAGCCGTGCTCGATGTCGAACGCCGGCCAGACTCCCGACAGCACGAACGCCGGGATGGTGAACACCGCGCCGGCGGCCACCGACTCGCCGATCGAACCGATGGTACGGGCCATGTTCTCTTCCAGAATCGAGCCCTTCATCAGCCGCAGGATGGCCATCCCGATGACCGCGGCGGGATAAGTGGCCGCGATGGTCATGCCGGCGCGCAGGCCCAGATAGAGGTTGGCGGCGCCGAGGACGACGGTCATCGCCAGACCCAACAAAATGGCGCGCAGTGTGAACTCGCGCATGTCGGTTTTATCCGGCACGTAAGACCGGAATTTCTTTTCTGCCTGAGGAGGTGTCATTGTAATCTGGACCTCACTTTATCACTTAGCGCTTTGCCGTCAACCGTCTTGCCTTTCAGTTTGGCCTGCACCGCCTTCATCACCACGCCCATCTGCTTGATTGACGTCGCGCTGGTCTCGGCCATGGCTGCGGCAATCGCGGCGTCGGTCTCTTCCTCGCTGGCGCCCGCCGGCAGGTAGCTTTCGATGAGCTTGCGCTCGGCCTCTTCCTTATCCGCCTGTTCCGTGCGTCCGGCTTTGCGAAACATGTCGGCGGCATCGATGCGTTGCTTGATCAGCGATTTCAGTACCTGCATCTCGGCCGCTTCGTCCAGCGGCTTGGGCGAATCCACCTTCATCTTCATGAGCGCGGCCTTGATCATGCGGAGCGCGCTGAGCCGCGCTTCTTCCCTGGCTTTCATGGCCGCAACCATGTCCTGCGACACTTGATCGATGAGTGGCATGATCTGATATTCTAGAGGACTAACTCCCCAATGTACATCCGCAAGCAACGTCTATTGACGCCCGGCCCGACGCCTCTTTATCCTCCGGCGCTGCACGCCATGATGGCGTCCGATATTCACCACCGCACGGAAGATTTCCGGCGCGTGTACCGGTCTTGCCTGGCCGACCTGAAGGAGGTGATGGCGACCGCCAACGATGTGCTGATCTTCGCCGCATCGGGCACCGGAGCCATGGACGCCTCCGTCTCCAACCTCTTCTCGCGCGGCGACAAAGTGATTGTCTGCTGCGCCGGCAAGTTCGGCGAGCGCTGGGCTGAGATCGCCAAGGCGTACGGCCTGGATGCCAATGTTCTTACCGTGCCGTACGGCCAGGCGGTATCGCCCGCGCAGGTGGCAGCCGCGCTGGCCGCCGAGCCTGCTGCCAAAGCAGTGTTCGTACAGGCTTCGGAAACTTCCACCGGCGCCGCGCACGACGTCCGCGCGATGGCCGCGGCCATTGCGAAAACTCCGGCCGTCTTCATTGTCGATGCCATCACCGGGCTCGGCACCATGCCGCTCGATATCGACGGTTGGGGCCTGGACGTGGTGATCGGAGGGTCGCAGAAAGCTTTCATGATCCCGCCCGGCCTGGCGTTTCTGTCCGTCAGCCCCAAGGCCTGGAAGCTGGCCGAAACCGCTACGCTGCCGCATTACTATTTCAACCTGAAGAAGGAAAAGAAGAGCGGCGACGCCGGCGAATCCAGTTGGACACCTTCCACGGCGCTGATTCTGGCGCTGGCCGAAGCGCTCCGCTACGTCAAGCAAATCGGCATGGACAAGCTAATCCGGAACGCGCAGCTTCTGGCGGAGGCTACGCGAGCGGCCGTGCTGAAACTCGGCCTGGAATTGTTCGCGCCGGGATCGCCCGGTTCTTCGGTGACCGCCGTGAAGGCTCCCGCGGGCTTCGATTCCGGCGTCATCGTCAAGGAATTCCGCGCTCATTTCGGCGCCATCATCGCCAATGGTCAGGGCTCCATGAAGGGCCGGATCTTCCGCATCGCTCACCTCGGCTACTTCGATTTCATGGATCTCTTCGCGGTGATCGCGGGCCTCGAACTCATTCTCAAAGCCAACGGACTCCCGGTGGAATTCGGCGCCGGCGTCGCAGCCGCCGAGGAGATCTACCAAAAGGCCAGCCAACAATGAAAATCGTCATCGCCGAGCCGCTGGCCGCCGCGGGCATCGAACTCCTGGTCGCCCAACCCGGCTGGCAGGTGGTCGTTTCCAACCCCAAAGAATACGCCCAGCACCTGGCCGACGCCGACGCCCTGCTGGTGCGCAGCGCCGTGCAGGTGGATCGCTCCGTGCTACAACGTGCGCCCAAGCTGCACGTCATCGGCCGCGCCGGCGTGGGCGTCGACAACGTCGATCTGGAGGCCGCCACGGAGGCTGGCGTGCTGGTGATGAACACGCCCGGCGGCAACGCCATCTCGGTGGCCGAGCATACCCTGGCCCTGATGCTCGCCATGGCCCGCCGCATTCCACAGGCCAACGCTTCCACGCGCGGCGGCAAGTGGGAAAAGAAGAAGTTCCTGGGCAGCGAGCTGCGCGGCAAGACTCTCGGCATCGTGGGGCTCGGCAGCATCGGCCGCGAAGTGGTCAAGCGCGCCCGCGCTTTCGAGATGCGCATAATGGCCCACGACCCTTACGTCACTTCCAAGCTCGCCCAGGACCTGCTGGTCGATCTGGTCACGCTGCCCGCGCTCTACGCGGCGAGCGATTACATCACCCTGCATGTCGCCGCCACTCCTGAAACCGAGGGCATGCTTTCGGCCGCGGCCTTCCAGCAGATGAAGACCGGCGTGCGCGTTGTCAATTGCGCGCGCGGCGAGCTGGTGGATGAAGCCGCTCTCGCCGACGCCATCCGTTCCGGCAAGGTGGCCGGCGCCGCGCTCGACGTTTTCTCCGTCGAACCGCCGCCCGCGGGCTTCCCGCTCTTCGAGACCGACGCCGTCATCGCCACTCCACACATTGGCGGCTCTACCGAGGAAGCGCAGGAAATCGTCGGCGTGCGCATTGCCGAACAGGTGGTCGAATACCTGCGGAGCTCGATCGCCATCAACGCCGTGAACATGCCCGCGCTGACCCCCGAGCAGTATCGCGCGCTGGGGCCTTACGTTACGCTCGCCGAGCGGCTCGGCAATTTCGCCGCGCATATCGCTTCCGGGAGCCCGCGCGCGGTGCGGCTGGTTTACTGCGGCAAGATCGCCGAATCCAACACCAATCTGCTGCGCAGCGCCGGCCTGGCGGGCGTGCTGAGCCGGTCCACGGCCGGCCGGGTCAACCTGGTCAACGCCATGCAGACCGCCGAGCAGCGGGGCTGGCTGGTGGTGGAAAGTCACGAGCGCCGCTCCGCCCGCACCGACAGCATTCGCATCGAACTGGAAACCGACGGCGGCATCACCACCGTGGAAGGCGCGGTCTTCCTGGACAAGCCGCGTCTCACGCAGGTGGATGACATCTTTTGCGAAGTGGCGCTGGCGGGATTCCTCATCTTCATGAAGAACCGCGACGTCCCCGGCGTGATCGGCCACGTGGGAACCGTATTGGGCCGGAACCGCATCAACATCGCCAACTTCTCGCTGGGACGGCGGGACATCGCGATTGTCCCCGGCGAACCGCACGAAGCTGTCGCGGTGGTCTCCACCGATGAACTGGTGCCCGAGTCAGTGCTGGCGCAACTGCGCGAGAACCCGGCCGTGGAGTTCGCGCGGGCGGTGGAACTGCCGCAGTAATAAGCCCTGCTGGCCAGATCGAATTGCAACGCCAGCTTGCGTTTTCACCAAAAGAATTTGCAAGTTCTTCAATCCCCGCATCTGGCTTTCAGCGCACGTTTGTAATACCATAGCTGCAATCAAAGTCTTTTGGGAGGTACTCGATGCGATTGTTTATGACGTGCGTTCTGTTCTTCGCTGGCGCGCTCGCTGGCTTTTCCCAGGTCACAACCACGGCCCGCATGGATGGCGTGGTAACCGATGCACAAGGCGCGGTGGTTCCCGGCGCGCAGGTGGTGGTGACTCAAACCGCAACCGGCCAGGCGTTTCACGCGACCGCCGACGACAAGGGCTATTGGGTCCTGCCCAGCCTTCAGACCGGCACTTATAAGGTCACGGTGACGCACCCGGGCTTTAAGGCGGCCACCAATGAGAACGTCGTGATCGACGCCGGCGTGCCCGCCACCGTAAACATCAGCCTTGCCGTGGGCGCCGCCACGGAGACAGTCGAAGTCACGGCCGGAGCGATCATCGTGCAGACCGATTCCGCGACCGTCAGCTCGACCCTGCAAGGCCGGCAAGTCAACGATCTTCCTTTCACCAGCCACAACGTAACCGAGTTGATTGCGAGCCAGCCTGGCACGCAGAACTCCGATGGAGTTCGTTATGCCACCATCAACGGCCTGCCGCAACCTACCATCAATATCAGCATTGATGGAATCAACGTCCAGGACAATGCGACCAAGAGCAATCCGGACTCGTTGTTCAACGCGGTCCAGCCGCGCACCCAGGCGATCGAAGAGATGAACATGAGCACGGCTGCCGCCGGCGCCGAAAGCACCGGCGAAGGCGCGGTACAGATCAAATTCGTCACCAAGGGCGGAACCAACCAGTTCCACGGCGGGCTCTACGAGACCAACCGGAATTCCTATTTCGAAGCCTGCGCGTTTTTCAACTGCCTCCAGGGAACCGGAAAGGACCGGATCAACCTCAACGAATACGGCTTCACCATCGGCGGGCCGGTCCTGAAAAACAAGCTGTTCTTCTTCGAATCGTTCGAGTTTTTCGACCTGCCCCAGTCATTCCCCGAAACGGGAACCTGGCTCACGCCCACCGCCGCCGGCGGTATCTTCACGTATAGCGCCAGCGGGGCCGTTAAGACCGTCAGTCTGTACACGCTTGCTGCGCAAGAAAATCCTTCGCTGGCGGCCGGAATTCGTGCCTTCCCCACGAGCGGCGATCCGACCCTGGCCAAGACCTATGCGCTGATCAACCAGCTCATCGGCGGCGGCACTTTGGTCAGCCGCATCGCGACGAATAACGATTACAACCGCGACAACTTCACCTGGGGGACAAAGGCCGTCAACAACCGCAAGTTCCAAACCGCTCGAATCGACTACAACATCACCGAAAAGCACCATTTCAACTTCGTCTGGAACTACCAGGTGAACGATCGCACTCCCGACGGTCTGAATCTCGAGTACGCCATTCTGCCGGGCACGGGAACACAACTGGGCTCGCCCGATCTGGAAGGCCAGTATGGCCTCAACTGGACGGGAGCCATCGGATTGCGCTCGGTCATCACAACAAATGTCACCAACGAGTTGACCGGAGGCATCCAGGGCGGGACCAACGCGCTGGGCGACGGCCTTTCGCCTGCCGACTACGGCATTTGGAACGGAAAACTCGTGCAATTTGGCGCGGCCACGGCCGGCGCCACTACCTACATGACCAACCCTTATAACGGCAACTACACCAATTACGCGCCCCGCAGCACGCCGGTGTACCAGGTCAACGACAACGTGAGCTATTCGAAGGGAAGTCACCTGTTGAACGTCGGGGCCAATTTCACGCAGGTCAATGCGTGGCAGGCGGCGGCGAATTCCTCGCTCCTCAACACGGTGACGCTCGGACAGGCAACCGGTGATCCCGACAATACCGGCGCTACCTCGCTGTTTACCACCACCACGCTTCCCGGCGCCAGCGCCACGAACCTGAGCGATGCCGCCAATTTATACGCGATTCTGGCGGGGCGCGTCTCCGCCATAACCAGTTCCGCCGTGCTCGGCGAACAGAGCAAGACCTACGGCCCGAACTTCGCCGTCGACCGCGATCACATGCGCGAATTCGCTTTGTACGTCCAGGATTCCTGGCGCGCCAGTTCGAATCTCACGCTTACCTTCGGCGTGCGCTGGGACCGCCAAAGCGCCATTCGAAACCTTGACAACCTGTACACGCGGCCGGGCTATGCCGGCCTGTTTGGCGTCTCGGGCGTCGGCAATCTTTTCAAGCCGGGCACCCTGACGGGCACCGCGCCCGTGTTTTCCCTGGTGCCGCCGGGCGTTGGCGGCTTCGACCCGGGTGTCGGCCATTTCAGTCCTTCTTTTGGCCTGGCCTACCGCATTCCCAAGGGCGGCTTTTTCCACTGGCTGACGGGCGACGATTCGGTGGTGCGCGGCGGTTTCAGCATCTCCACCCTTCGCGAAGGAATTGGCTACATGGACGGCGTCTGGAGCGGCAATCAGGGCCGCAGCCTTAGCACTAGCGCCAGCCCGTCGACCACTCCTAGCATCTTCACGGCGGGGAGTGTGCTATTCGGCGATGCTTCTTTCCCCTCGCTGGTGCCCAGCACGATTGACTCCCTATTCCCCAATCCCAGTTTCCCGCTGGCCGTGCAGAGCGGTCAAAACGTGGAGGATTGGAATCCCAGTATCAAGCCCGAATATGTCGAAAGCTGGACATTCGGGTTTCAGCGGCCGTTGGGCCAGAATACCGTGGTCGAAGTTCGCTACGTGGGCAATCACGGCGTGGATCTCTGGTCGGCCGTGAACCTCAACGAAGTGAATACGGTCGAAAGCGGATTCGCGACCCAGTTCGCAGCGGCGCAGAATAACCTGGCGATTGCCAATGGCATCTCGGTGGCGACGCTCCTGACCCCAGGCACCAAGCTGACCACCAATAACTACGGCAACTCGGGATTGGCCGGACAGGCGGCCGTGCCACTGCTCACGACGGCCATTGGCAGCAGCACCGATCAGACTACCGTCACGCAGCTTATGCAGGGGCAGGCGGGCGCAACCGCGAATGCCATCGCCACCAATGCCACGCGCATGGCTAATCTGACCAAGGCCGGATCTCCGATCAATCTCTTCCAGGTGAACCCGAACAATGGCGGCGGCTCAACCGAGCTGACCAACCGCAATTCGAGCACCTACAACTCCGGCCAGGTGGAAGTGCGCCGCCGGCTCGCGGCCGGCTTCCAACTGCAGGTCAGCTATGCGTTCTCCAAGTCGTTGACCGATGCCAACACTCCCACGCTGCGCGATTGGGGCGGGTTTAAGGGTCCGACCACTTTCGATATCCGCAACGGTATCAAGGCGACCTGGATCTACCAACTGCCGTTCGGCCCTGGCCGCCCGCTGCTCTCCAGTGCGCACGGCGCACTCGGCAAAGTGGTGGGAGGGTGGGAAATTGCCGGGGTGGGACGTCTGCAGAGCGGCACACCCATCAACATCACGAGCGGCCGCGACACGTTCAACCAGAACGATGGCGGGGTGGTGCTGAACAACCTCACCGCCAAGCAATTGCAGAACGACATGGGGCTTAACTTTACCAGCGCCATTCAGGCGAACGGGGTAGCCACCGGGACCGCCTATTACCTGCCGCAGTCGTTGGTGCAGAACACACTCGCGGCGTTCGGGATCAGCGGGACGTTCAACCCCTCCGCGCCCTACATTGGACCGTGCACCACGGCGGGCCAGATTTGCAATCAGGTGTTTCTCTGGGGCCCGGGGCTTTCCAAGTGGGATGTCAGCCTGGTGAAGCGCACGCAAATCAAAGAGCGCTTGAATTTCGAGTTCCGCGTGCAGGCGCTGAACGTCTTCAACCATCCGAACATAATGGTCCCGGGCGGCGCTGCCACCGGCGGCAACATCACCACCGCCGTCAGCAGCTCGTTTGGACAGACCACCACCGCTTTCCGCGACCTCAACAATACGAACGATCCGGGCGCCAGAAGCCTGGAGTTTGTGGCGCGGTTGAACTTCTGAGCGGACGAGGGCTTCGCCCTCGATATCCGGCGATGATCGAAATCGTGTCGCGGCCAAACGCAATCGGTGTCGCGCCCGGCGGTGAGTTGATACAATTCGGGGTAACTGGAGGGCTGGATGCTGAAAAAACCGACAAAGGTCCAATTATTTATCGTCACAGGTGTCGCACTTGTGTTCTTCACTTCAACGGCACCGAGAAGGGCGCATGGGATGAGTATGAGCTTCGAACAGAATCCGCAGACCGCCGACGCCACGACCCGCATGGTAGTCGATCGCTTCAACCAGGCATTCAATCAGCACGACCCGGACGCCCTGGCTCTATGGCTGACCGACGACACGGTGTTCGAGGATACATCTCCCGCGCCAGACGGCCAGCGCATAGAAGGAAAGGCCGCAGTGGTCGCGTACTGGCGGGAGTGGTTCGGCCGCAATCCGGATGCGCGATTCGAGGCCGAGGAGATCATTGTCAGCGGCGATCGCGCGGTCGTGCGTTGGGTGTATCGCAAGATCCGCAACGGACAACCTTGGCATCTGCGTGGAGTGGACGTCTTCACCGTACGCGGCGGGAAAGTGGCCGCCAAGCTCGCGTACGTGAAAGGGTGAACTTCGGCCTAATCCAGCGTCTTGTGGAACCGCGCCGCGCTCAACCCCAGCACCGTGACTCCGAACACCAACAGGCATACCATCCGCGGCCAGAGCAGTATCGCGCGCTGGGACCTTACGTTATGCTGGCCGAGAACAGACCGCCGAGCAGCGGGGCTGGCTGGCGGTGGAAAGTCACGAGCGCCGCTCCGCCCGCACCGACAGCATTCGCATCGAACTGGAAACCGGTGGCGGCGTCACCACCGTGGAAGGCGCGGTCTTCCTGGACAAGCCGCGCCTCACGCAGGTGGATGACATCTACTGCGAAGTAGCGCTGGCGGGATTCCTCATCTTCATGAACTGCGCGAGAACCCGGCCGTGGAGTTCGCGCGGGCGGTGGAGCTGCCAGAGTAAGCGCGCGGCGGCATCCGCCCGCGGGCCATTTTCCAGAAAGTTGACAATATCGACTACAATAATGAGGTTCTCGGACCTTAAGATGATTTTTTCGAGTTCTCGCGATCAAAGTGGTGCAGAATATCACTGCAGGATGTTCAAGACCGAAATCCTGTTTGAACGCATACCTTCTGTAGTCGCTCCATGAATGAGCTGAACCGTAAACTGGTACGAGGCCCTACCCCGCAGCGCACCACTGGCCTCAAGGCCCGCCTGCTGACGATCCTCCGATTGCTTGGTAAAAGCAGCAGCAAAAAGGCGGCCGTCATCGGCTCCGATCCCACTTCGTGTCATCGCGCCGTGCTCCACGTTCGCCAAGGCGCACCCGACGTCCCCGTCTGGCTTTTCTCCACGAAGCCACCGTTTGATGAAACCGCCTCCCTCTGCGAGCGCGTGGTGGTGTGCCGCGGCGATCTGGCGCTCCTCTATCAGGCGCAGTGCCAGCTCTGGCGATGCTCCGTCGCCCTCAGCGCCGGCTCCTGGACTGGTGAGCGGGGCAGCGTGGTCCTCAAACTCGCCCCGCTCCTCATCCCGCCTTTCCGCAGCGTCTTCCTAAATGACGCCGGCGATTTTCTGAGCTGTACGCCCTCGAACGTGATTCGCCACGGCCGCCGCCGGCTGCGTGAGACCGTGCATAGGGGTTTGCTTCTCCTCACCTACGACCTTTGGCGCACGGGCCCCTGCACCCGGATCAAAGACGTAGCTTGCGGCATCGCACGCTCGGGCCCCTGCACCCGGATCAAAGACGTAGCTTGCGGCAACGCGCTTCTGGCAGCGTCCGTTATCCTGCGCCTGTTCGGCTACCCGGACCGGCGCGTCTTCCACCGCCTCCACGGCAAGGAATGCCTCTCTGTTCCGAATCCCGACTCAACGGGTTTCGGCGTCGAGTGGTTCAACCCACTTGGACCTAAGTGGGACGGAGCGGCATTCGAGCGCTTCGCGCGGTCGGTCTCTTCACGCTGGATCGGCTGGAGCGTGCACGGCCACCCCAGTGCCGTCAGCGACATGTGCTCCGTGCTGGCCCACCGCGACATCTTTGCCTTGTCGCGGCAGTCGAGCTTTCGCCAGTGGCGTACCATGCTGTTGGCCACGGCCCCATTCCGTACCCTGCAGCCCGGAGAAGCCAGCCAGGTGCTGGCCCCGCTCTCCGAAACTATCGTTGTCGACCGGCAGAAGTTGCTGGCCCTCGGCGTCCCCAAGTGCCGGATGGCATCCACCGCCTGGCTCCTGTTGTTCTGGAAGGCCGCCGCCGCCGGTTGGCGCTCCTACAGCATGGGCTCGGACAAACCCATCGGCCAGGAACAGGACTATCCCCAGCAGGAGCGCGCTTTCATCCTGCGGGTCCTGGCCAATGCGGCCTTGCGGCGCCTGGGCCCTTCGGAACCCGGCCTTTCGCGCGGCAGCATCGCCTTCTATCCGGATCCGGGCGAGAGCGCCCGCACGACGTCCCCTCATCGCCGCGGCGATCGCCTGAAAGTCCTGATAGTCTCGCCGTTCCTGCCCTATCCGCTGTCACACGGCGGCGCGGTCCGCATGTTCAATCTCTGTCGCGCCCTATCACAACGCGTGGACTTCGCGCTGGTGGCCCGCCACGAACACGGCGAGGCCATCCAATACGGCAAGCTCCACGAAGTATTTCAAGAGGTCCGCATCGTGGATATCGACGAGCCCGCCTCGCATGATCGCCTGCTGCCGGTACAGGTCCGCCAGCATCGCTCCCATAGCCTGAGAGCCGCAATCGGAAGTCTATCCGTCGAATGGCAGCCCGACCTGCTGCAGGTGGAGTACACGCACATGGCGGACTTCCGCGACGCGGCCCCAGACGTGCCGGCGATCCTGGTGGAGCACGATCTCACCTTCAGCCTCTACCGCCAACTTGCCGAACGGCATGGCACGCGGGAGGCGCAGCGCGAGTATCAGCGCTGGCTGGAGTTCGAACGCCGCTGGCTCCGCGCCTACGACGGCGTGTGGACCGTCTCAGAAGAGGATCGCGGCGACGCCATTCGGGAAGGCAGCCACCCCGACCGTACATTTCCGATCCCCAATGGAGTCGATACAGTCCGCTTCACGCCCTCTCCCGACCCGGCTTCGACATCCGAGATCCTCTACGTCGGTTCGTTCCGCCATCTGCCGAACATGATCGGCTTCGAGGCGCTCCGCCGTGAAGTGATGCCGCGTGTGTGGAGCCGATGCCCCAACGCCGTGGTGCGTGTAGTGGCAGGTCCGGACCATGTCGCGTGCTGGCAGCGCTACGCGCCCGGGAGCCGCGCGCTGGATACCGACCCGCGTGTGAAGGTCCACGGCTTCGTCGAAGATCTCCGCCCGCTCTACGCCCAGGCTTCGGCCGTGGCAGCGCCGCTCGAAGTCTCTGCCGGCACCAACATCAAGGTGCTGGAGGCCATGGCCTGCGGAAAGGCAATCGTCACCACGCCCGCAGGCTGCAGTGGCCTGGGCCTGGTGGATGGGCACGATGCTCTGATCCGGCAGGACTGGGCGAGTTTCGCCGACGCCATGACGGGCGCCCTGTCGGATTCCGGCCTGCGATCAAGCATCGCGCACCACGCGCGTGGCACCGCCGAACAGCGTTTCAGTTGGGCCGCCATCCAGGAGGATGCCTATCAGAGCTATTTGGAGATCTTGGGACAGCGGAGCCAGCTGAGCGCAGCGAACGAGTTGGCCAGTTGAATTCGGATTTCCATTTTGACTGCTGACCGGATAACCACCTTGGGCCGTCGGACATCTTGATTCATGCGGCTTTGAACGAATCCCGGACCTAATCCAGGGTCTTGTGAAACCGCGCCGCGCTCAGCCCCAGCACTGTGACTCCGAACACCAACAGGCATACCATCCGCGGCCACAGCACTTCCACGCCCACGCCCTTGAGAAATATGCCGCGCACGATCTCCATGAAATAGCGCAGCGGGTTCAGGTACGAGAGATACTGCACCGCTATCGGCATGTTGCGGATGGGAAACATGAAGCCGCTCAACATGAACGCCGGCGTGGTGAAGAAGAAGGAACCCATGTTGGCCTGCTGCTGGGTTTGCGAAACGGTGGATAGAAACAGCCCCGCGCCCAGACTGGTCATCAGGAACAACAGGGCGCAGAAGAGCAGCAGAAAGAAGTTGCCGCGGAAGGGAATGTGAAAAATCAGTAGCGCTCCGGTGGTGATGATCGTCATGTTGATCAGTCCCACCAGGGCGAACGGCAGGGTCTTGCCGAGCATCAGCTCGATGGGCCGTATGGGCGTCACCATCAGTTGCTCGAGGGTGCCGATTTCCTTTTCGCGGATGATCGCCTGAGCGGTCAGCATCAGCGTCACCATGAAGAGGATGTTGGCAATGACGCCGGGCACGAAATAGTTGCGGCTGCGCAGATCGGGGTTGAACCATACGCGGCTGCCGGCGGCCGCGGGCGTCAGCACGGCGCTGCGCGCCAAGCCCGGCCCGCGAATCTGCACGGCAATGGTCTGATCGTTCTTGGTCTGGCCGGCCATCACATCGCTCGAAAAATCGGCGATCACCTGCGACGCGTACGCCGAAACCAGCGACGCGGTGTTCGAGTTGGTGCCGTCGAGCAGCACCTGCACTTCGGTCGCGCGGCCGCGCGCCAGGTCGCGCGCGAATTCCGGCAGCACCCGCACCACGGCATGCGCCTGCCCGCGGTCCAGCACGCTCTGGGCCTGCGCCTCGTTCGCCGGCGTCGCGACGACGTCGAACCTTCCCGACCCCTCAAACCGCGCCAGCAGCGCGCGGCTCTCGGGAGTGCGGTCCATGTCCATCCAGGCAATCTTGGCGTGGTCCACATCCAGCGTCACGGCATACCCGAAAATCAAGAGTTGCAAGAAAGGAGGCAGAAACAGCAGGACCCGCATGCGGGGCTCGCGCAGCGCCTGAATGAATTCCTTCCGCAGCATCACGCGCAATCGTTCCCACATGGTTACGCCACCTTCTGGTTCATTTTTCGCACCGCCAAGCGAAAGATCAGAAACCCATACAGCACCAGGAATCCCAGTTGCACCGCCAGCAGCCGGAATCCGATCCCCTTGAGGAACACGCCTTTCACAATGGTCACGAAGTAGCGCGCCGGGAAAAAATAGCTGATGACTTGAATCACCACCGGCATGGTATCGATGGAAAACGTGAAGCCCGAAAGCAGGAAGCCCGGCAGGAATGTGATCAGCAAGCCCAACTGGTACGCCTGCACCTGCGAGCGCGAGCCCGCGGAAACCCAGATTCCCGAAAATAGCGCGCACCACAGAAACAGGCAGGTGGAAACCGCCAGCACCACGAAGCTCCCGCGGAACGGCACCCTGAAGACGGTAATCGCCACCGTGACCGAGATCACCGAGTCCACCAGCCCCACCCCGAAATAGGCCAGCATCTTGCCGAGCACAATCTCCGTCGGGCGCAGGGGGGTGGAGAGCACCTGCTCCATGGTTCCCATTTCCCATTCCCGAGCGATGGTCAACGACGTCAGTTGCCCCGCCAGAATCATCAGAATCACGGCGATCAGCCCCGGCACCACGTAGTTCTTGGATTCGAGCGAGCTGTTGTACCAGACGCGCAGCCGGGCATCCACCATCCCCGGCGGGCGCACGCCGCGGCGGTTCAACACATCGGCCCGCACACCCGCCGAATAGGTCTGCACCACGCTTTCGGCGTACCCCATGGCAATCGAGGCCGTGTTCGAATCGCTGCCATCCACCAACAACTGCACGGTCCCTTTCCCACTGGCCAGCTCCCCGCCGAAACCGCGCGGGATCACCACCCCGATCAGCACGCTGCTGGTGTCGATTTGGCGCTCGATGGTGTGGTAGTCGTGCGCGAACCCGATGACCTGGAAATAGCGCGAGCCCTGAAACTGCCGTATCAGTTCGCGGCTGGCCGAGGTCTGGTCCTGGTCATAGATCAGTGTCAGAATGTGGTCGACGTCGAGGCTCAGCGCATATCCATAGAGCAGCAGCATCATAATCGGCATCAACAGGGCCATCGCCAGGCTGCGCCCGTCGCGCGTGATGTGGTGCAGCTCTTTGACGAACATGGCCCGCAGCCGCCGATAGCTCATGCCGCCTTCCTCTCCTCGGTTTCGATCATGGCCACGAACACGTCCTCCATGGAGGGCTCGATTTCTTCGAGGCGCCGCACCACGATGCCCTTGGCATCGAGCACGGCCCGGATCTTCCGGCTGCCTGCTTCCATGTTGTCCACGGTGACGTGCAACCCTCCGCCGAATACGGCCACATCGCGCACGCCTTCGAGGCCCTCGAGCGCCCGCATGGTTTCCAGCGGTTCGCTGGCCTCCAGGTCCAGCAGCGTGTGCGCGGTCAGCCCGCGCTTCAGCTCCGCGGGCGTGCCCAATGCAATCACTTTTCCCTTGTACATCAGCGCCAGCCGGTGGCAGTATTCGGCTTCATCCATGTAGTGGGTGCTCACAAAAATGGTGTGGCCGGTTTCGGCCAGGTCGTGGATCAAATGCCAGAAGGCTCCGCGCGCAATCGGATCCACGCCCGAGGTCGGCTCGTCCAGAAACAATACCGGCGGATCGTGCAGGATGGCGCAGCCCAGCGCCAGCCGCTGCTTCCAGCCGCCCGAGAGGGTGCGCGTCATGGCCCGCCGCCGTTCCGCCAGATTAGCCATCTCGAGCACGTAGTTCTTCCGTTCGGCGCGCAAGGCTTGCGGCACTCCGTAGATCCCCGTGAAGAAATCGATGTTCTCTTCCACCGTCAGATCGTCGTACAGCGAGAACTTCTGCGACATGTACCCGATGCTCCGGCGGATCTCCTCAGGCTGCGACGCCACATCGAATCCATTCACCGAGCCTCGTCCCGACGTGGGCGTCAGCAGGCCGCACAACATACGGATGGTGGTCGATTTCCCCGCGCCGTTCGGCCCCAGGAAGCCGAAGATCTCGCCCTTGGCAATCTTCAGCGAAACGTGGTCCACCGCCACGAAGTCGCCGAACTTCTTGACCATGTCGTCGATCTCGACCGCCCATCCGTTGCCGTTCACGGCCGCGCCACCCCGGCCACCGCGTAGATGGTTTTGATGAAGGCGCCTTCCAGGTTCTTCGAGTCCGTCTCGCGCTTCATCTGCTCGGGGGCCTGGCAGCGGATGAGTTTGCCTTTGTACATCAGCCCCACGCGGTTGCACCGCTCGGCTTCGTCCAGGTACGCGGTGGTCATGAAGACCGTGATTCCCTCTTTCAACAACTCGTAAAGGATCGCCCAGAAGTCCCGCCGCGAGACCGGGTCCACGCCGTTGGTCGGCTCATCCAGGAAGAGAATCTGCGGCCGGTGCAAAAGCGTGCACATCAGCGCCAGCTTCTGCTTCATGCCACCGGAAAGCTTCCCCGCCTGCCGCATGCGGAACGGCTCCAGGCGCGTCATGCGCAGCAGTTCCGCCATCAGCTTGTCGCGCTCGGCGCCCCCGATCCCGAACAGGTCCGAGTAGAAGATCATGTTCTCTTCCACCGTGAGATCTCCATAAAGTCCGAATCGCTGCGCCATGTATCCGATCTGGTCTTTCACCGCCTGCGGCTCGCGCTGGACGTCGTGGCCGGCCACGCGCGCGCTGCCTTCAGTGGGATCCATCAGCCCACACAACAGGCGCAGGGTGGTGGTCTTGCCCGCGCCGTCCGGCCCCACCAGGCCGAAGATTTCGCCCGGCGCCACCGTCAGATTCAGGTGATCCACCGCCGTCAGCTCGCCGAAGCGCCGCGTCAGGTCGAGGGTTTCAATGATCGGGACCATCTTTGAATCCAGCCTTGAATCAACCTTCAATCCAGCACGATCTCGGCATCCGCCGGCATATTCGATTTCAGCTCGTGCCTGGGATTGTCCATCTCGATCTTCACGCGGTATACCAGTTTTACGCGCTCTTCCGCAGTTTGAATCTGCTTGGGCGTGAATTCCGCTTCGGCGGAAATGAACGTCACGCGGCCGGGGTACACTTTCCCCGGGTACGAATCCGTCGTCACCTTCACCTGGGAGCCCAGCCGCACGCGCCCCAGGTCAGTTTCGTTCACATAGCCGCGCAGCCACGGATGGTCGATGTCGCCCACCGTCACCACGGTGGTCCCCGAAGCCAGTACTTCGCCGACGTCCGCCGATTTCACCAGCACTACGCCATCCACCGGAGAGGTCTGCACGGTATCGGCAAGCTGCGAGTCGATCATTGCGATGGTGGCTCTCGATTCGGCTATGTCGGCCCGGCGCGCGGCCAGTTCCTCCTCCCGGCGCTTCATTTCGAGCGTGTTCGCCTCCCCCATCTTGAGCGCCCCGCGGGAACGTTCGAGCGCCGCCTGCTGGGCCTGAATCACTTCGGCTCTTGGCCCCAACAGGACCAGCGCCTGGCGCTCTTTGGCCGATTTCAATGCCGCCGTGGCGCTCTCCCAGCGATTGCGATATTGATCGAACTGCGCCGCCGAGATGTCGTCGTCCTTGAATAGCTGCTGCGCGCGGTCCCAATCCTTTTTCGATCGGTCCACTTCGGATTGCGCGGAGTCCACCGCGGCCTGCGCGTCCAGCTTTTCCTGGGGCCGGGCGCCGTTCTGCAACTCCGCCAGCCGCGCCTCGTTGGACGCCACGTCGCCGCGCTTCTGCTCGACGTCGCCGGCCAACGTGGCCTTTTCCCACTCGAGCGCGGTCTCGGCCTGGGCGAGTTGCGATTCCGCCGATTCCAGGGCGGCGACGTCGCGCTGGCGTTGCGCCAGCAGTTGATCGCGATCCAGCCGTGCAATCACCTGCCCCTTTTTCACGGCATCGCCTTCGTCCACGGTGCGCTCGATGAGCTTACCCGCCGTCTTGAACGCGATGTTGACTTCGGTCAGCTCGATATTCCCCGAGACCACAATCCGGTTGTCGGGCTTCTTTGCTTTTTCGTGATAGACCCACGCGGCCGCTCCCACCGCCGCCAGCGCCAGAATGATGATGATCGGCTTCTTCATTGCACCAAGCTCCTGATTTTTCCCATGGCCTGCGCCAGATCGAGCCGCGCCAGGTTATACAAGTAGAGCGCCACCGTCTGGTTATCGCGCGCGCGCTCCAGGCGGGTCTGCGCGTCGGTGACTTCCACGCCGATGGCCACGCCGGCGTCATAGCGCCGCCGCGCCTGCGTCAGCTCGTCTTCCGAGAGCGAGAGGCCATCCCTGGCCACTTTGACTTCATCGTCGGCCGACTGCAATTCATCGAGAGCCAGCCGCACGTCGAGCTCGATCTGCTCCCGCAAATCGTTGGTCCGCACTTTCTCGGCCCGGTATTGCGAGGCCGATTCCTGGCGCCGCGCATCCCGCCTGCCACCGTCGAACAGCGGCACGCGCACCTGAATCCCCACCGTTCGGGTGGGCAGCGAATGGTCGAACCCCGTCCCATTGGCTCCGTAATCGCCGAACGCCGCCACCGTCGGTAAGCGCTCCAGTTTGGTCGCGCTGGCCGAGAGCCGTGCCGTGGTTTCCCGGCTCTGCTGCGCCTTGAAGTCGGGTCTTTGCTCCAGGGCCTGCGCCCGTGCCTGCTCCAGCGTGACGGCGTCCGCCGGAATGTACTGCATCCGGTCGGTCAGATCCAATTCCGTGTCCAGGCGCAACCCGATGGCACGCGAAAGCTGCAAGTGCGCGGTATGGTCCGCGTTCCTGGCCACCAGCAGATGTTGCCGGTCGTTGGCCAGTTGCACTTTCGCCCGCGTGATCTCGATTCCCGTGCCGGTTCCCGCGGCCTTCTGGTTTTCCGCCTGCTTCAACACGGCTTCGGAAAGTGTCACGTTGGCCTGCGCCGTATCGACGTCGGTATCGGCCTTTACCGCCGCCAGGTAAGCGCGCGCGACTTGCCCGGCCACCTGCTCGCCGGCGGTGTCGAGGTCTTGTTTGGCCGCCGCGATTCCCACCTTGGATGCCTGGAACATGCGCAACGCACTGAAGTCCAAGATGCTTTGTGTCCCACTCACGCGCGCATCCAGCGTAGAGAACGGCCCCACAAACGTAGGGAATTGAAAACCCGGGATGGGCACACTGATCTTACTGAGTCCCAACGCCGACAAGTTCTCGGTGCGGCTCTCATCGCTGAACGCGGCTTCCACGTCCGGCAGCAGCGCCGCCCGCGATTCCGCCGATTTCGATTGCGCCTGCTTGAGCGCTTCTCCGGTGAGTTGTATGCGCGTGTTGCCTTCCGGCGAGATGGCCATTTCCACCGCCCGCTTCATGCTCAAAGCCAGCGGTCCTTGCGCCAGTCCGAGCGGCGCCGCCCACAATATCAGCCAGGCCATTTTCATTTGTCGATCCTCCGTCTTCGCTTGCGCGCCGCCGGCGCGCGCAGCCCGCCGCTCAGGAACGCCACCAGTTCCCGCAGCACGTGTTGCGAGCTTCTGGGCAGCGACGCCCCGGTCACAATCTTGATGTCCGGCGCCTTGCCCATCAGGATGTGCGCCATCGCACCCACCATGAATTGCGACCGCAGGGCCATTTCGCCCGGCGTCAAGTGCGGCAGTGTCCGCGCCAATGCCGCCAAGAAGCGTGTCGCCACCGTCTGGAAGTGCCGTTCCACAATCCCCGGCATGAGGCCCTCTCCATACATGCGCCCCATCAGCCTGGCGAACTCGGGATTCTTTCTCCCCCTCATCATGGGCGGCCCCAGAAAGGCCTCCAGCAGCTTGTCGAGCGGCACCGCCTTGCCGCGCGCCTGGGTTTCCAGCGCATCGAGCAGCGCCAGCCGCTCCGCGTTGACCGGGCCGCCTTTGCGCATGATGAGCTGATCCAACAGATCTTCCTTGGTTCCGAAGTGGTAATGGATGGCCGCCAGGTTTACGCCCGCTTCGGCGATGATGTGCCGCAACGACGTGGCGCCGTAGCCCTGCTCGCCGAACAGCCGCTCGGCGGCATCCAGGATTTTCTGCCGCGTGTCAATCATTCGATTGATTCAATCATATGATTGAATCAAGCGGTTGTCAAGCGGCAAAATTCTTACCGCCGGTTGTGAGGCCGCACCCTTCCTGGTAGGATGAACCTCTGCGCCTGGGTATCCATTTATACACTTTCGGCTCGCTCGAAAAGGCTGCGGCGCGGGCCGTCGAAATCGGGGCGAATACCCTCCAGATCTTTTCGGCCAGCCCGCGCATGTGGCGCGCCCGGGCCCCGGACCCAGCTCAAGTCAGGGCGTTCGAGGAGATCCGCCGGCGGCATGACATCCGCCCGCTGGTGATCCACGCAAACTACCTGGTCAACCTGGCCTCGCGGGACCCGGCGATTCGCGCCAAATCCATTGCGACCTTCCGCGGAGAACTGGACCGCGCGGCCATCCTCGGCGCGGAGTTTCTGGTAGTTCACCCCGGCAGCTACAAAGGCCAGGCATTGGAAGAGGGAATCTCCGCCTGTGCCGGGGGCCTGGGCGAGGCGGCTGCGGGCTGCGGCGCGAGCGGCGTCACGGTTCTGCTGGAAAACACCGCGGGCAGCGGCTCCGCGCTGGGCAGCCGTTTTGAGGAACTGAGAGCTATCCGCGATCTGGCGCGTGACTCGAGCCATCTCCGGATCGGTTACTGCCTGGACACCTGCCACTTGTACGCCGCGGGCTTCAACCTCTCGACCGTGGCCGGACTGCGCGCTACGCTGGCACGGGCGGAGCGCGTGTTGAAGCTGGCCCACATCCACGTCTTTCACGCCAACGATTCCAAGACGCCGCTGGGCTCGCGCGTGGACCGTCACGCCAAGATCGGCCAGGGCCACATCGGCATTGAACCCTTTCGCCGCCTTCTGGCGAATCCAAAGCTGCGCCGCAAGGTTTTTATTTCCGAGACGCCCGTGGAGTCCGAAGGCGACGACCGCCGCAATTTCGAAACCCTGAGATCTCTTGCGCCATAGCTCGATCGCGGTGGGGGCCCTTTTCGCCCTTTTCGCCCTTTTCCGCCCCCTTCCGCCGGTCATTCGGATGGCCACACGATTTGAGGGTCGTCAGGAAGGGCCGGGCGACCCATGAGGGAGCGGAAGGCTTCCGGATCGAAGCGGCGGGCGGGCGAACATGGGATTAACTGGGGGGCGGGAGTTACGGTGTCATCGGGCAGCGCGACCAGGGGGTCCCGCGCGGACGGGGGCGCCTGCCCTCCATCGGAAATTGGGTTCGTTTGGGAGACGGGATCTGATTGAGTTGATTCGGGTTGGGTGGGGGAAATGGGTTCGTTCGGGATTTCTTCTGTTTCCTCTTTTTCGAACTCGGGGCGCAGGGCGCGGAGACGGTCGAGTTCCTGGATGGCGCGACGGTATTGACGCTCGGCCTGGGCCTGATAGCGCAGGAAGAGAGCCCAGGTGTGAGGCTTCTGGGTGGAGCGGTGGAATCCCTCGCTCACGATGAAATTGCGATTCTGGACGCGGGTGATCTCGATATCGCCATTGCCGGCCAGTTCGGGGGACATGAGGTGAAGAGCTTCGCCTTCGGGGTCGAGAGCTTTGTCGAAGCAGGTGGTGACGAGACCGGCCTCGAGGCGAGAGGCGCGGATCATCGACATCTGGCAGACGGCGATGCGCTCGACGGCGAAGAGCTCCTGG
>Ga0209039_10001214_pt1 | contig 24562 bp, 26 predicted proteins | sample BogFormECP12_OM1_FD_188238 | JGI IMG/M metagenome (GOLD analysis project Ga0209039, IMG submission 188238) | Bog forest soil microbial communities from Calvert Island, British Columbia, Canada - ECP12_OM1 (SPAdes) (version 2) | ecosystem: Environmental > Aquatic > Freshwater > Wetlands > Bog ... | reverse complement strand
AGGCTGCCGCCGTGGTCCGCTTGGCTACCTCAGCACATTGATTAAGGCAGGATAAGAATCACGCTTCATCGATATAAAGGTTGTCTTAATGGGTTCTGTTACCTCTCCGGTATCTGATGTGAAGTTTAAAGTGCTGTGTAAATTCGGTATCTAACTAAATCAACTTTTTTTGCTTAGGTTATGCTTTATTAACACTGTATATTTTGTATGATTTTTGCAATTTTTTCATATTCTTATTGGTGCTTTCTGTTATTGTGGTCATTTCATCTAGGATTAAAAGACATTTCTTTAATTGCTCATCGTTGGGATTATTTTTAATACATTTCTTGATATTATCCCGTAGATCGGCTAACATATCACCTTGCATACCTATATTCTGCATTAATGACCGAATTTTATATAGGGTTTCAGATTCTGTAGATTCCACATTAATTGATAGCATTATCGCAAATGATAAAACAAATCCCCTTAAAACTTGTATATTGCGGCGAGTTATTTAGCATTCATCGAAAATAAAAAAAGGTTTTAAATCATTTTTGTTTTTTGGCTTGCGTGTTGTATTAGGGTTATCCACTTGTTTTCTCCTTTTAACTCTATACCGCATGCTTCTGCCGGAGTCTTACCATTAAGCCCTTCGTGTGGTCTTATATAGTTGTGGTAGACTTGCATACCTTGTAAAATAGATGTGTCTTTTTTCTTTAATCCCCTCATGGTTTTTTCTCTGTCGCGGATCTCGCCATTAATTCTTTCCATCTTATTGTTGTTGGCGGTGTTGGGTGGCCGGTTAGTTTTATATCAATAAGAGCGAACAGGTATTTCATCAATTTTGATTGAAGATAAGATAATATAAAATTTTGAGTATCAACCGTTTTCATTAGATCTTTAAGTCTGCATATTGCGGTATTTTCGTCGCCGTATACCCATCTTTTAGTATTCGCAAGCCTAAAAACAAAAACAGACTAATTTTCTTTCTAATACTTTTATATGTCTAAATTTTTTTTAAACAAACTTCATTTCTCATATCATCGATCAGTTTAACAAGTTGGACATTAAGTTCCATGAACTTTATAATCTCGTCATGAGCAATTTTTACTGAACCCACGCATTCTATATATGGGCTGCCATCGATATTACCACATTTATCGACCGCTTTCTTCATTATATCAAATTGTAACTGCACTATCTGCATTTTAGAACGAAGATTATACATTATCTCATGTAATTTATCATCACTATTTTTGTCAGCCATATTGATAGATAAGATGACAGATTCTTAAAACTAGTTCCTCAAAAAAACAAGTCAAATATCCCCCGATTTTACACACCCAATTTCACCAGGGCTTATCCCCCGTTAACTACACAGAACCTCTTAATGGATTCTATGTCGTTGACGGGGGCATAATTGGGTGCCAAAAGTAAGATATCGACAGATGGCCGGATGACTTCAATTGCATACGTTGTTATAATAAACTATTTATTATAATAATATGAAATTAATTATTGTTAACGTTAGATTTCTAGGAGGGGAAAATAATGAAACGGTTGAGGGTCTTAATAATTACGGGTATACTGCTAGCGCTATTTTCTTCTATGGCTTATGCCATTACAATGCCTTCGCAGTTCTTCGGAGGCATTTCCGGCACAATGGCCCAGCCTGAAGGATATCAAGCATATCCCATATCGTTATTCAATGTTCCATACTCGTTCAACAATATTTTTAGTCCAATATCATCTCCGACCCCGCTCTCGAATCTAGAGTCTGGTGACCTTGTAAATGCCGATACATCGTCTCAAGCTCAAATATTACCCCCGGATAATGTGGGTGGCGCTAAAATAATATCGGGGCCTTCGAATTGGGATTATTATAGGAATTTACCCGTTAATAAGGCATCTCAATGCCTTTATCCCCCTGGTCCTTGGTTATAATTTAATGAGCATAATAGAAAAATTAAGTCTAAGGAAAGTGCCCATCCCGAATATTAGAGCAAGCATCTTAATGAAAGATTTATTATGATTAAGCCCACATCATAGCTTTTGTTATGGCGACTCATTTCATTGTCGGCTGCGGGGCGGTCGCTCGAAACAATGAGGGCAAGTTTTTAATGGTCAGGCAGATGGGCGGTTACTGGCAGGGCCAGTGGATATTCCCCGGCGGCAAGCTGGAGCTTGGCGAGACGCTGGAGCACTGTGCAAGGCGGGAATTCATCGAAGAGACAGGGTGCGATCTGACCATAAAAAAGGAGATCGGCGCCTACGTTTCATATGACCCGAATACCGACTTTGAGAAGCAGGTCGTCCTGGTCTATTTCCTGGGTAATAGCGTGAGCGGTAAACCCAAAGTTGGAGAAGGAGTCACCGACGTTGCCTGGTTTGGCATGGAAAATATCGAGGAAATGGCTAAAAAAGGCCAGGTGCCAGGGCTCATTCTAAAAGTCGCAAGTGACTCAATACACAAAAATTAAGATATTAAAAAAAAGAGCGGCAGGGATTATGCGCCCCTACCAGCAATAAATATCATATCTTTACTTCTTCTTCTTACCGTCTTTTTTCGGTATCTTGAACAGCGACTTGTCGTTCCTGTCAAGCTTCACGTACTTGAGCTGGGCGGTGCCGAGTTTCTCGACATTTGCCTTGAAGATCTTACCCTTGTTACCCTTGGCGGCTTCCTGGATCCATGCCGGGGCGTTCTTGGGTACGGCCACTAGCTCCCTCTTGCCGACGAAGTAGTGTAACTTCTTCGTTCCCTTCTCCCTCAGTACGATGTTGCCTATGCCACGGTTTGCGACCTTAAGGGCTGCATCCCTGGGCTGGGCACCGGTGAAAGTCCCGACCTCTTCGCCTTTCTCGTTCACTAATCCAAAGTTTCTCTTTTCCCTGCCTTCTTTAGCTACCATATCTTAATCACTCCATATTTCCCTAAGTATAATTTTCTTAATTGATTGATTTATTGCCTTATTAACCTTTCGGTCTCGACCGGTAATTCTACTATTTTTTGCCGTGATTTCGCAAATTTTATATGAGTTTTTTGGTCCTTTAACCGCCTAGCACACAATTTGGTTATCCTAATGGGTAAAAAGTCGTGGATTTTTCTACGCCTTAAAATAGCAATGCCCGAGGTTACTGAGGCATAGGCCGGCACGATGGATAGCATATGTTCAATAAAAAACGAAAGGTTTATATATACTTACGCTGGTTTATATAAAAATAATCATATTATATAATGCTTAAAAATCGCTTAGCCTCGAGGCATTTTTTTCATAAAGCACACGGTGTATGGCGTATTTTTTACTTAAAAAATATGATCATTTTCTTATCGCGAAAAAAGCCCAGGCGTCGTATATATTCCGCGCATTCCTGTTATCGATGACCGACCCTTCCACACCCATAGACCGGAATGCTTCGGCCAGAAAGTCGATCTCTTCCTTTTCCCGGACGGTCAGGAGCAAAAAGCCGCCATCCTTCAAGGCCTTGAGGGTCTCCTGGAAAATCGAGCGCCACATCCCTTTGTTGAACTCGTAGATCGTGCCCAGCATGAACCCCAGTACTGCGTCGAATTTTTCGCCGGTATATTTTGTCAGTTCCAGGGCGTCGACGACCATCACATCCTTGGGTTCGAGCGTTCCGTGATATAAGCCGTCGCAGACCGCGCACCGGTCATTATCGATCGAAAGGATGCTGTGGAATAATGGCTTTATGGCCACCGTGGACATGCCGTTGCCGCAGCAGATCTCGAGCGCTTCCATTTCTTTATAATGGAGGTTGTGTTCTTTAGCCAATTTTTTCAATAACGAGTTTATTTGTTTGTTCCGCGCATCGTTGAATGCGAAGGACCGGGGCTCTCTAGTATGGCCGCATTCGCATAAAGCGCCCTCCGCCAGGCTGACCGCCATGTACTCACGTAATGCCGACCGGAAAACTCCGGCATCGACTTTTTTCTTTTTTACGGAGGAAACAATATCCCCGTTAATGATCGAATCTACGAGCTTTTCCGTCTGCCCTCTGGCCGCCTTTGCCGCAGGATACGGTATCAGGAACCAGAAGTCGCCCTCGGGATGCTTGTTTTTAAAAGACGCTCCGATCGTTACACCATTTTTGTCCTTAACGACGATGGCCGCGGCGATGGAGCCTTCGGTAAGAAGGCTTAGCTTATCCAGGTAGTCCAGCGTCCTGAGGTTCCTTTCCAGCCCCTCAAAACTACTTTCAATGAGGTAGATGTCCTCTTTTAAGCCCAGCGTCGCCCGCAGGAGCATACATCTTACCTCTACGTTATCCGCTTTATACATTATCCTTTAAATGTTCCAGGGGCGATAAGAGCATCCCATATTTTTTATATAATGTAAATTAAATATAATATAGTATATGGACGAAGAGGGCCTACAACATAAAGTAAAAAAGATCAGTATTTCGTTATCGAACGAGGTGCTGGACTGGATAATGGAAGAGAAGGGAGACCTGAAGGTCTCGACTTTCATTAACCAGATCCTGAGGGACCGGATGGACGGAAGCGCCGGGTCATCGTGCAACGTCTGCGATGAGTTCACCCACATGAAGAGCCGGCTTAAAAGGCTGGAAGATGACGTCCACCAGCTGCTCAACGTGCGTACCTTGAATGCCGGCAAGCTGGGACGGTCGGAGCACGTATCGATCATATCGACGAGGCCGAAGGACGTTTTCGGGCAGCTCATCAACATAAAGAACGTGTCGGCGAAGAATGCCATGGCCGTCTCCGAGGAACTGGTATCTTTTATGAAGGACAGGGATTATATTAACAGGGAGCTGGTTTTAAGGGAATTATTCCCGGAGACACGCTCAACGATCACGAATGACATCAATTACTGGTATAATGCATGCAGGGGCGTGCTCGACCACTTGATCGAAGAAGGCTTCGTGATACGCCTCGAGAAGAACAAGTACAAATGGATCGGCGACCATGGCAATACCAGTCCTCCGGAGTGATCTATATCAGGATCGCTGCCATGGCCGACCTCCATTTTGGGCCCGACCTGTTCAATATATATACGTCCATGTTCAAGTCGGTAAATGATGACGCCGACGTTGTTGTACTTTGCGGCGACCTCACGATGAAAGGACTTATAGAGGAAGCGCGAGGCCTGATAACGGCGATGGGTAAGACGAAGATACCCATAGTCAGCGTACTAGGGAATCACGATTACGAGTCCAATAACCAGGAGGAGGTCATGGACATCCTGGAAGAGGCCGGGATCAAAGTGCTCGAAAGGGGGTCCTTTATCATGAAAGAGCACTCAGTAGGTTTTTGCGGTACTAAGGGCTTCTGCGGCGGCTTCACGGGCTCGAGGATAGCGCCTTTCGGCGAGCGCATCCTAAAGATGTTCATCAATGAGACCTACAAGGAAGCAAATAAGGTCAACCGTGCCCTGAAAAGCATGAGCGCCGATTTTAAGGTCGTGGCTTACCATTATTCACCCATACGGGAGACGTGTTTGGGCGAGAGGTGCGAGATCATCCCCTTTTTAGGCTCTTCGATATTATCCGACCCGGTGGATACGTTCAAGGCTAACCTGGTGCTGCATGGCCATGCGCACAATGGCAGCGAAAAAGGCAATACCCTCATGGGGATACCCGTCAGGAACGTCGCGTTGCCCGTCCACGGTCGCCATTATGCAGTCTATGATACGAAGTCTTTTTCTACATCCGGCTGAGCAGCGTCGTGATGACTGCCTGAGGAATGGGGATCACGTGGTCCCAGTCCGTTTTCACGAACAGGATGAACGAAAGCGCCCGCTCGGTAAAATCCTCCATGAGCCTCAAAAAATAGTCCCAGTCAAAGGCCTGGTACGTATTCGACAGGACCGCTATGCAGTCATACCAGTCGTCCCGCAGGCATCGCATGGCCAGCACCTTCCGGAATACCAGGTCTTCGGGGGACATGATCGGCATCACATATCCTCCCAGGCACCGCCTCTGGCACCTCCTCATGGTCTCCTCGTTGGCAACGATACCGCCGATGTTCTCGAGGATGAAATCGATGGGCACGCCTTTCTTATATGCTTTGGACAGCCACTTGACGTCGTACATAGGATAGATCTCGAAACCGATCTTTTCCAGTGCCTCCAGGGCCGGAATGGCATCCTGTGGCCTGACATAAAGATCGATGTCCTTGGTCGCCCTTTTCCTTCCATAGGCGGCCACAGCGATCCCGCCTCCCACGACACAGGGTATTCCGGCATTCTCCAGGGCGTCCAGCGATTCCTTATAGATAGTGAAGTCCGATTTCGATGGCATTCAGGGCAGGCTCCAAAGCAAGAATAAATAAATTATATTGTAATATATATTAAAATTTGATTGAAGAAAAAAGATAACATTATTTTCTTACCATGAGCACCGGACATCGGGCGTGGCGGAGAACGTTGTCCGAAACGCTGCCGATCAGGACCCGCTCGATGGCCGACATGCCCAGGGAGCCGATGACAATGCAGTCGATGTTCACTTTATTGGCCACTTCGACGATGACATCCTGCGGACGCCCGTCCACGATCAATTCTTCACAATCGACGCCATACTCGCCGCAGAGGTCTTTGATCCTTCCGGTGGCTTTTTTCCCTTCCTGTTCCATTTCAGCTTTACTTTCGGCATAGTGGATGCCCGCGTGGAACGCGAGCCCGCTGTTGATAACGTTCAGCGCAAAGACCCTGGCGCCAAGCTCCTTCGCCATGAAGACCGCGTGCTTGCCTGCCGCATAAGAGTACTCCGAGCCGTCGGTCGGCACCAGGATGTTTGTGTACTTGGGTAATGTCGTCATACTTTACTCCTATTCCATATTGATGCACGTGCCCACGCCACGGTCCGTCAAAAGCTCCTGGAGCAGCGCGTGCGGCGTGTTACCGTTTATGATGTGGACGCTCTGGATGCCGCCCTTGACGACGGAGACGCTCGCAAGGATCTTGGGGATCATGCCTTTAGAGATGATGCCCTTATCGATAAGCTCGTAGCACCGCGCCACGCTAAGCTGCGACACCAGCGTATCCTTATTAGCGGGATCCAGCATGACGCCGTTAACGTCCGTCAGCGACACCAGGCTTCTCGCCTTGATGGCGACGGCGATATCCCCAGCGGCCGTGTCTGCGTTCAGGTTCAGGGAATGGCCTTCCGCATCATAGCCTATGGGCGATATGACCGGGATGTACTCGTTATCGAGCAGGATATTCAGTATCTGTGGGTTTATGCGCTCGGTCTCGCCCACCCACCCATAATCGACCTCGGTCTCCTTGCCGTCGACGACGGCTTTTTCGGGCGCCTTTCGCCGCGCAACGATCAGATTCCCGTCATTTCCGATGATCCCGGCCCCATTGCCGCCGTATTTCGAAATGATCGAGACGATGGCGGCGTTAACGTTGCCCACGAGCACCATGCGCACGATCTCCAGGGTCTCCTCGTCCGTTACCCTGAGCCCGGAGACGAACTTCGGGGTCTTGCCCATGCGCTTCATCATGGCGTCGATCTCGGGCCCGCCGCCGTGTACGATGACCGGCCTGGCGCCAAGGAACTTTAGCGTGACGATGTCTTTGATCATGCTATCTCTCGCCGTCGGGTCGACCATCGCATGGCCGCCGACCTTTATCACGATCACCGCATCGCGATACTTTTTTAGCCAGGGCAACATTTCACCGAACGATTCTGCTGCGTCCATATGATCCTCGACATCAATAATGCGTCCTGGATAATAAATATTCACATTCAGCGACTAGCTCAATTTCTTGTATAGGTTTATATTGTCGCGAATTCAATATTTAAGAAAGGAAAATGATCTATTGAGGAACTAGCCGTGGCTGAAGATATTATTTATGATGTTGCCATTATCGGCGCGGGGCCCGCGGGCCTGACCGCGGCGCTATACTGCGGTCGAGCGAATTTATCCACCATCATGTTCGGGGACATCTTCGACTCGCAGCTCGCGAAGGCCGGCGACGTGGAAAACTACCCGGGCTTCGAGTCCATCCAGGGGATCGTGCTCGTGGAAAAGTTCAACAAACAGCTGGGAAAATATAATATCAGGGTCGTCCCGTCCTATGTCCGGCGCATACAGCGCGGCAGCGACGTTTTCACCTTCGTGACCGAGAGCACGGATTATAAAAGTAAAAGTGTTATCCTATCCACGGGCGCAAAGCACAGGGAATTGAATATCCCCGGGGAGAAAGAGTATGCGGGCAGGGGTGTTTCATACTGTGCGGTCTGTGATGGCTCGTTCTATAAGGGGAAAAAAGTCGCTCTCATCGGCTCCGGGGACCAGGCGGCCAGCGCCGCCGTTTATTTATCCGGTCTTTGTAGAGATCTGCTTATTTTATCGAATAAGCCGGATATGGACGCCCCGCTGCACTCGGAGCAGCTGAAGGCAATGGGCAACGTGGAGATCAAAGGCAATGCCAGGGTCCTTGCCATTGAAGGCAACGAATTCGCCGAGCACATCCGGTATATTTCGAATGGCGGAAATGAGATCAGCGAGCGTGTCGACGGAGTTTTTATCGAAGGCGGCGTACCCAATTCGGTCCTGGCGAACGACTTAGGCCTGGAGCTGGATAATAAGGGCAACATCGTCGTATTCCGGCCTGAAATGCTGACGAAGGTCGAGGGCGTATTCGCAGCCGGCGACGTTACGGGCGGACTGCACCAGATATCCAAAGCCGTCGGCGAAGGAGCCTGCGCTGCCGTAAGCGCTGCCATATACATAAAGAAAAAAATTAGAGGCCGATCCCGTCAGTGAATGAACGTCATCCACGTGAACAGCATCAGGCCCACGATGACGGCCAGAATAATACAGACGACCGCCGATTTTTTTATCACTTCTCCGTCCAGGCCTTTTTGGTCAATGACGGACGAGGCGTTGACGATCTTCGCCGGAGCGATGCCCGATGCGATACCGCCGGTGACCGCATGCCCTGCGTAGACGTTCCAGAAATTGAGGTTTAGCGTGCCCGTCGACTGTTTCAATATGTTATAGAACATGACGTTGGACGATGTTTCGCTTCCGCTGACGAATGCGCCGAACAGGCCGAGGATCGGCGAGACTGCGGGGAAGATCGACGCGCCCAGGTATACGGCGAGCGTCGAGCCGATGATCGTGTTCATGTTGATATCGCTCATGGCCGTGGAGGCGAAGCCCAGCTTTCCGTTCACCACGGTTTTTGCCGACCAGAACATGACATAGGCGATGGCAAAGAATATGGCGGCGGCGATCGTCGGGCTCCAGGCTCTTTTTGCCCAGGTCTTGAGGATCTGGCCCGCTTGCTTCCTGGAGCTGATCAGGAACGGCGCGGATATTATGGTACTGACCAGGACCCATACGTATGCCTGGTTCAGCAGCTTGAGGTTTACCGATTGATCCGCAAGTATGGGTATCTTATTGCTTGTCCCCATGAAATTCAATAGCCATGTGGATATTGACGGCCAGCTAATGATGATGCAGAACATCACCAGCAGCGCCCAGGGGAATACAGCCTTCCATAACGGCATTAACGGAGCAGCGCCATCTGTAGCAACTGCGTCGCCGGTTTTTTTCTCTTTTTTGACCAGAAGCGGCTTTCCCTGTATGACCCTTAATCCGAAAAGGGCAATGATGGCCATCAAGCCGGCGACTATTCCGGTGATCTGGACGAAGTCGGGGAACAGCTTGACGAATACGATGCACGACAAACCTAGCGTAAGGCCGGCGACCACGGCGGGCACGATGCCCTTCTTCACACCGCTAATGCCGTCTGCGACCCACAACATGCCGATCGCCAGTCCGGTGGAGACCACCGGGAGGAACACGGCCACGTTATTCGCTAATACGTTAACATAATGGTTATAGTCGGCCGCCGGGACGAACGCCTGTACAGGCGATGTTAACGGGACTGCCAGCAGCGAGAACGACGTGAGCGGGTCATACCCGAGACATGGGAGGGCGATCGATGCCAGTGGTGAGAATCCCAGCGCCATCATGATGGGCGGGAGCATCGTGACTGGTGTTGCCCCTATCGAGACCAGGAAAGAGCCTAATCCCACGTTCAATATCATTATTTGCTCGTATCTCTCGGCCGCTATTCCTTTTATTGCCTCGGTAATGGTCTTGATGGCGCCCGTGGCGTCCATCATCGTGACCTGGAGTATCGTGAATAGGACCATGAGGGTTATGCTGAACGATGCTATTATGCCATAGATCGAGGCCCGTATTGCGACATTCAATGCGTCCAGGCTGGGGGTGCCCCAGAAGAACGCCAGCGCGATGATCAGGCATACGATCCATCCGACTATACCCATGAAGGTCCCGGATTTTTTAAAGAATACCAGGCCCGCAAATATAACGAGTATCGGTAATATCGCTAAAATAAAGTAAAATGCTTGAGTTATCTGATCCATATGTAGCTCACACCCATCAGAGATTGTCTGATATGCTATAGCATGTCAATTGGCATGCTAAAGCATAGCATTGATTTCATCAAATATAAAAGTTGTGTTTGTTGATACGGACACTGGTGTATTAGGGCTAGGGTTTGGGTTTATCTCACTTTATTGCTTGCCTTTTTAAAAAAATTTAAAGAGCGGTTATATCTTAGCCCTTTCGTATTTGTCCGGGGCCTTCAGGGGCTTGGTGGCATCGATGCCCATCTTGCTGGTGATATTGTCCTCAGATACAGGGTCGAGCGAGCTCCCGCGTACATTCGAGACGATCATGACGTCCCGGTCGGCCTTGGTCCGGGTGGCGATGGCGTACTCGACGTCCATCGAGTCGAAGATATTGATATCGGTATCGACGATCACGACGTGCTTGAGACTCGTGTGGGCGGCGAAGGCGGCCATGATTGCGTTCTTGCCGTCGCCTTCAGTCTGTTTTTCTATCTGGACGATGGCGTGCAAATAACAGCAGCCTCCCTCTGTGAGCACGACGTTCTTTACTTTTGTGACGTTGGCGACCGCATTATAAATGAGCGGCTCGTAGGGCACTCCCATGAGGAGCTTGTGCTCGTTGCCGCCAGGCAGGATGCCATGGTAAATGGGATCTTTGCGCATCATCATGTTCGTTAGATGAATGACCGGCTCGGGCCTGATGTGATCGTATGAGCCCGTAATGTCGACGAACGGGCCTTCCTTGATCTTCTCCACGGGATCGATGCTGCCTTCCAGGACGATCTCGCCGTGGGGCACTTCGACACCGTTGTCCAGCTTTACCAGCTCGACGGGCTCGCCCTTGAGCGCCGAGGCATATTCCCATTCTTTGCCCTGGGGAACTCTCGTTGAAGCGGCAAAAACCGTTACGGGGTCGACGCCGATGACGATGCCCACCTGGAGGGGCTCGTTCTTGCTGGCGGCCTCCTTCTGCATGACATACGTGTGCCGGGGCGGCACGAGCCTCGCCACAAGAGTCGTATCGTTGGCGACCATGAGGCGATGAATAGAAGCGTTATACATATCCTTGTACTTGGCCACGACGATGCCGGCTGTGATGTATGCCCCGCCGTCCTTCTTGAAGTGCTTCATTATGGGGAGCCTGGATAGGTTGGCTTTCGACTTAAGCTCGAACATGGGCGAATTATCGACGTGCTTTACCTGGCCGTCGAACCTGGTGGCTGTCAGCTTGTTGATGATGTTGTCGGGGGTAACGCCGAGGGCCTTTGCCAGCGTTTCCCGGGAGTTCATCACGTTCATGGCGGCCTTCATGCCATTACAATCCTGGAACAGGACCGGACGCTTGTCCTGGTACGCGTATCTCGGCGCCTCGAATATCGGCGATACCGGCTTGTTGATCTCGGTCAGGTTTCCGTCTTTTTTCAGCCAATCTAAGAATTCTCGAAGACCCATTATTCTGACTCCTATTTAAATCAAAAACGCCCAAATCGTTGAAATATTTTGTTTCCTCTGGTGCGCTGTATAATACACCGACTGGATAAAATCTTAAATTTATCGGTAGTCAGGATACTTGATGGTCCAATATCAAATAAGTCCTACTTATAGCATAATATTGTTCTGATAAATGTTGATTTAAGAAAATTGTTATCTTTAAAAATACAATTTTTATGAAAAATATATACCATCATCGAAAATATTATATAGCTAAATAACAATATTTTCTTGTAAAGCAATCACTTGCATTATCAGGAGCGTAATCATGAACAATATTTCAGACGATTGTGTGGTCATAGGAAAGGTCGTTGGCTATTCGAAAGGCTGGAATCTGTTATCCCGCGAGTCCTCCGTGGTCGTTAAAGTTGAAAATAAAAAGATCGTCGCGAGTATCGACTCGAGGCAGCAAAAATTCATCCAAAAAGAGTATCCAAGGGGTAGCCGTATCGCAATGGGGTTCTATGGCGGGCAATGGCACATCGGGAGCAAGCCTTCCGGCGAGGGCCAGTTCCCAGTGGAAGCGGGCGTATCCTTTATGGAAGTGCTCAATGCCATTAAAAAGACGGAAACTTGTTAATATTCATTCCTGGGGCAACCCCTTCATTCTTTTCCATATACTTTATCATATGGCGAAATATACCATTAGACGTTCTTCATTAGTATTAGCCTAAAAACACCGGGATGGATGTAAATGAGCATTGAGAAGGAACGGGCGATGGCCAACGCCTGCGTCGGCAGGTACCGGGAATCGATCAGCCATTTTAATAAAATACTCGCATCCGAGCCTTATGACCGGGATGCATTGCTGGGCAAGGCGACGGCCATGAGCCGGATGGGTTTTCTCGCTGAATCATATCGTATCTTAAACATAGTGAAGGAGATCGACCCCCAAAATGCCGATACTTGCTACCTGCAGGGCGTTATCCTCTATCAGCAGGGCGACCTGCCGGGGGCCCTTGGCAGACTCGGGGCCGCCTTAACGGCAGATTCCGGCCATATCGAAGCATTATGTGCCTCCGGTAACTGCCATTACTACCTGGGCGAATACCAGAAGGCAATGGACTGCTACGAAGCGGCCATCGCAATAGACCATGATTATCCCCGGGCCTGGTATAATAAGGGCGTCGTGCTATCCGAAATACGCCTCTATAATGAAGCTTTGCTGTGCTATGACGAGGTCCTCAAGATGAATCCGGGCGTTGCCTCGGTGTGGACGAATAAAGGGTTCTGCTTTGCCATGCTCAGCCAGTATGAGCGGGCGGTAGAATGCATAGATAGTGCCCTCAAGATCAACCCCACGGATGTCGTGGCGTTGAATAATAAGGCCGCCACTCTGCGCCGGCTGGGGCGAGAGGACGAGGCCCTGGAATACGTGGAAAAAGTAAAAAACATCTCGATCGGCCGGGGCCAGCATACGGTCATTTGAAGCTGTTATCCCTGGCATCGCCGAACAGTTTTAATGTTTTCTTTTAAAGATTGTTTCACGGGCTTCGTGGCTTCGTCGAACAGCACGTCAACCAGGTGCTTGACAAGTTCCTGCTGCTGCGATCCATACGAGACCAGGCCTCGGCTTAGCGTCTCCGCAAGGACGATCTTCTTTATAATACTATTCAGGACCGTCTTCTCATTCTTGAACACCCTATCTCCGGCCCGCGATTCCACGTTTATCGTGACGGGGCCTTCATAACGATCGTCCAGCAATGGTATGACCATATCTTTGAGCGGGGCCGATAAAAGGTCAAACTCGAACTCGATAAAGTCGAATTGGGCTGCCCGGATATCATCGTTACGGGATATCATTCTGCTGTTAGTGGCCGATTTTTCGTTGGCTGTCACCTTCATCGTTATAATTATCGTATCGCTCATCGATGATCACACTCTTTCCGCATTAGAAATGTCCCTTCTCACTCCATTATCTATTTTCCATATATTTCAAAGTGCCTGTCACTACTCCGCTACGCCAGCAAGGTCGCCACTCTACCATATGGACAATAATTATTCTAATTATTCTACTGGCCATCCGATATAAGCTTTATATATCGCGGTCGTCGAGGTGTTTCGGGCATCAGTCGGCCATCAGGCCGATGCTACGCCGCGCGAAGCGCTCGTGCAAAATGGCGGGGTAATGGACGTTTTTCTCGAAGAGTAAAACGTCGTTTAGGGCTTGCGAAGGAGCAAGCTGCATCAGCAGCCTTGCGACGAGGGTGCAAGCCCGACCCCGACGGCGAAGCACCCGAAACACCGAGTAGCCCTGCCATCAGGCAGGGCGTCGACCCGCGAAGAAGAAAAAGTATTAATCGAAAGCCAACGTCCGGAGTCGAACCGGATTGGGATTGCTCTGCAGGCAATTGCATGGCCGCTCTGCCACGTTGGCATCCATTCGAGCATCAGTTTAGACTCATTTTTAATATTTATACCTATTGATTCCGGCATAACGGCCTGTCATCGCTTATGTCTTAGAACATTAATATTATCCGTCACGCCGACATACTATCTATCAATTATGTCGCAGCGGGAACTTAACGATTATGACCTGAAAAGGTATGATCGACAGATGATGATTCGGGGCTTTGGCGAAGAAGGGCAGAAAAAGCTGAAGAATACGAAAGTCTTCGTCGCCGGTTGTGGAGGCCTGGGCAGCCCGATCGCCACGTACCTGGCGGCAGCGGGCTTCGGTTCTTTACTCCTGGTCGACATGGACATCGTCGACCTGAGCAACCTGAACCGGCAGATATTGCACTGGGATAAGAATATCGGGGAGCAAAAGGTAAAAAGCGCCTATGAGAAGCTCGCCCAGCTAAATCCAGAGATCGAGCTGGACCCGCTCAACATCGAGATCACCGAAGATAACGTCTATGAATTAACGGAAGGCTGCGACATCATCATGGATGGGATGGATAATTTCCCTACCCGATATTTACTTAACAGGGCCTCGTTAAAGCATAAGATCCCCTTCGTCCATGCCTCGATCTGGGGAATGGAAGGCAGGGTCACGACATTTGTGCCGGGCAAGACGGCCTGCCTGGAATGCATCTTCCCGAAAGCACCGCCCAAAGAAAAATTCCCGGTCCTGGGAGCCACGCCAGGCGTCATGGCTACATTACAGGTCACCGAGGCGGTAAAAGTCATACTCGGCATCGGCAAGCCGTTACTGAACCGTTTATTAGTATATGACGGCGAGTACATGGAATTCTCTGAAGTACAAATTGATAAAAACCCCCGATGCCCGGCCTGCAGTCATATGAAAGGCCAATAAGTTTTACGAAGGTCACCAACCACCAAGCATTTGAATGACACTAACTTTTTTATCTTGAGATCATCTTATTTTATGTGGGGTTGAAGGCAGCACGTCATGTCTTTTCTGCGACTCTCCCCAGCGCCGGTACACGTCATTATCGATGCCCAGCTGGTCCAATATCCGTCCCACGACATTATCAACGAGATCGTCAATGGTCTTTGGCTTGTTGTAGAACCCAGGGCTGGCCGGCATGATGACGGCCCCGGCCTGCTTCGCCTTAACCATGTTCTCCAGATGGATCAGGCTCAACGGCATTTCCCTGGGCACCAGTATGAGCTTGCGGCTTTCTTTTAAAGTAACATCAGCAGCACGCCCAATGAGCGTATCGGCGTAGCCGTTGGCAACGCCGGCGAGGGTCTTCATGGTACAGGGCACGATGACCATGGCGTCGAAACGGCATGAGCCGCTTGCGATGGGCGCCATGAAATCATTATCCTCATAGTGGAAGGTGGCCCTCTTCAATAGAGAATCGACCGATGTATCCGTCTCCAGCTCGATGAGCTCGCGGGCCTCCTGCGACAGGACAAGGTGTGTTTCCTCCTGGCCATCCAGTACTTCCAGCAGCCGTATGCCGTATTGTACGCCGCTGGCGCCGGTCATCCCTATGACTATTCTCTTCTGCATATTTCAACCACCAGAGCTTTTACCAGCTCATCGCAGAGCCGGAGAGTTTCATCAATTTCTTCTTTAGTAATGTTATCGTAATGAATCCCCGCCACGACAACGACGCTTCTATTAAGCGCTTTGGCGAGCTTTTCGGCGGCGCCTTTGGCCACCCTGTCTTCCCTATGCGAGGGGACCGTGATCACCGATGAAGTGGCCAGTTCTCCGACGTTAATGCCCACGGCGGCAGCGCCGATATGGCCTTTGCCGCCCGTGATGGTCACCAGTAAGTCCTCGCCCACGTCGACCGCCTTCAGGGCGATCGATAGCCTGCCCGACGTGTTCGAGAGCAGCGTTTCCGGCATCAGTCGCCTCCGAGCTTGCTCTGCTTTGCGACCTTTTCCACGTTAAAGTAGTCCCGGGCGACCTTGCCGACATTTTCCCGGTATTCGGGCAGCGTATAGACGCCCATGCGCCAGTCGCTCGCATACGATTCTTCCATGATGCGGATAGGCTCGGATACGTCGTCGATGTACTTTAGCTGGTCATTCTCCATCAGCACCATGGCGTTCCGTTCCCTGAACTCCGGTATCCTGGGGATATCGACGAGCACATAGCCGCTGTCGACTCCTGCCATGCGTGCGATCTCGCTTTCGATCTCCCGGTGTATCTTCGTATACTTTATTATATTCTTATCCAGAGAGTCGAAGCCCACGTATACTGCACGCTTGAACAGATTACGGGCGTTGAGACGGTTGATCATGTCGGCGGAATATTTATTCATGCCCTTCATCCGGACGTTCAGCTCATAATCGTCCATAAGCTGGATATCAAAGGCGGTAGTGTCGCCGCTGCTGATGGCCGCGTCCAGCCCGTGGGCGAACATCGAGCCCGCGATGCGCCCCACGTGGTGGTCATAGACCGACGGGTACATGAGGAACCGCGACATGAGCAAGGACTCGGCCGATTTCAGGCCCCTATAATATAATACGATGTTGTTATCGTAAAACCTGATGTTGCGCAGCAAATGCTCGTAATCGACGATGCCATAGGCCACGCCGGTATAGTAGGAATCCCGGATGAGGTAGTCCATCCGGTCGACGTCGAAGGCGCCGGTGATGATCTGCCCGATCCTGGTCTTGCCCTGGACGTGCTTTACGATGGTCGAGGGCTTGATGCCCTCTTCCTCCAGTATCGAGGCAAGCTCCTCGTTTTCCAGTAAGAATAAAATGTCATCGTGCTTTCTGCGGGTATATTCCTCGATGATCTCCTCGCTGTCGTGGGAGTACGGGCCGTGGCCGATGTCGTGCAGTAAAGCGGCGATCTCTATCTCCTTGCGCTCGTCGACAGATAGCTCGTTTGCCAGGCGGCTGGCTAAATAATAAGTACCCAGCGAGTGCTCGAACCTGGTATGGTTGGCGCCGGGATAGACGAGGTTCGTCCATCCAAGCTGTTTAACATTCCTGAGACGCTGGACTATCTTCGTATCGAGCAGCTTCTCGATGTAAGGCGCTATCTCGATGTAGCCGTGGATGGGGTCTCGAATGGGGCTCATATTGTAGAATAAACATGCTCGCAGTCTATTTTTAGTTTTCCACACCTGAACAGACTGCGGTTAATGAAAAATTAGTAAAATAAAAATAATAGAAAAGCTCATTTCTCCATGCTCAGCTTAGTGCCGCACATGTTACATGTGCCTTCACTCGTTACGACCGGCTGTTCGGGCACGTCCTTCCTACAGATGCCGCACTTTTCCATCGTTCTTCTGGACTTGGTATGTTCTTCCATTTTCTTCATATAGATCACGCTCAAAGTTCTAACTTACAACAAGTCTATAAGTCATTTTACCAGGATGCGGGCGGCTCTTCGCGCCCGTCCATGCCGAAATATTCGGAAAAGACTTGATGGGCCCACATCCAATGGCGAACATACTGGTAGTCCACCTGAAGCACAGGCATCATTTCTAAAGTCTTATAATAAATGGCCGCATATGATAGAGCGATCACATGTTATCCATTTTATCTGGCGGTACGGGCACCCCTAAACTGCTCAGGGGCTTCAAGGACAGCGAAGACATCTCGGTCATCGTGAATACGGCGGAGGACGTCTGGGTGTCGGGAAACAAGGTCACGCCGGACGTCGATTCCGTCATATATACGCTGGCGGGCATCATCGATGACCAGAAGTGGTGGGGCATCAAGGGGGATACGTTCAACACGTTCAAGTCGCTCGAAGACATGGGCTACTTCGAGGAGATCATGCTCGGCGACCGGGACCGGGCCACCTGTATTTACCGGACGGATATGCTCAACAGCGGGGACACCCTCACCGAGGCGATCAAGGACCTGTGCAACGTTTTCCGCATAAAGACCAACGTGCTGCCCATGAGCGAATATGACATTTCCTCGGTGATATCAACGCCCGTAGGCGACATGCACTTCCAGGACTTCTGGGTGGCCATGCACGGCGAGCCCGAGGTCATCGGCGTCCAGCTGCTCGGCCAACTGATCCCTTCCATGGGGGTCATGGACGCGCTGAATGCCTCGGATAACATTTTTATCGGCCCGAGCAATCCCATCACCAGCATCAACCCGATCTTATCGCTGGAGGGCGTTAAAGATACTCTCAAAATAAAGTTCGTCATCGCCGTAAGCCCGTTCATCGGCGATAATCCCGTCAGCGGCCCCGCGGCAAAGCTCATGAAGGCTAAGGGATTCGAGCCGTCGACAAAAGGCGTGGCGGAATTCTACAAGGACATCGTGGACATATTCATCGTGGACGAGCGCGATAAGACCGATCTCTCGGGCTATGACTTCGAGGTAGCTCACTTCGATACGCTCATGACCGATGTGGAAAAAAGCAAAGCGTTGGCCGACTTCATGCTCGGCAAATGCGTTTAATAAAACCTCCCGGGCCGTGGTCCAAAATGATTGTGCAACCCACTAATGGCCTATCGATCATCGCCCTTTAACCATACTTCTTTTCAATCATTTTTATTAATGCTCAATGAAGATTATTATACAATAAATAATATAATATAATATATCTAATGGTGATGACAGCGTGCCGAAGAATTTTATAGTTGAATGCACGGGCAAGACGCGCGAGGAACTCATCCAGATCATTGAACAACTGAAGCGAGATCTGGAAAAGTACAGAGAAAAGGAAGATAAGTGCGAGCTCATGGAGAACCGCTTACGCAGGAGCGAAGCCAACCTCCTAAAGGCGCAGGAGATCGCCCATCTCGGATATGCGATCTGGAACATTAAAAATAATGATCTGGAATGGTCCGATGAAGTTTATCGGATATTCGGCGTCAACCCGCATACATTTTATCCTACCCATGAGGCTTTTATCCTTGCAATCCACCCTTACGATCGGGATATGGTTAAAAGAACCCTGGATGCGGCCTTTAGAAAAGAAAAACCCTATAAGATCGTATACCGGATATATCGTCCCGACGGATCCCTTCGCTACGTCAGCAGCCAGGGTGAAGTGGCGTTCGACAGCTCGGGCCGCCCGGAAAGCATGTTAATGACCGTCTTTGATATCACCGGGCGAAAACTGGCCGAGATCGACCTGGCCCGATCCCAGAAAATAGCCCATCTGGGACACTGGATATGGGACATAAGGAATAATCGTGTGAAGTGGTCCGACGAAGTCTACCGGATATTCGGCCTCGATCCGCGTTCCTTCAAGCCTACCTATGAAGCTTATATGAACGCCGTCCATCCGGAAGACAGGGATGGGGTTAATAAAGCCGTCGATGCGGCATTCAAGAAAGAAAAACCATATGATATCACCTATCGTATTGTAAGGCCTGACGGCTCCGTTCGATACGTCAATAGCCAGGGCGAAGTTATTTTTGATCAGTCGGGCGAGCCCATGAAGATGCTCAGGACCGTACTGGATATAACCGAGAGGAAACTTGTCGAGATCAAGCTCCAGGAACTAAAAGAGCAGGCTGAATTATACGTCGACATCATGGCCCACGACATTAATAATCTAAATCAAATAACGCTGGGTAATTTAGACCTTCTCCAGGCTGAGCCGGGCCTGACACCCGAGCAGCTTGAATTTATCAGCTCTTCCATGGATGCGGTCGAAGGCAGTGCCAGCATAATCGATAGCGTAAGAAAACTCCAAAAAATAACGGAAGAAGAGCTTCCCCGCGAGCTTGATGATATCTGCGTTATGATAAAAGAGTGCATAAAAGAAGCTCCAAGGGTTGAAGGAAAAAATGTTACCATTAACTATACTCCACGTATTGGCATGGTGGTGAACGGGACAAAATTACTAAAAGAGGCGTTTTGTAATCTTATCAATAATTCTATAAAATATTCCGAAGATAACGTGACGATCGATATCGTTGCCGATGACGTTTTTTTAGGGGACAAGAAATATTATCGGATCTCCATCATCGATAACGGCTATGGCATTCCAGAAGAAGTAAAACCCAGGTTATTCCATAGGTTCGTCCGGGGCACGACAAAGGCCCATGGGAAAGGCCTGGGACTGTATATTGTCCGGACCCTGGTGGAAAAGTTCGGCGGCTCAGTGAGCGTCGAGAACCGTATACCGGACGATTATACGAAAGGCAGTAAATTTATCGTCATGCTGCCGGCGTGCGAGGGATGCTGACATGGGTGAATGTGATATACAAGCATGTAAAGTAGGCATCGCCATTGTGGAAGATGAAAAGGAGCTCGTTAGGGTCTATGAAAAAATATTATCGAGGAATAAGATACGGATCTGTTTTGTTGCCTATGACGGGCTTGAGGCCCTTAAAAAATATGTTGAATGCACCCCCAAACCCCATGTGATGATAATGGATTATCGCCTTCCGGTAATGGATGGGATTGAAGCGACAAAAGAAATACTTAAGATAGACTCGAAAGCTCAAATAATTTTTTTAAGCGCGGACATCGGCGTCAAGGATGAAGCTATGCAAGCAGGTGTCATCCAGTTCCTTAAAAAGCCTGTACACATAAAGGATATCGTAAGTGCAACGTTAAACGCATTGGGCAGGGAAATATAACTTATTTTATCACCAGCAGGTCTTTCATTAAGACTAGATACTTTCACTTCGCCCGGTCAATCTTTTTATATGAATAGGCACATGTCTATGACCATGCCGAAGTATGCCGTTGTCGTCTGCCCTAAGTGTAAGACGCCCTTTATCATCGAGCCGGGGCCGAAGACTGTATCGTGCCGAAGCTGTAACAAACGCCTCGATGCAGGCCGTTTAAAGATCCTGTTCTCGTCTGACGATTTTAAGGAAACCCAGAACGCCCGGGGCTCGATCGTGGCAGGCCTGGCAGGCGATATGGCGGCATTCGAGGAAGCCTCGAAAAACCTGGACCGGGACGTCATGGTACGCATCGGTGATGACGTCCAGGAACAGCGCTTCATGGACGATAAGCGCCTGGTCAACGAGAAGATGGACGAAGCCGCCCGGAAGACGAAAAAGAAAGGGCAGCAGGCCATACTCCGGGACTCGTTCGAGGAGCTATCGGAAAACGGCGACGTGGGCATCGAAGAGTACTGGCAAAAGGTCTCTTTCCACGGCTTCGACCGCCTGAAGTTCGACCAGTGGGTCGATAAAATGGTCGAGTCCGGCATCGCTTACTCGCCTAAATATGGGTACCTGAGGAAAAGTTAAATTTCTGCTCATAAAAAAGTATAAAAAAGACGGATGATCATTCCACAGGCAAAGCCTTGTACCACACGTTCATGCTTTCATAGTTCCCGCAGATATTCGTGTTATTGGCCAGCGTGCCTCCGAAAGAATAGCCGGCCCTTAAAAAGACTTTGTTGATAGGTAACGAAGTCGCCCTGGCGATGGTATACGAGAGCTTCATTCCCATAGCTTTCATGTCGTCTTCCATCTTTTGTAACAGGCACGTCGAAAGGCCGATGCCACGGTATTCCGGCAGAGTGGCAAAATCAGTTATCTCGACGTTATCAGACTCGAAGTCGATTTTAGACGAAGCCGCAGCTACGAGCTTATTCTTCGAGCGTATGCAATAATACTTGAGATTATCCTGCATAGTCTTACGTACGTACTCCGGGTCATGGACCGGGAACGGGTGAGTGCTGAATATACTACTATATAGCCCCGCTATTTCTTCCGAATCTTCGGGAACCGCCTGGTGTAGCGTAAAGCCTTCCCTGAGACAGGATACCCTGCATTTTCCCGCAATGGACCTGGCGGTAGAAAGCACGTTCATGATGACATTATCCTTCTTTTCCTGTTCCCTCGCCTTGTCAAGATAGTTCGCCACGAAGTAGCTGCCCTCATGGCCGTTAAAGAACCCGGGTATATATGCCTCAATGACATAGCCGGCATTGGTAAACTTATCCAGCGCAAAGGCTGGCACTTTTACGAAGATCTTGGAGTACCGGTTCTTACGGGCCATATCATAGAGGCGATGGGCGATATCGGGTATGTCATGTGTGGAGAGCTTCATTACGTAAATACGGTCATTATGTGAGCCATGTTGTACGATCGAGTTGCCGATCTTGGTGATCACGTCATGCATTGTATTGCCTCCCGAGGCGGTTTGGACCAACCATCTAGTCATCATCCTCGTATTTTCTACTTATTCGCCCCCAAATGCTTGATTATTAGGTATTTGAGCTTGGTACTCTTATATTTTTTCCTGTATCGCTTATTAAGCTTTTAAATTGGTTTATATTTTAATTTGGTTTATTTCTTTATTATATTCGTAATTAATGACTATTTATTCGAAATGGCAAAAAAAAGTTATGATACGGCGGAATAAAAGGAATTGCTTCCAAAAATATTAAAAAATGTTTTTTCGACCCGAGTGTTTAGAGCTCGGCGCCGATGATGGTCTTCGTCGAAGTGACCATCTCATTTTCCCTGACGGTATCGACGGTCTTGTTGATATCGGACAGTGTTGCCACGTCGATGATAGCTATGAAATCGTATTCCCCGAAAACGTGGAAGACGTCGCGAATGCCCGAGGTCTTGGTGAGAGAATTGTAAACTCCGCGTTCTTCGCCCGGTATGACTGTGATCATCATTACTCCGATTACCATATTAACACCTTTTGATAAATGGGCGAGGGATTATTTAGCTTTAACCATAAAAAGTAAGGTTAATAAAAAAAATAAAAGACGCCATTAAGGCGTCAATTTACCTTCCATTCCGGGCCCGTTCTCAAGACGCTCTTTTTTAGCCTTATCATCGCCAGTCTTTTCAGATCTGCCGCGTTCCCGCTCGATGGCGGCCTTATCCTGGCTTTCCTGAAAGACCTTTCTCCAGTCCACTAACGTCATTTTTTCGCCTCCCATCCACTACCCTGCTGGATGTGGATAATATGCCTTGAACGATAGCGGTTAAAAATCTAAGTTCATCATGGCGCAAAAACGGCAGCATCCGATGGCTTAAAAAAACAAGGTCATTAACGCTTAAACCGAAGATAATAGGAATTTACAGGGTAGCTCATTTTTATACAATCGGGTAAGCTTTTTGCCAGCGGCGGAATGACTATGAAGTCTTAAACCTATAATATAGATGATCACGGGCTCTCCATGAATAAAATACAGGCGCCATTGAAAAACAATATAGAAAGAATATCACGACGCGTTACTGGAATACAATATCACGGATATTAAAGATCGGCAAATAAACACCACCTATTGCCTGTGGCTCAATATCTTCTGTGTCTCGGTAATACCTAAAAAGTGATAAATACTAATACCGTAATTTATCCTCTCATAAAGCGAGGATGTTATCGTGGAAGAAGAGTCTAAGGCATTACCTTCGAAAGAGAATTTCAGCGAATGGTACAATGAGGTGCTCATGATGGCGCAGGTCATGGATGTGCGCTACCCCATCAAGGGCGTCTACGTATGGTACCCGTTCGGCTTTTCCATCCGCAAGAAGGTCTACAACATGCTCCGCGCCCTCATGGACGTGGACCACCAGGAAACTCAGTTCCCGATGCTCATCCCCAAGCCCGAGCTGCTGAAAGAATCGGAGCACATCAAAGGCTTCGAGGACGAGGTCTACTGGGTTACCCACGGCGGCTTAACACCTCTCGAAGTCCCCCTCGCGCTGCGTCCGACTAGCGAGACGGCCATGTACCCCATGTTCAAGCTCTGGATCCGGTCCCATGCAGACCTGCCTCTGAAGATATACCAGATCGTCAATATCTTCCGGTACGAGACCAAGCACACCAGGCCGCTCATTCGCCTGAGGGAGGTCACGTCCTTTAAGGAGGCCCACACGGCCCATGCGACCTACCCTGAAGCGGAGCAGCAAGTACGCGAAGCCATGGACCTTTACAGCGATTTCTTCACGAAGCTCGCGGTGCCGTTCATCATTAACAAGCGCCCTGACTGGGATAAGTTCCCCGGCGCCGACTATACCATGGCCTTCGATACGATGATGCCGGACGGCAAGTCCCTCCAGATCGGCACCGTCCACCTCCTGGGCACCAAGTTCGCAAAGACCTTCGAGATCACCTACGAGGATGCGACCGGCCAGCGGCAGTTCGTCAGCCAAACCTGCTACGGCATCTCCGAGCGGTGCATCGCCGCCACAATCGGTATCCACGGCGACAATAAGGGCCTCGTACTGCCGCCCAACGCCTCGCCCACTCAGGTCGTTATCATACCCATCGTGTTCAAGAAGGCCGAAGAAGAAATCCTCGATGCCTGCAAGAAGGTTAAGGCGATCCTGAACGAGTCGGGCATCGTTGCGGCCCTGGACGACTCGAACGAGCGGCCCGGTGCCAAATACTATAAGTGGGAAATGAAAGGCGTGCCCTTCCG
>Ga0209039_10001213_pt1 | contig 24569 bp, 26 predicted proteins | sample BogFormECP12_OM1_FD_188238 | JGI IMG/M metagenome (GOLD analysis project Ga0209039, IMG submission 188238) | Bog forest soil microbial communities from Calvert Island, British Columbia, Canada - ECP12_OM1 (SPAdes) (version 2) | ecosystem: Environmental > Aquatic > Freshwater > Wetlands > Bog ... | reverse complement strand
GGATCAGCGTAACACTCACACACGACTTCGGCGCCAAGGGAAGCCTGTTCCTGCAGCGCTACGTGCAGGCGATCTTCGAGCCACTTGGGAGGCCGCCGAGATTCCTGCCGGACGAGAACTCGGTTGCCTTTGAGCTTCAGTGAAGAGCGGTCCGCCTCCACACCCCACCCACGACTCCCCTTTTCCCCCGCAGTTGATTGCAGAAAATACGTTAGACTCAATAGTCGCGGCGTCCCGAATACGCTGGACGAGGATGACAATCAGAAAAGCGGGCGCGATCGCCATACTGAAGATACCTGGGATGGACAAAGCGGGACGAGCCCAGCAATTCAGACGCGCAGCCGAGAGGCTAGACGGAATCCTCCGACTAGACATTAACTACATCGGGGATACGGCAACGATAGAGTACGACATCGACAGACTGACGCTCGCACAGGTTGAGTCTCTCCATCGCATCGAGCCTCGTCCCGCACTCCCTCCTGAGGCCGCGGATCCAGCCAGAGGCTCAAGGGGTGACTCTCGAACGAGAAGGCGCGTTCAAGGGAGAGAGAAGGGAGACATCAACAGGATCTTGCGCAGGCGCGGAAGATACAGCCGAACCCAGAGAGGCAGACTCGGGGAGTGAAGAGCAGACATGTCGGAATCGAACTATCGCTATTGCAGGAATTGCGGTCTGAACATAGTCTGGATGAGGAGCGGGATCCGGTGGGTTCCCTACAACCCCGTAGGGACGCGTCACCAGTGCGCCCGTCAATATCTGGGCCGGTGAGTAAGGCACGTCGCGCGCGCTGAAGTTGGCCGTGCCAAGTAACCATGAAGGCAGACTAGCGAAATTCGCCCACCTCGGCCTGTCGCTTCCAAGCCATACGGTGTCAGTCGTAACGAGCATCGGCGGCAGGTCTGCACGCCTGCCAGCTTCGTGTAATCTTTGCCCGAAGACAATAAGCAAATACCCCTTCATCGCCAGACGCACTCCTTCTGGTACTAGGGATTATCACACAGTTTGTGCTCTGAGACTCGGGTTGGTGTGGCATGTCCCGACGCTTATCGCCCGCTAGACCCTGAATCGCGTCTCGATGACCTAGCAGGTCCACCAGGGCTCTTCTCAAGGTTGCGGCGGTGGAGTCCTATGATGTTCGACAACCCCCCATAGCGCGCGGGTCGGACACTCCTCGGCTCGCAGTTGGATAATAGCGTCAACCTGCCAGTGAATTGAGAACGAACTCGGCTCAAGGGATTGAGCTGGAAGGGGCCCACAGGAATTGTCTACGGATTGCCACCACGACTTACATCGTTCGCTTTTCGAGCGCGAAGGCGTTTAAGGCATGCCGCCCTGTCAGACGCGCGTTGCATACCCATACGAGGTCCATCCGAGATGAACTCTAGGGAAATCGAGATTCTGGCTTACAGCGAACTGGAACAGAAGGATTCCCTTCTTCCCTTGCTTGAACAGGCCTTTGGGTGGCCGTTCAGCCCAGCCAAGTTCGAGAAGAGCATCAGGACGGATCCAAGACTCAGAGACGGTAGTGTGGGATTCTGTGCGATCAAGGAGGGAATGGCAGTTGGATATGTCGGCGTCATGGATTTCACTCTGAGAACTGCTTCGGGCACTGAAGAAAGAGTCGGGGGCCTTTATGGGGTTGCGACTCATCCTGAATACACGAGGCAAGGAATCAGCACCGCTTTGATAGCTCGTTCGCACGAGTACTTCATGACGAAAGGGTATCGCTTCTCGCTCCTTACGACCAGCCCAACAATCGTAGCCCACGCTCTATACGTGAGACTGGGCTACTTTGACGTCGCGCCATTCCTGTCAGCATACCTGGGGGCAAGGGCGAAACGGCAGAAAATCTCGAAGGCCAGAAGCTCTGCCAAACCGGATCACAGCAGAATGCTTGAGCTATTCCGCCAGTGTGTCAAGGGCAGAACCGGCTTCGTAATCAGAGATGAAGAATACCTCACAATGCTCTTCAAGCAGTACGAGATCTCGGCCAAAGAGTGCATCGTGACTGAAAGAGGGTACGTGGTCTTCAAGAAGGAAAAGGAGTCCATCAGAATAAGAGAACTTGTCGCCCAGAACGGCAAAGAGATGCTCGGACTCATCGGACTGGTCGAGGGGATGACGCAGAAGCCTGTGGTTGGCAGATTGGGAATCCCTAGTTCAGGTGATGTGATTCATGCGTACAAGTCTCGGGGTTTCACCGTGCTCGAAAAGGCTCACGGCGTGCTAATGGCCAAGGAACTTGTGGCTGATGCTTCGTTCAACGACTGTTTTGGCAACAGGTTTTGCATGAACGCATTAGATCACTTCTAGCGCGAGCCCCTCGTAGTGCTTCTGGCATTATCGCGGAGACTCCCCGACTCAGGTTGGATTTGAGCGCCAATCCGCCGACAAATCGTGCGAGAACTCTTCCTTCTGTGGGCACCAGTGTTTCCCCATGGGGGTTTTCGACGAGATGGCTCAACGCCCCCAGCTAACAGCAAGAATCTAGCTAATCTGGACAAACAGAGTCTATTCTGAGCCTATTCCATTCTCTCGAGAACGGCGTAATTACGCTTGTACTGCCCTCTGGGAAGAACCAGATTCGCCACCACTTTGAATCCGGAAGCTCTTGCGAATTTTCGTATTTCCGCCAGCGAAAAGAACCTGACGAACGAGTGGTCCAGGTAGACCTGCACATCCTTTCTCCCGTTGACAGCTTTGTATCTCGAATCCTCCATGGGTGACCCGAGATCGTGGCGCTTTGGATAAACGAGGTAAATGTCTCTTGAGGACAACACGTTAGAATCCACTTGCCCGACGGAAACCCTGACGACCAGCTCGCTGTCCAGATCCCAGGAATCCAGAATAGGCCTCCCGACGTTGTTCCAAGCGATGTCCGACACTCTTTCGTAGTCAAGGACCAGTAGTCCTTCAGGCCGGAGCAAGGAGAAGGTGTTGTCAAGAAATCGTCGTACTTCCCTGCCCACGACGGGAATTGACCAGTTCAAACATAGCGCCGCATCGAAACTCTGCACCGGATGATAATCGTAGTAGCTCCCGACAACAAAACGGGGGCGGGCCCTCTCTTGCGCAGCCTTCTTCTTGGCGAAGCGGATACTCTGCGCTGATATATCGACGCCAGTAGTTCTGAACCCCAGCCTAGTTAGCGACCTCACGTGATAACCAGTACCGCATCCCAAGTCGATAACGGACCTACACCCATGGTCCTTCAGAACGGTGGCAACAAGGTCAACCTCCCTTTTCCAGTCGCGACCTTCAAGGAGCTCATAGTAACCCACTAGCTGACTGTAGAGGGGTCTGTCCACTGAATTCGAAGGGGAAGAAGATGTAATTAAGACATTCACAACATGGTTCAGACACGCATGTCAACCAAAGGAGAAATCTGCTTCGAAAAGTCGAGATATGTTGTTTACGAACCGTACCACGGGCTACATCTTGTGTACCACGCAAAGAGATTCTGTTATTCTGGGCGCTCAAAATACCAGAAGATAGACATAATCGATAATGACGCATATGGCCGGATGCTTCTTCTCGATGGCAACGTTCAGCACGCCTCCTATGACTCTCGCATCTTCAACGAAGCTCTGTGCGGTCCTGCCAAGAGAAACGGAGTCAGTCGAGTTGTGGTACTCGGCGGAGGAAGCGGGCAGGCAGCGATGTCATTGCTCGAATCCCCCAGAACAGGTCAAGTCACGGTCGTCGAAATCGACAAGATGGTCGTCGAATCCTGCAAGAAGTACATCAAAGGGGCGGAACGGGCGTTCAAGGATCCAAGAGTCAGGATCGTAATCGGGGATGCTTTCAAGTATCTTCGCACTGCGGAGGGCGAATTCGACGCCGCCGTCATTGACTTTACCGAGAGGCCCTTTGCGATGAGAAGAAACTTGCCCACCTTGAGGCAGCTGTATGCAGACATCAGGGAGAAGTGCCATGGTCGCTGCAGTCAGTACATCGGTTCATCGGTGGGGCTTGCCTATGGTCCGCGCCTGAAGGCCTTGGTGGACGGCATCAGCGAGCAGTTTCTTACGAATGTGAGATACGAGGACGTCTTCATTCCTTCTTTTGGAGCGCCCCACACATTCATGCATGCGGGATATGATGGGTGAGAGCAATCCCCCGCCCCAGGACAAGGCTTCCTTCGGTCAAGCATGGAGCCGAATGACAAGCCCTTTGTGGGATGGCCGAACGGGGAAATGTTGCAATGCCTCCGCCGGGACTGGGTCGGTATTACCCGCCTAGCTTGGCGCCATTAGAACACGAATCAAGCCCCGAAGGGAAAGCGGACGGGGGGACGAGGAAAGCCCGGTGAAGATTCAAACTCAATGTTCGCAGAGTATGATCAGGTCTCGGAGCCGACGGCGGTGATGCTCAGACGTACTTACTCTCGTTGTGGCAGTACCACCTGTCGTAGTACTTAATCCACTCAGCGCTTTGCCCGCACGAAGGGCAGGGGTGTTCCATTTTCATTCCTCCTAACGGCAATAGGTGCCACTCGGTATATACAGCCAAGGTATTCTTTGCACTCAGATGCAATCAAAGAACTGAAACCCAGGCATCTGGTAGCTTTCCAGAGCGCTGACCGCGACGTATTCACCGCCCCTCCAGGTGGAGTTCGCGGAAAACCCCTTCCCCCTATTCTGAATGTAGATCCAGGTTGCGTACGGGAAGGGACGGAGACATCGACATCTCCGTAGAGAGATGGCACGCGCACCTCTGTTCCCAATGTGGCGTCTATCGCGTCTATCCACGTGCCCATGCAAATCTCGTTTTCCTTCCTCTTGAACACACTCTGCGGTGGCATGTTGATCACGACGTAGATGTCCTCGGAGGATTCGCCGTTCTCTCCGACCTCATCCTCCCCGCGAAGGCAGGGGATGTGACCATCATCCGTACCCTCAGAGATGATGACTCTCTTCTCCAACTTCCTGGTCGTGCCAGTTCCTCACGCGCGCGTGCTATGCAATTGTAGTGGGGAGCTGCCGCTTGCGACATCTCTATGAGGTGGTTGAACAAGGCTCGCGAGTCCACTCGAACCCCCGAGATTCCCGACTTGCTCACAAGGATAGTTTCAGAATTCTATTCTTCTGTAGAAGGTTCGTTTTACCACTTCTCCTGCGACGATGTAAAGCGTAACAATCATCGCCATAGCGAGAAGAAACGAAGCGGGCGGAGGCGTGAATCCGAACAGATATCCAAGAGGAGTGAAGGGAAAGACGACCGTGATGCCGACAATCATCAGGGTGGTCATCGACAAATACCTTCCGGGTTTGCTCTTGAAGAAAGGCCCTCGGCTCCGAATAACCAGCACAATCAGAGACGCTGAAATGACAGATTCCACAAACCAGCCAGTTCTAAAGAGGTCAGTTGAGCTCTGCAAGACAAAAAGCAATACTCCAAAAGTGAGATAATCAAACACCGAACTCACTATGCCAAAAACAATCATGAAATCGCGGATGAAGCGCACGTTCCATCGCCTAGGCCGTTCGATCATTTCGACATCCACGTTATCCGTACCGATTGTCGTCTCTGGAAAATCTGTCATCAGGTTCGTGAGTAGTATTTGCCTAGGCAGCAGGGGGAGAAATGGCAGGAAGAGGGACGCCCCAGCCATACTGAACATGTTTCCGAAATTCGCACTCGTTGCCATGAATACATACTTCAAGGTATTCGCAAAAGTCTTCCTACCTTCCTTCACTCCATGTACAAGCACGCCCAGGTCCTTTTCAAGCAGCACGATGTCCGCCGATTCTTTGGCAACGTCGACAGCGCTATCAACGGAAAGGCCGACGTCGGCAGCGTGGAGAGCTGAGGCGTCGTTGATTCCATCTCCCAAGTACCCGACCACATTCCCTGCCTTCTTGAGGGCGAGAATGATTCTCTCTTTCTGGTTTGGTTCGACCTCTGCGAACACGTCGACCTCATTTACTCGTCCAAGCAATGCTTCGTCACTCATCTGGCCCAACTCCGAACCTGCCAGGACTCTCGGACTTGGGAAACCGACCTGTTGACTGATGCTTCTTGCAACAAGCCTGTTGTCTCCGGTTATGATCTTCAGTGAGATGCCGATTTCTTTCAGCTCGCCGATGGTCTGAGCGATGTTAGGTTTGGCGGGATCAAAGAGGACAAGGAATCCCATGAAGGTCATTCCGACTTCGCTATCTTTGGTAATGAGTCTACCAGTTCCAGCGCTCTTGTAGGCGATCCCTAGGACGCGGAAACCTTCGCCACTAAAATACTCGAAGCGCTCTTGGATCTCCCTTCGCACCCCGGCGATTTCTACAATCGTTCCTTCCGAAGTTTCTACAAGAGTGCAGACGTCAAGCACATTCTGCAGGGCCCCCTTCGTTACCATCAGGACAGTAGAATCCTTCGAGACGAGGATGCTGAGCCGTTTGCGAACAAAATCGTATGGAACTTCGTCCAGTTTTGTGTAACCAGACAAATCAAGATGGTTGGTCCGAATCGCTTCATCGATTGGATTCTTGAATCCCGTCTGATAGAAGGCATTGAGATAGGCGTAGAGGAGTGCTTTCTTGGTTTCCTTACCGCTAAAATCTACGACGGACTGTACTCTTATTACGCCCTCGGTCAAGGTACCAGTCTTGTCGGAGCAGAGAACATTCATGCTGCCGAAGTTCTCAATGGATGCAAGCCGTTTGACGATTACCTTTTCGGTTGCCATGCTCTTGGCTCCGTGAGCTAGGTTGATGCTGATGATCGCAGGCAATAGTTGGGGCGTCAGTCCCACAGCGAGCGCTAGAGAGAAGAGGAGGGATTCCAACACTGGACGAGCGAAGTACACGTTGATGGCGAAGGTGGCAACCACCAACACAAGTGTGACTTCCATGAGGAGATACCCAAATTGCCGCACGCCATGCTCAAACTCTGTTTCGGGCGGCCTAAGCTTCAACCGGTCCGAGACCTTGCCAAACTCGGTTCCTGATCCGGTTCCAACAACAACCGCCTGGGCATTGCCACTGACCACGTTGGTTCCCATGAAGAGACTGTTTGTTCGCTGACCGAGCGCTGTTCCTAGTGGCAGGACTCCAGCTGTCTTCTCAACTGGAAAGGTTTCTCCCGTCAGTGAGGCTTCATTTACGAAAAGATCTTTTGATTCCAGAATTAGGCAGTCCCCAGGAATCAGGTCTCCCGCGCTGAGCAAAACGACGTCTCCAGGCACAATTCCCTCGACTGGAGTCTCCTCCTGATTTCCGTCGCGAAGAACGGTCGCTTTGGTTTGCACGATCGCAAGAAGCTTGTCGACGGCATTGGTCGCACCCCTCTCCTGCCAGAATCCGAGGAGGCTACTTGCGAGGATAATCACTAGGATGATGAGTGCGTTGACCGGATCGCCAAGGAAGAATGACAACCCCCCAGCAAAGATTAGGATAATCGTGAGCGGACCTTTGAATTGAATAAGCAGAAGCGAAAGCGCATCTGTTCTCTTCTTGGGCTTCAGGAGATTTGAACCATACTGCCTGAGTCGCTTTCTGGCCTCGTCGTCCGCTAGGCCTTTCGTTGTTGTTCGAAGTTGCTGAAGAAGTTCGGAGGTCGGGACGCTCCAGTAAGATTGCTGATCTTGGTGATCTTGGTTACTCATAGAAATCTATCTGTCCTCAGCCATCCGCACACCAGTCAAGACTTCCCCAGCACAGAGGAGCCACGGTGCAATGTGTGTCCGACGGCTTGGCGAATCTATCAATTGAAAGAGGTTGCGGCAGACGTGGACGATAGGCAATGGAATTCATCGAAGAGGCATTATTCTCATCGGTTTTTCCTCCATGAACTCTTCTCCCATGAACCCTTGCAGTGCCTGCAATCCCCGCATGCGCAGGGGCCTTCCGATGACAGGCCGTGCTTGCAATCTAGGTGGCGACAGACTCTACCTGAATTGCAACAGAGGCGCCTCATGCCCTGGTGACCTCCCGACCTTCAATGAATCCCAACGGGGGCAGCTCGTTCAATTCAATATTTTATGTTATGGCATGCTAATTGGTGGAGGGCTCCTGAAGGTCCGGGTGTCCCCTCTACTGCCTGAAGCGAGCAGTCAGCCACTCGAAGAGGATCTGCATGACCCCCATGGCTTCTGACTCCCATGGCTTTCCAATCTGGGTCAACGGAGCCGACTTTCCGGACCCGTTTGGGGGCCAGTCCCGCGTAAGGCTAGCCAACTGGCACCTCTCTTTGAGTAGGTTTCTTTCGGAGGCGGGTAAGGTCGGTTCCTGCAGCTGACCCCCTCAATCTCCGTTGGCGAGTCATCTACCTCACAAAACATGAGACAGACCTGAATCTGCGGCTCAAGTGAGAGCGGAGGATCACCCGCCGTTGCGCTAGCGGCCCTACCCGATCCAGGTCGATTGCTTTCCCAAAAGAGCCCTAATCGTGCCCCAATTAATAGACGGAGCTTGAGACTGCCCCGGGAGGCTTTCGACGAGATGGCTCAATGCCCCCCTTGACTCGCAAGCTAGGGCTCAACGGGAGTTGCTAAGGTAACCGAGCCATCGCCGGGTTATCGGTATACCTTGTTTCGATGCGCAATCCTCAACACTAGGACGTCGCCATCCACCACTGTGTAGATCACTCTGTAATCGCCAACACGAATCCTGAAGAGACCCTTGAACTCGCCCGAAAGGGCGGTCCCCGCATTCGGATTGCCACCGAGAACTGCTCGTGTCTCGCGGAGTATCTTCTCAACATCCCTGGGCGCAATCTTCTTGAGGTCGCGGCTGACTGAAGACTTGTAGAGAATCCTACCGGCCAAGCTTGACCAGGTCTTTCTCTGACACGATGCGGTCGTCCTTGTCGTTCAACCTGTGCAGCGCAACCAGGTAGTCCTCGTATTCCGAGAGGTACTCCCTCAGTGCCTTGGTGACGATGTAAGTCTTTGGACGGTCAAGCGACCTGGCGAGGCGCTCCAGTTGCTTTGCCACGTCTTCCGGCAGTCTTATGGAAACGGCTTCGCTCATCACATGTAAGACATGAATGACCAGTATTTAACCCCGCCGCGCGGTGAGGATTCCTTCGGGCCCCCGATTCGATGGCATACCCAGAAGAGCGCGGATCACGCCCCGATCGACACGGCCGCTCAGACAACCACCCTCTAACCCTTAAATCAAATTCCGTGGCGGCGTAGGCTCGCGGTTGAGCTTCGTCCCTCCTGGGAAAGGACTACTTTGCGGAGAGAGGCCCTCTGGGCAGCAGAAAGGCAAATGAAAAAGGAAGAAACTTATCAGCGCAATGTGAAGCTCTCCGAGGCCACTCAGGTGGACTACGACCAGCTCAAGACCAGAACGATTGTCGCCTTGGGCAAACTCGGGCACCAGAAGTTCTCCTCGGAACCCGGAGGTTATTCGCTTGAGAACTGGGTAAGGGGCGTGAATCTCTTGCTCGACGACTTCGAGGAGAAAATGGGCGCGGCAAGGCTCCCTTCGGACTATGCGGAGAGGCGCCGCGAATTGACCCACTGGCTTTCCAAGCCTGTCGACCTTTCTTCGATTGACAACAGCATATCTGAGCACACGCAGAACGAGCAGGAAATCGTGCGGAAACTCCACGAGGCGCGAACGCGGAATTCCTCGAGGATAGACGAACTTCGGACCGAGCTGGCCACGCGTTCAGCCGAACTCGAGGAGAAGAAGAAGCAGCTCTCCAGCCTGGCCTCAGAACGGCGGTCCGATTCAATCTTCAAACGCCTGTTCGGCGGGAACTCGACACTGGCCGTCAATGCCACTGAAAGCGAAGTCGAGGAGATCGAGTCGAGACTTCGTATCCTAGCTAGCGGGATACTCGAGGCACAGAAATCCCTGAAATCCATAGACAAACACTCCGAGTCTCCATGGGCTGAGGAGTGGAGAAGACTGGAATCACTTCAGGCTAAACGGAAGGAACTGGAGAACGAGAGGTTGGAGAAATCACAGCTTGTTAGAGAGCGGGAGGAACTGACAGCTTCGATTGCGAGCACGATCTCAAAGATCCCTCGGGTCGAAGAGAAGGGGGAAGGAGCGGCAGCTTCCTCGAGTTGACCGCAACGTCCTGAGACCTAACCCGTCCCGGACGGCGCATGCAGTAGCGGGCGCAATCCGCATCTCTTTCATCCCACATACACACAGGCATACCCTCTCGCACCCTCTCGGGCTCTCACAAGAGAGCACGGGCGCAGGGGCAGGCATGATCAAGCAGGCACAATTGCTTAGGAGGCGCGTCCCACTCACCTCTTTCTTCTTTACCTGTGCCTGAGCCTGCGCTTGTCCCAGTGTTTGTAAGTGGAAACTGCTCCCCGAGCCCCTCGAAGGCTCTTTTCGGATGGCATTCAGAGTCCCGCAGTACTTGCAGGGGTTCTGGGCTTCCTGACCTTCTCGAGCAAGACGTACGTCATGGCGATGCTGCTCCCTCCGCCTAGGAAGCCTTGCCCGCCCGCCGACCCCCAGCACTGGACGACTCTGTAGCCGTGTGCCACGCGGGTCTCTAGCGCCTGCAAGAGGTTCTCGCACCTGCCCGATTCCGCCAGTATGACGAATCTCTTGCTGGGCGACTCCGTTGTGAATCCTGTCACGCTTTCACCTCTGCGTCGCATATCGAGAGGCGGCTAATAGACTGTTGTGAAGTCGGTTCTCAGAGTAAGCGCGCCCTCTCTGCCCGGCGGGCAGCTCGCATCGCTTGGATGCACTGGCTTGTCGCGCGCGCCTCTAGTTCGCTCGGTCTCGCAGGGGCATCAGGAAGGCAAGGCAGACGGCTGAATTCAAATGGGCCGCGGCTAGTTTCAAGGGGTGAGTTCATGAGCAGGGTCGGTGACTTCAACGAGCAGAACATCGCTGAGTTCCGCAGGAATCACGGAAAGGTCGGAGGCTACTTCGAGGGAGCTCCGTTGCTGCTGCTCCACACCGTCGGGAGACACAGCGGCAAACCTCGCATCAACCCGCTGATGTATCTCAAGGACGGGGAGCGTTACGTGGTGTTCGCGTCCAAAGCCGGTGCGGATACCCATCCGGACTGGTACTACAACCTCATGGCCCACCCTGACGCCCAGATCGAGGTCGGCGAAGAGACGATTGACGTGCATGCTGAAGAGATCACCGGCCTTGAACACGATGCAATCTACAGGCGCCACGCCAGCTTGTATCCCGCGTTCGCCGACTACCAACGCAAGACCAAGAGGATCATCCCAGTCGTCGTTCTCACCAAGAGGAAGTCCTAGACACATCGTGAAGCTGTGCAGACGCAATCAGATTTGCAAGGAGTGTGATTCCCCCAAGTTTCTGCCGTCAGTCGCAGGCAATCTTCAGTCGTGTAGGGCCGCGAAGATGTGGTCCCGGCTGTTGAGCTCTGCTCCAACCCTAACCCATAGTGACACCAGCGCTTCGATCCACCTTGCTCCCTCGATTCCCCCGACTCGATTGCATTGGTTGCCCAGAATAGCCCGAATAACACCCCGAATCCCAGACGGAGCTTGAAACTGCCCCGGGGGAGCGCCCAGCTGTAGGTTCGAATCCCCTCCTTGCCACGCCTTCGGTTCGGGTCGGGAGAGAACCAACCAGTTTACTGTGCAATTCAGGAGGTTCGAATCCGCTGGGGTCCAGACCCATTATGGGTTCGAATTCTCGTTACGATTCGAGGCGTCTGACTCGATTATCTCGCTTCGGTGTTCGAGTTCGATGAGATGTGCCTAGCCTTCTGGGCGAATCCTTCCATTGATCGGAAGTGATGCGGTCAGAGGCCAGGGGTTCGAGCTGGGAGCGACCCAACCAACCATTTATGCCAGTTCAGACTCGAATCGAGCCACCGGAAGCCTTGTCTTGGTGACGTCTCCACTGGCTAGAAATTGTTCAGCAGTGGATAACCTGGATCTTGAAAAGGAATCCCCCAACCAACGAAGGCCGGACTATAGGCATTGGCTGGATGATAGTATAGTCCCCAGCCGACTAGCCACGAGGTCGCCGAAAGGTAGTATTCTCCGGGGGGGATGAGAGGACAGGCAAGCCAAGTGCAGAATGAGAATGGATTGTAGGGTACTATTGGAACAAGGATCACGAACGCCAGAAGCGTGATCGACAGGATCATGACACCCTGACTGCGGCGCAGCGTTCCCAATGGCCGACCTGGGACTCGTGGACGTTTCAAGCTCAAATCACCGTGGGTCGCTAGCTGCTGCTCTTCCACTTCTCAACCCAAGAGTTGCTGTTCTTGGGAATGGCGGATGTGGTTATGTCAATCTTGTTGTGGACAATATAGTACGCTGCAATCGGATTGTTGTTCGAATTCCACTTGTAACACTTGCCGGAAGCGCACACAGTGCCATAGAATGTAGACTGGCTGAACTTGGGCAACTGGCAGTACGCCTGCAAATAGCCCGCAGAGCAACCGCTCAGGTCCGCCGTGGATTCGAATCCGGAAGAAGGTTCGAGTCCAGGGGGTTCACTGCCAAGGCTCAACTTCATGACACTGGCGTGCAAGAACACCCGGTTGATATTCTCAATGGCAAGTTTCAGTTCTCGCCGACAAGGAACTGAGGGTACTGCCATGCAGTCCTAGACGAAGGCCGAAGCAACGATTTGATTAAAAAGAGGGGCCGGAGGGTCGAACCCGTTGCTAGTGAGGGAGGCCGCCCCAAGGGTCTTCAGCAGAGAGATCCCTACGGTGGAGTCGGGTACGTTGATTGTGGTTGCCGGGACGCTTCTCGATATACCGCGAAGAGACATTCTTCTGACTGCCAACACAGTTGAAGACAGATTCGAGTATGTAATGAAGAGTGGAAGATGGATGGCATTTGGTGGTTATCCCGTGCTGGAGAGAATACTCACTACTGCGCCCGCAAGCTTCTACAAATACATCTACCTGCCTTGCGAGTCCGCCTCACTCTTTCTCGACGCTCTCGGGCCTGAGAGCGACCTTGTGGACGTCCTCGAAACATTCAACAGGACAAAGTTCGGGTACGCTTTGGTCAAGGCAGCTGACTCTTTCGGGCTGATAACCCTCACCGACCTGCTCCCCATGTATGGAGATGTATTGGACACAGACTTACGAATCGCTGACCTGGCGGAGCCTGTAGTGTCCCTTCCAAATGAAACGAGCCTCACAGACGCGGTCCACGAATTGTTCAAACGCAGGATAAGAAGGATCTGCATTTCGGGCACCAATTCCTTCGTCTCCGACAGAGAGATACTGTCTTTCATCTTCAGTCCTGAGAGGTTGAGTTTCTCTAAGGAGTTTCCAGAGAAGATGCTTGAGGCAACACTTGGGGACGTGGGTTCCTTAGAAGCAATTGAATCGAGTCCTGACGTCGGTGCGAAGGAAGCATCTGCGATCATCAAGCCCGGCAGCGGTGCCTGCTTGACGATCGATCATGGCCGGTCAGTTGTTACGCCATGGGACTTGGTGATGAAACCGTTCCTGTTGCGACATTTGAAGATAGGCGGACGGTCGTGATGAGAGCGAAGACGAAATCATTCCATGAGTTTGTCGAGGGCCTCAAGAAGGATGGCTACACTGTGAAGTTCGATGTTCAATTGGTCGGGGTATCGGGCGTCACTCATCACGTCGATCTGTTAGCGAAGCCAGGTGGGGGAGAGAGGCGAAGGAAGCTTATTGTTGGCTTGAAGGATCGCAGAAAGAATCCAATCGAGGACCTTATCACGGTATCTGCGATAGCCCTAGATGTGAATGCGCGGCCGTATTATGTCACGAAAGGCAGTGTCGAAGATGCGTTGGTCAAGCGGTACGGAATCGTGCTCGTCAGACCCGACTAGCGCGCTCTCAGGGCGGGCGACTGGCTCTGGCCGGCCAATCAATAACTCATAGACAGCGCCGAACAAAGTGAGGAATCATCCGTCACCTGCCTCGCCATTATGTCGGCGACGTCATGACGCGGGTCCAAGTCCCCAGGTTTTCGGCCCAATGCCCTGCGGACCTTCCGGTTCTTGGGCTGTCTCACGTGGCAGGTCTGCCCCGGGGGGGATTTGAACCCCCGTCGCTAGCTGTCTCCCACGTGGTCGAGAGGCTAACATGCTTGACCGGGCTACACCACCGGGGCACTTCGCACCATGCCGCCACGCCTCAACGGTTCTTGCATGGTGGCTTGGCAGAGCGAGCGACAAAGGACGCCGTATATGACTATGACGGGGAGCCGCAGGGCCAAGTCGGGTGAAAGGCCAGCGTCCAGAGAATGGTCAGCGGCTTATGGAAGGCGATGCGCCGACGAAGGACCGATCTGTAATTTGCTTGACCATGAAATCCGCGACATCGCGGCGCGAGACCTTTGGCACGAGGCCGATTCTGATGTCCGGACCGACTTTGTAGGCACCGGTCCTCGGCCCGTCAGTTAGAATGGTGGGTCGGACGATTGTCCAATCAAGGCCGCTCGAGCGGATTGCCTCCTCCATCTTCTCCTTATCCTCCAGATGCTCCCTTATCAGCACCCAGAGGAACCTGGCGTAGAGCCCTTTGGTTCGTGTGTCGCCATTCCCGTAGTCGGACAGGCAAATCAACCTCTTCACGCCGTGCCTGGTCATCGATCCCACGATGTTCCTTGCGGCCAGAGAACAGATCTCTCGGGGAGAATTGGGGGCTTGACCCAACGCGGAAACCACCACCCCCGCTTTCTGAACTGCCGCGTCAACATCCGAAGCCACCGTGACGTCGCCGACCAAAACGTCCAGTCGCGGGTTGGATAGGCCGAGCCTCGATTCATTCCGGACAAAGGCCAAGACCTCGTGACCCCCCTCAAGAGATTCTTCGACCACGAGCCTGCCGGTCCTTCCCGACGCGCCAAACACCAAGACCACTTCCCCTGAAGCGTTTGTCAATTCCTTCCGCCTCCTGGGCCCCGAATGGGCCTTCGGGTCCGTGAACTAGTCATTCAACTCCACCATGGTTCATCGACGAACTTCCGGGCAGGTATCGCTCGTCCCCTCCTTCAGCTTATCGCCACCGGTCCTTCGCCCTTGGGAAGGCGCGGGTAGCGCATTCGCAAGCCCTCCAGAGTCCCCACGATTTCCGTGCAAACAACGAGGTCGCGGAACCACGCATGGTTGGAAGGGACGATGAACCAGGGCGAGGCCTCGGTGCTGGTCCTCTCAAGCGCGTCCTTGTAGGCGCTCATGTACTCGGCCCAGAACCCTCTCTCAGGAAGGTCCCTGACACTGAACTTCCAGTTCTTGGTCCTGTCGCGGAGGCGATCCTGGAGCCTCCTCTTCTGCTCGTCCGCGTCGATGTTGAGGTAGAACTTCAGGATTGTCGCGCCCTCTTCAGCCAGGAGCCGCTCGAAATCCCTGATCTGGGCGTACCGGGCCTCCCAGACGCTCTTCGGCACCAAGCCGTGGACCCTTTCCACGAGGACCCCCTCGTAGTGGCTCCGATTGAATATCGCGATCTCCCCCTTTCCGGGGGCCTTCTGGTGGACCCTCCACAGAAAGTCGTGGTCCAGCTCCTCGGGGGTCGGCGGGCCGAACTTCGCCACCCTCACCCCCTGTGGGTTGACTCCTTCGAAGACGCGCCGGATGGTCCCATCCTTGCCCGAGGCGTCCATCCCCTGCAACACTATCAGGAGGCTGTGTCTGTGCTGCGCGTAAAGGAGCTCCTGCAGAGCCTCCAGCCTCTTGGAGAGACCCTGGAGCTCCACCAGGCCCTCTCCCTTCTTGTGGTCGAAGCCCGACTTGGCATCGGGGTCCCACTCGTCCAAGCGAAACTTGGAACCGGGGCGCAGGATGTATCGTCCGAAGCGAGAATCCTTCACGGTCCGTTGAGCGCAAGCGGCGTCTTTAGCCGTTTCGCGGAGCGGTGCACTGCGCATCGGGATGGCCAGAGACAGCGAAGCTTCCATGGTCGGATTCCTACTGGCCGGGACCTAGCGGATGGCATAAAGGGGGCCCACAAGGAATTTATCCTCTCGGGCGACGTGTGACCCAAGCAAGTTGTCCCAAGGCGAACGAAGACTCGGTGCAATCATGTTCACCGACATGGCTGGGTTTACGCTGCGCGCACAGAAGGACGAGGCGCTCGCGATGGAGCTCCTCGAGGAACAGAGGGGGGCCGTCAGACCCCTGCTGGCGAAGTACAACGGGAGGGAGGTGAAAACCATCGGCGACGCCTTCCTCGTCGAGTTCGCGAGTTCGCTCGAAGCGGTGAAGTGCGCTACCGAGATACAGTCGACGCTGAAGAAGGGGAACGAGGGGCGACCGGAGGACAAGAGAATCCTGCTTCGGATCGGAATCCACCTAGGGGACGTCATCCATGTCGGGGCAGACGTGGCCGGGGACGCGGTCAACGTCGCTTCGAGGATCGAGCCTCTTGCAGCGCCGGGGGGGATCTGCGTCTCCGCCCAGGTCCACGACAGCGTGGCCAACAAGGCAGGGTACGCCTTCGAGACACTGGGGATGAAGGAACTGAAGAACGTGGCCAGGCCCATGGAGGTCTACCGAGTCGCGGGGTTCGGACAGCCTACGGCCAAAGCGCCTCCGGGGGTGGCACCCCTCCCCAAGGACAGATTGGCGGTCCTCCCCTTCGTCAACATCAGCAACGACCCCGACGACGAATACTTCGCAGACGGGATGACAGAGGAGCTGATCTCTTCGCTCTCCAGGACGAAAGGGCTGAGGGTCATCGCGCGGACCTCGGTGATGAGATACAAGGGAGGAAGCAAACCGATATCTGAGATCGGCAGGGAGCTGAATGTCGGCGCCGTCCTCGAGGGCAGCGTGAGGAAGTCCGGCGACAAGATTCGGGTCGCTGTCCAGCTGGTCGAGACCTCGAACGAGGAGCCACGGTGGTCGGAGGACTACGACCGGGAAGTCAAGGACGTCTTCATGATCCAGAGGGAGATAGCCGAGAGGGTGACGGGCGAGCTCAAGGAACACATGCTCGGTGGGGGCGGAGGGCCAGCCGAGGCGAAGGCAACGAACAGCATGGAGGCATACGTAGCCTATCTGCGAGGGAGGCAGCAGTGGAGCCTGAGGACGAAGGAAGGGCTTTCGAAGGCTGCAGGGCTGTTTCAGAGCGCGCTCGAGCTCGACGGGGGCTACGCCAAGGCGCACGTCGGGCTGGCGGACTGCTTTGCGACCCTGGCGTTGCTCGAGTTCATGCCCCCGAACGAGGCCTACCCGAAGGCCAGGGAAGCGGTAGGGAGGGCCCTCGCGCTGGACCCCCACCTCGCGGAGGCTCATACGTCGCTCGGGCTGATCAGGTTCCAGTACGACTGGAACTGGCAGGGGGCCGAGGAGGAGTTCCGAGAGGCCATTCGCATCACTCCGAGCTACGCTCCGGCTCACCACTTCTTCGCCGACTACCTGAAGGCGATGGGGAGGTTCGACGAAGCTCTGACGGAGATTGAGATTGCGCGGGAGCTGGACCCGCTTTCGCTCGCGATCAACACGGGCGTGGGGCACGTCTTGTATCTGTCCAGGCGGTACGACGAAGCCATAGGGCAGTACAAGAAGGCAGTCGAACTGGACCCGGGCTTCATGCAGACGCACATCTGGTTCGGGAGGCCCTATCTTGAGAAGGGGATGTACGATGAGGCGATCTCGGAACTGGAGACGGGGGTCAGGCTTTCCGGGGAGAGCACCCTCGCCCTCGCGATGCTCGGCCACGGGCTCGCTTCAGCCGGGAGAAGGGACGAGGCGACTGTTGTGCTCGAGAAGCTCAAGGAGCGGTCGAAGACCAGTTACGTCCCCTCGTACTGGCTCGCTGTCGTTTACAACGGCTTCAGAGACCGAGACCAGACCATCAGGTGGCTTCGGAAGGCCCTGACGGAGCGCTCGAGCTGGCTGGTCTGGTGCAACGTCGAACCGAGGTTCGACTGGCTGCGCGGAGATGCGGACTTCGCTTCGCTGATCAAGGCGATGAAGCTATCATAGCTAGTGAGACAGACCTTCCTCGAGCGACATGGCCTTGGCTCAGACCCCTTGCAGCGGGCCTACATGCTCTGCTTGAGTATGGCCTTGGCTGCCAGCTTGATGTCGGAAGGCTTGACTGTCTTCCTGCCTGCGTGAGCGGCAAGCTCCACTGCCTGCTTCGAGATTTGGAGCCCCAGTGACTCGAGCTCTGTCCGAAGCTCCATCGCAGCGTCATCTCCCACTCTTTCGGCTCCTGCCTTCTTTATCACCCTGTAGACGGCCGCAAGGCCGAACTCCGAACTGGACATCGGTCATTAGCTTTGAATGGGTATGTTTAAAAACCTTTAGCCCCGAAAGCGAGAGGGATAGACCCTTTTTGCCGTTAGAGAGCCTCAAATCACCCCTATTTCGAAACGAAGAAGGAAAATCGCATGGTAGCTTCCTAAGGGTGTTCTTTGGGTCGAGCATCATAGGAGTCGGTTGAATTGCCTCGCAAGAGTGGGACTGGCCTGCGTTTCATCGATTCGCACGTTCACCTAGGGGACTATGAAGACAGTCGGCAGGAGCTAGCCTTCGCCTTGGCATCCTCAGGCCTCCTGGTCACGGCCGGGACTGGCGCCCGGGACTCGGCCAAGGGGGCGACCCTCTCAAGGGGGAACCCGTCTCTGGTGAGGGCCTTCGTGGGGGTGCACCCGTCGGAAGCAGAGAGGGAGGCGAAGCCCGACTGGCTGGAGGGGTTGCTGCACGAGGCCGCCGGGGTGGGAGAGATAGGGCTCGACCCGAAGTACTCTGCGGTGGGAGGAGACAGCGCCCAGATGGGGCTCTTCCGCTTCCAGCTGGAGCTGGCTGAGAAGGCCGGCAAGCCGGTCCAGGTACATTCCAGGGGAGCTGAGAGAGAGTGCCTTGAAGTCCTAGGGACCTTTTCCCTCAAGGCGGTGCTCCTCCACTGGTTCCAGGGGGAGGATGCTCTGCTCGGCGCCGACCGCGGGGGGTACTACGTCTCCTTCGGCCCTGCCCTCTTGGTATCAAAGAAGCTTCGGCGGATGGCCTCAGCGTGGGACAGAGAGCACATCTTGGTCGAAAGCGACGGTCCGGTAAGCTTCTCCGCTCTCGGAGGCCACGGAGGGTCGTGGCTCGTCCCTTCGGTCGTCTTCCGGCTGGCGGAGCTGTTTGGGTCGCCCTTCGGAGAGACGGCCGACTCGATCGTCAGGAACAGCCTGGAGTTCCTGGGGGAGGGCGGCCATGGTCACTCCACGACGGAGGCAGACGATCCCTCGAAAGCTTAATCACCCCAGCGGGTCGGGGTAGTTCGAAGCTTGGAAAAGACAAGAAAGCTTGCTCAGGTCATCCTTCAGAGGCATCCCGAGGCCTTCAGCGTCGACTACGAGAAGAACAAGAAGTCCCTGGACGACCTGGCCGTGATACCTTCGAAGCAGCTAAGGAACCAGATCGCAGGGTACATAGCGAAGTCCCTGAAGGCAGACGCAGTAGAGGAACAGGAGCCAGTAGAGGAAGAGAAGGCGGAGTAAGGCTTGACCTTCGAGAGCGACGGGGTTCGCGTGGACCTTCGCCCGGTCTCGTCCCTGCTTCCCCACGAAGAGACGATTCCCGAACAGCTCAACAAGATCGTCGGCCAGATTCAGCGCGACGGAGTCCAGAAGGACCCGGTCATAGTCGACAGGGAGAGCGGGACGGTCCTTGACGGGATGCACAGGCTGGCCGCCTTCAGCCGCCTGGGGCTGGAAAACGTCGTGTGTTGCATGGTCGACTACAGCTCCAGCGGGATCGAGCTCAGGCGCTGGGCGCGGGTCTACAGGACCACGAGAGACGATCTGATCGCCCGTGCCATGGACGAGCTGGGGATTACCAAGGAGGTCACTTTGGCTGAGGCCTTCGAGCTTCTGGACTCGCGAAGGACCGGCCTCGCCGTGCTCGGGCGGAGGGCCTGCCGCGTCCCAGAGGACAGGGCGGACCTCGGGGAGGTGTTTCGGACGGTGAAGAGCTTGGACGAAGTCGGCCGGACGCTGGGATGGCAGCGGACCTTCGCAAGGGAAGACGAGGTAGATGTGGCCCTCGAGGACGGGGCCAACGTCCTCCTCGTGCAGCGGCTCACGAAGCAGGACGTGCTGAATGCGGCAAGGACGAGGAGCCTCTTTCCCTGCAAGACCTCCATGCACACCATAGACCCAAGGCCCGTGGCGCTGGACTTCCCCATAGCGGACATCAACGGTGCCACCCCGAAGACCATCGCCGAACTTCTGAAGAAGCGGTCCCCGAGGCTGCTTCCCCCCAATTCCGAATACGAGGGGAGAAGGTATAAGGAAAGGCTGCTTGTGCTACACCAGCATTGATCACAGTCCGACTCCTGGGCCACATCAGCACGAGCGTCGGGGCCTCGGAGGTCGAGCTCCCCGACCAGAGCCTCGAGGCGAGCGAGATAGTCGACAGGCTCAGGTCCATGAGCAGAGAGAAGGACCCCGGGTTCAACAAGTACAACACCGTGGCCATGGTCGAGGACGGGGAGGCCTTCGTGCCCGCTGCGTCTGACAGAGCGGTCAAGAGCGGGGAGAGGGTCGTCCTGATACCCTTCTCGCATGGGGGCTGAGCCTGGCGATGGAAGCGAGATGCTTCGTTGTCGAAAGTGGCGTCGACCCCGAAGAGGCAAAGAGCGCCCTTCTTCGCCGGCACCCGCGGCTCCTCGTCCAGGCCGTGAAGACCGAGTCCGCATCCAATGAATTCTTCGTGGAGATGATCTGCGCACAGACTTTGGGGGCCGCGGAATCAGGGGCCCTGCTCGCCAGGAAGGCTGGGATCGACCTCCTCCTCAGGCTCGCGGGCACCACTCAGATCTCGGCCGCCATCTCGAAGCTGGGGGTCAAGAAAGGGAGCCCGTTCCTCTTGATTGCCGCCGGGGAGGGGGCGCAGATGAAGACCATTCGGACGCCGGCGAGTTGGAAGAGGCTTCCCCGGGGAGAGCTGCACAGGGCGGAGCTGCAGCGGGTAGAACAGGCGGCGCTTCTTAACGCAGCCAGCGGCTAGGCGGCCCGCTTCAGCTTCTGTATGCTAAGGATGTCGTGGGGGGAAAGCACGGATACGCCGGTATACTCGCCGAAGATCTGCAGAAAGACGATCTTGTCGGGAGAGCTGAGGCTGACTTTCCGGTCCACAACATCTGCGACCGCATCGATGAGCTCCTTGTCGCCGTAGGGAGAGTCTCGCGCCTCTATCGTGACCCTGAACGACTCACCCTGACCGATTCCTGAGGAGAGATCCTTGACGGCCTTGGAGATCTCCTCCATCTTAGTGTCCACGACCTTGTCCACGGGCATGACGCGCATTATGTACCTCACCTTGAACGGCTCCGATTTCACGAACTCCGCAAGGAAGGTCAGGAGCCCCTTGGGGTTCTCTGCCTCGATCTCCACGACGCCGTCGTAGGCAGACCGCTCCAAGGAGACTTTCCGCACTCCCGACAGGAGGGCGATCTCTTTGAACTCGGCCGAAGCCCTCGCTTCCAGCCCCTTGGCCGAGGTGAGAATCAGGTTCATGGCTCGACTGCGCCACCCCGAGCCGAGACCGCCTTAAAACTTCGAACCGCGCGAACTCGCTGGGGCAACTTCAGCCTCTGCGCCGACCCCCGCGAATCTTGACCGCGCCTTCCCTCAAGACCTCCACGGACTCCCCCCTGACCCGCACCACGGTCGACTCCTCTCCCTCGAGCGTCCCCCCGTCCAGAATCAGGTCCACCTTCCCCTCGAGCTCCTGCAGCGCCTCAGCGGCCGTCCTGCACGAAGGGCTTCCCGAGGCGTTGGCGCTTGTTCCGGTCAGGAACCCGCCGCACTGCTCGATGAGCTTCACGCATGAGCTCAGTGCGGGGACCCTGACCCCAACCTCCCCGGTCCCACCGTCCAGAAGGGACGGGAGCTTGCGGACCGTTGGCATCACTATCGTCAGCCCCCCCGGCCAGAACTCCTCCGCAAGGACCTGGGCAGTCGGGTTCATCGATACCAGCGTCCTGGCGGACCGCATGCTGTCGCAGAGCACCGGGACGGGCTTTGTCCCCCTGGCCTTCGCCTCGAAAAGCTTGGCGACCGCCTCCGGGTCGAAGGGGTCGCACCCGATTCCGTAGACGGTGTCGGTCGGGTAGACCACGAGTCCCCCTCTTCTGACCACTATCGCCGCCTCCGTTATGGAGGAGGTACCAATGGGAACGACGCGGGTTGTCATGCGCGGCGGGGGCCATTAACCGAACCGTTTAATAGGCTAATTGAAATCGCGCTGGCCGTTCAAATTGTCGGAAGAGGACCAGGAGCTGGAAGAGGACTTCGACGAGGATTTGGACGAAGACGGCTGGGAAGAGGACACGGACGAAGACGGTTTCTAGCGCGCCTCGACTGACCAGCCGAAGGATCCAGACCACATTTTAAGACACCACTCCGCCCCTTGAGAGCGGGCAGACATGAAAACCCTGGTAATCAACTTCAAGAACTACCGAGAGGTCCTGGGCCCCGGGTCCCTCAGGCTGGCCGCCGCGGCGGCGAAAGTGGCCTCCAAGTCATCCGCAGAGATCATCGTGGCGCCGCCCAACTCGATGCTGGGGGCGGTCGTCTCAAAGGTATCAATCCCCGTCTTCAGCCAGTCTGTGGGAGGCGAGACGGGGGAGAAGACCACGGGGGGAGACCTTCCTGAGGCGGCGAGGGCCGCGGGGGCCGTCGGAACGCTCCTCAACCACAGCGAAGCCCGGAGGCCGCTGTCCGAACTCAAGGCGCTGGTCCCCCGTGCCATGAAGTCAGGGCTGAAGGTCTGCCTTTGCGCGAACGGAAGCCGAGAATCAGCCACACTTTCGGTCCTCGGGTCAGAATACATCGCCGTGGAGCCCCCCGAGCTCATCGGGTCAGGGGTGGCGGTGTCACGGGCCAAGCCGGAGGCGGTGAAAGCGACAGTAGAGGCGGCGAGGAAGTCCGGCTACCGCGGCGCGATCCTGTGCGGGGCAGGAATAGTCGACGGCGACGACGTCAGGAGGGCGATCGAGCTCGGCGCCGACGGGGTCCTCGTCTCGAGCAGCATCGTGAAAGCGAGAGACTGGTCCATGAAAATCGGCGAGCTTGCTCGTTCTCTTGATTGAGAAAGCTCACAATCCGTAAATACGGTCCGAAAGGGGCCGATTTCATGAGTCAGTCAAAACCTAACCCATTCGAGAACGCACTCGAGCAGCTGCGGATTGCTGCCGAGTACCTAAAGCTCGACGAAGGCATCCACCAAATCCTAGCCCATCCGAAGCGAGAGCTTACCGTATCGATTCCGACGAGGATGGACAACGGGAAAATCAATGTCTTCACAGGGTACAGAGTACAGCACAACGACGCAAGAGGCCCATTCAAGGGCGGAATCAGGTATCACCCGGGCGTGACGCTGGACGAAGTGAGAGCGCTATCATCCTGGATGACCTGGAAGACCAGCGTCGTCAACATCCCCTATGGAGGGGCGAAGGGCGGCATCATCTGCGACCCGAAGCACATGTCGCAGGGAGAGCTCGAGCGCATGACGAGGCGCTACGCCTACGCCATCTCGCCGATTATCGGCCCATACAAGGACATCCCAGCCCCTGACGTGTACACGAACGGCCAGACCATGGCCTGGATCATGGACACCTACAGCATAATCAACGGCGTCGCGTCGCCGGGAGTCATCACGGGCAAGCCGATCGGCCTGGGAGGCTCTCTCGGAAGAGACAAGGCGACCGGAAGGGGAGCCGTGTTCACCACCGTAGAGGCGGCCAAGGTGAAGAAGATGGACCTGAAGAAGGCGACCTTCGCAGTGGAAGGCTACGGCAACGCCGGGTCCTTCTACGCGCAGATCCTTCAGACCTACGGGTCGAAGATGATGGCAGCCAGCGACTCGAAGGGCGCCATAATGAGCAAGACCGGCATCGACGCCGACAAGCTCATCGCCCACAAGGAGAAGACCGGGTCCGTGGTCGGCTTCCCGGGAAGCCAGCCGATCTCGCCCAAGGAGCTCCTTCAGATGGACGTCGACATCCTCAGCCCCTCGGCACTCGAGAACACCATCCTTCCAGACATCGCGAAGGGCATCAAGGCGAAGATCATCGCCGAATGCGCAAACGGACCCACCACCCCAGAGGCGGACAAGATCCTGGCCAAGAACGGCGTGTTCATGTGCCCAGACATCCTTGCCAACGCTGGCGGCGTCGTAGTCAGCTACCTTGAGTGGGTGCAGAACCTCGAGAGAATCGCGTGGACCGAGCAGGAGGTCAACTCGATGCTGGAGAGGAAGATGATCGGCGCATTCAAGGACGTGCACGATGCCAGCATGAAGTATGGCACCGACATGAGGACCGGCGCAATGATCGTCGCCGTCGGAAGGGTCGCGGACGCGGTCAAGACCCTCGGCGTCTTCCCATAGGCAAAGTCAACGCACGAACAGGGCGCCACGGCCCCGGCCGGCGGCGCTCCTCTCTATTTTTGGAGCGAAAGGCAGACGACGCCCTGCCCCTCTCCCCGCGAATATCATTAAATACGGTTGAGAGAGGTTCGACCCGATGGCCCAGGACAGGATGGCCCCGTTCCTGAAGGACGGCAAGAGCATGCTGCTGGCCTACGACCAGGGGCTGGAGCACGGCCCCTCGAAGGACTTCGACGACCGCAACGTCGATCCCTCCTTCATAATGGAGACCGCCGTCAGGGGGCAGTTCAACGGTGTCGTCTTCCAGAAGGGGGTCG
>Ga0209039_10001212_pt1 | contig 24570 bp, 20 predicted proteins | sample BogFormECP12_OM1_FD_188238 | JGI IMG/M metagenome (GOLD analysis project Ga0209039, IMG submission 188238) | Bog forest soil microbial communities from Calvert Island, British Columbia, Canada - ECP12_OM1 (SPAdes) (version 2) | ecosystem: Environmental > Aquatic > Freshwater > Wetlands > Bog ... | reverse complement strand
ACGCCACACGCCGAGCAGGCGCAATCGCGCCAGCCGCCGGGCCGCTTCCACCATCAAAATGCCTTTCCCGTAGACCGTCGCTGAGCGCAAGACCACAGGCGTTGTTGGGGTGCCGCGGGTGCGCTCGTTCGCGCGCACGGTCGAGCGATGTCCGGGGGCACTGTCGCGGCCCGCCGTTCAGAAGATCGGCTTCAGGACCATGCGGCCGTACGCGATGAACGCCATGAGGAGGCCCAGCACGCCGCTCAAGATGATGGGCTTGATCTCGCCGTACTTGGCGTGCACCCAGACGAACACGAGGCTCTCGATTGCCAGGACCGTGGCGGCCACCACCGTAAGCGGCGGCTGCCAATGGAAGGCGGCGGGGACGATCAGCCCGACCGTGCATACGAGTTCGAGGATGCCGAGGGCCATCCAGGCTTCCCGCGGCAACGCACCAAAGGACGGTTCCTGCTCGCTTACCTTGTCGAACATGAAGACCTTCATGACGCCCGACGCTGCGTAGAGGAGCGCGGCGAGGACCTGCAGGACCCACAACAGGATGTTCATCGTGTGCCTCCTCCCGGTTTCCGCGTCGGTGCGCGCAGGGCGGTCTCTCCCCGCGCGATCCACGTGAGCCCAGATCTAAAGACCATGGACACCTCATGATATCCAACCGTGCGATTCGCCGCTCGCATCTAGGCGGCGTGTAGTTCGACAAGAACCCACCTATCGGGAGCTTGCAGGAAGCGAGGCCATCGGCGCTCATGCCGGTTCTTCAAAGAACCAAATCGTGATACGCTCTCCGGGCATGGTCATCCTTTTCGACATAGATGGTACCTTGATCGATCACGATGCCGCCGAGGTGATCGCCATCGCTGCCTTACGCGGCAAGACCGAGCACACCGAGGACGCCGCGGGCTTCCTTCAAAGATGGCGAAGCGCGTTCGAACGCCATTACAATAGGTACTTGGCGGGTGAACTGTCGATCCAGCAACAGCGGCGGGACCGCTTTCGTGAAGTCTTCGATCCGAACTTGTCCGACTCAGCCGTCGACCAGCTGAGCGCCTTCTACATCGACGAATACCTGGCAGCTTGTGAACTCTACCCCGACGTCAAGGCGACGCTTGCCCAGCTCGCTGACTACCCGATGGGAATCATATCGAACGGCGAACGCAGCCAGCAGCAACACAAGCTGGTGGGAACCGGTATCGAACATTATTTCGGCCCGTTGATTCTGTCGGGGGAATGCGGCGTTGCCAAGCCTGCACCGCGCATTTTCGAGTTGGCATGCGAATCGATGGGCGTAGCTCCATCTCAGGCAGTCTATCGGCGACCGGCGTGACGTCGATGCAGCGGCTGCGCGAAGCGTGGGTATGCATGGCATATGGTTAGATCGCTTTGAAGCCTCTGATGATAGCGATCCACGGAAGCGAATCGGGTCGCTTTCCGCGCTACCAGGCGCCATGTTGCTGATCCAGCAAAAGTCACGTCGAGAATACGCGTAACTGCCTCGCTGACATCGCCTTTCTGCACTCAGCGCAAGATTTCTGTGAGGCGCAGCAGCGCCTTCACATCCCTTTGGCCGAGTCCCCGGCACCGAGACGTGACAGGCCCAGACAGTAGCGTGCCAGGGTCAATGGAATGAAAACCCACTTGTCGGGAGCTTATCGGAAAGTACGGCAGTGTTGGCCACGGCGGTAGCGCCATAAAACGGAGAAATGCCTATCCACGATATTATTTACTATGTTGATGATGGGTTAAAGGTGCTGCCGAATGCGGTCGCGCCACTATAGGCGCTACGCATATCGTAGTTGACGGAGGATTCACCGGATTTGAGGGGTGGGCGGCCCGCTTCCGCAGACCGCGCTATTGTTGGCCGGAGTGCTGTGAACGGTTCCCGTCTCGTCAACGCAGAACAGGTTGCCGCCTGTCGGACTTTGCCGGGGATCCGCAACGATATAGAGGCGATCGCCGCCTGATAGCTCGTCACACGCGATCTTGTACGCATACCGGCCCCGGTGCATCCAGTTCCTGGCGGGCAGGCCTTGCGTCACCGGAAGCCAGGTTTCGTGCTCGAAACCCGGCAGGAGCGAACCTTCGCACGTGAATCGATGCTTGGGATCGGCGGCGGCATAAGCGGTCTCCGCCTGCCACAACCTCTTCAGCGTGCCGGCTGTGTCCGATTCGCCTCTCGCATCGATAGCCCGTGAGAGAACGGGCGACGCCGCCGCCAACACGGCGGCCATGTAGGCGCCGATCCAGGCGGAGTTCCGCGGAACCCGCGTGCGTTTCCGGACCGTGTACCCCGCGGCCAACCCAGCGGCTGGAATCGCTCCCAGCAAGGCCATGGGGATCAGTTCGAAGGGCCAGAGATTGTGCGAAGTGGGGTCACGCGAAATGTCCCAGAAGATCTTCACGGCAACGAGAATTCCGGGAGCTACGCTGAGAGCGAGACCGGATGCAAGCCCAACGCGAGTCCCGCCGAGGCCCAAGCTAAGCCCGGCCAGGAAAGCGATCGCCAAGAGAACCGGCATCGCAACATCGGCCGAAGGTCCCGATAGCGTGAGAACCAGGCCTCCCGTCCCGGCCGCCGCGGCGAGAAGTAAGCAAAACGCTCGCATGATTTTTCGGTATTCTACCGCATCCAAGAGAGCCGCGACCTGAGCGAGAAGGAACGGATGCTCTTGCACCGCCTATTTGCTCATGGCACGCCGGAATCGAACTCCTGTGCTAACCAGCTTCCGCTCGTGCCCGTTACGTTACGGTGCGGCTGTGGCTGCCCGACAACCCTGACCGGGTTCTTTCCGATGTCTCCCGTCCAGTACGGCATGGTTACGAACAAAGCCTCGATGAAGGAGCTGGTGGATTTTCTGTCGCGCAATCTGCGCGCCCCAGGCAGCGACAGGACCGGTCTGAAGGGAGGCTTCGAGTTTACGCTCCACTGGGAGCGTATTCGCGCAGGTGCGATGGTTGACACTGGTGGCGGCGACAGAGCCAGCTCGGTCTAAAGCTGGAAAAGCGGACCGGGAGGATCGACGTGCTCGTGATAGATAAAGCAGAAAAGAAGCCAATCGACAATTAGGCTCACGAGCCCAGGGCGTTATGGCGTGATATCGGCAGCCTGCCGCGTGCAGGCCGGCCCGCCGGACGGTTTCCGAGTGCCCCGTGTTACATTCCCGATCCGCCGGCTCACGCCGTTCGCCGCTGTTCTCTCGCCCTGCCGGCTGACAGCGTAGCCTACTGGTATTTCAGGGCGGCCACCGGGGAGATGCGCGACGCCCGCCAGCCCGGCGCCAGCGCCGCCAGCAGCGCGACCAGCGCCAGCACCGCCGCGGCCAACGCCAGAATCGCCGGGTCGGCGCCTTTGACGCCGAACAATTGCGATTCCACCATGCGGCTCAGTCCCAGTGCGGCGGCCAGGCCGATCGCAATCCCCATGCCGGCCATGCGGCCGGCTTCCCACAGGATCAGGCGCAGCACGGCTGCCGGCCGCGCTCCCAGCGACATCCGCACACCGATCTCGGAGGTGCGGCGCGCCAGCGCAGCTACACGAGAATGTGGCGACCGCCGCTTCGGCATAAGATACTGGAATATGACTTCCGCGAGCACCTCGGCACTGTTCCTGCGCTGCATTCTCATACTGCCGCTCTTCACCGTCGGTGCCTGCGCTCAGTATGTTGGCAGCCAGAGCTGCCAATCCTGCCACCCCGACCAGTTCGCGGCGCAGGCAATGTCGGAACACGCGCATGCATTGGTGCCCGCGCAGACCGGCAGCCCCGGCGAGTGGGCCTTCGGCGCAGGCCGCAAAGCGATTACCTACGTCAGCCACATGGACGAGGAGACGTACGTCGAACGGGCGGCTAGCTACTTTGCGTCCACGAAGTCGATGGGGGTAACTCCCGGGCATAAGGCCGCGACTGATCTCGAGTATCCGACCTTCCACCCGAACACGTCGGCCGTGCGGTGCTTTCGCTGCCACTCTACAGGCCAGCCGACACTTTCCGCGGGTTTCGCCATTCAGCCGGCGGAGTACGGGATCCGTTGCGAAGCGTGCCACGGGCCGGGCGCGGCGCACGTTGCTGCCGCGGGAGGCAGCGCCACAATTCGCAATCCAAGGCGCCTCAACGCGGTCGAACTCAACGCGTTCTGCGGAACCTGCCATCGCAAGCCGCCGGAAGCCGGAGTGGAGGGGGACTGGACCGATCCCTGGAACGCACGCCATCAGCCGGCTTCGCTGAGTCAGGCTGCCTGTTTCCGTAAGAGCGCGGGCCGTCTGTCCTGCCTGACGTGCCACGACCCGCACGCGCCTCTTGTCACGTCCACCAAGGCCTATGACCAGCGCTGCGCCGCTTGTCATCAGGAAGTGCGCCACCGGACAGCCACGGCCGGCACGGCGTGCGTCACGTGCCACATGCCGGAGGTACAGGAGCCGGCGCCGGAACTCCACTTCACGAACCACTGGATAGGCATCTATGCCAATGGCAATTCTCTCGTGCCCGTCTCGCGGCCGGACCGCAGCTTCCCGCCTCTTTCGTTGCCACCCACGGCCGAAGGCAAGTTCGTGCCGCCGAACGCACTCTCAAGTCTGCTTCCTCTGTTCACACAAGCGGTTAGCGAACGCGAGAAGGCGCTCGGCGCCTGGGACGCGAAGGTGGCTCGCAGCCTGAAGGCACAGGGCCTGTTTCTCAAGACCATTGGCGACCTGGAGGCTGCCGCCGTCCCGCTGGGCAGAGCGTTGGAGATCGACCGGCGCAACAACGATCCCGATCTGTTCGCGGTAGAGGAGTCCCTGGCGCAGACGTTCGAACTCGCCGGCAACCGCCGGCAAGCCTTCGAATTGTTCCAACAGGCGGCAGCCGGCGCCGACCTGCAGGTGGCGGCACGAAGTTACGCCAGCCTGGCGCCGCTCGATCCCGCCCGGGCCAGCGATTACTACGCCAAGGCGATCGCTGCGCAGGAAAAGGATAGCGGAGCGGACCATCCGCGGGTCGCCATGCTGCTGAACCGCCTCGCCCAGGCTCTCGAGGAAAAGCAGAACTTCCGGGAGTCCGAGGCGCTGCTGCGGCGCGCCCTGGACATGCAGCGGAAGGCGCTCGGGCCGTCCCCCGACACGGCCACTACCCTGATCAACCTGGGTAGCTTGCTGCAACACCTGCAGCGCGCCGGGGAAGCCGAGCCTCTGGAACGTGAGGCCATCGGCATCCTCGAGCAGAGGCGTCCACAGAGCGTGGAACTCGCTGCCGCGTACACCAACCTGGCGGACCTCCTGTCGCCGCGGAAAGACTTCGCGCCCGCCGCGGCATTGTTACAGCGCGCCATGGCGATTGACGAGGCCATTTACGGTACCGGCGACCCGGAAGTCGCGGTGGATCTGACGAATCTGGGAGAGTTGTTGAAAGGGCACGGGCAGGATGCGGCGGCCCGCACGGCACTCGATCGCGCCTTGGCAATCTACGAAAAGCGCTTCGGCCCCCAGAGTCCGCAGGCTCGAGATGTACGTGAGAGTTTGCGGCATCTCCGCTGAGCGGACCCGTGTTTCTCACACGGGGTCCGATGCCGTGGCGCACGCACTCGTGCGTGCTGTGTCGAGACTCTTCTCGACACGCTTGTGGGGCACGGACACTCTGTCGGAACCGAGCGTCGGCATGAGTGCCGACGCGGCACGCAAAAGCGCGTGCGCCACATCGTCACCGCCGAAGCGGGCTAGCGAGGTTGCTCCACGCCGCGCCGGCCTCTCCGCCCGCCACAAAACAAAGGCCGGCTTTCCGCCTCATGGGTGGAAAGCCGGCCCGATTCATTACCCTGTCAAACCCGAAGGCTTGACCGAGTGGCTTCGTGTCAGAACACGAACCGCAGCGACATTTCCATCTGCCGCGGGTTCAGCGTGCCCGTCATGCGGTTCAGGCTGGCGTTGGTCTGGACCAGCCGGCCCTGCAGCCAGTTCCGCCAGTCGTACGACGGTGCGATGTTATACGAAGAGAACTGCGTGTGGTTCGGGAGGTTGTACATCTCCGCGCGGAATTCGAGATTGCGTCCCTCTTTCTTCAGCGGGAAGTTCTTGGTGATCGTCATATCCAGGTTGCTGACGCGGGTGCCTGGGATGTTAAGGAGTTGGCCGGAACCGGCGTTGCCCAGGCAGGACAGGTTCTCGCCCACGCCGTAGTGCGGGTCGGCCTGAGCTGTCTGGCTGCACGGGAACGGAATGGTGAAGGCCGCCGTGTTGATGATCTGGTTGCCAGGGTTTCCGTTCAGGGGGTAGCTCGAGGTAGCCGGGGTGCCGGACTGTGTGCCCGCCGTGGGGGCAGAGGGGTTGATTAGCAAGGTTTCCCCGATGCTGGACAGGTGGTAATTGCCGGTGACGACCGCCCTGTAGTTGTCGATGTTGCTGCCTGTCCAATTCCACTGCGGGTAGCAGTTAGCAGCGGTGGAGCAGGTGCTGCTGGTATTGGCGAAGGTGGGGGTAGGTATCGGGGCCATCTGGTCGCTGCGCCACTGGTACAGTCCGGAAAGGACCCAGTGATCGGTAATCCAACCCAGCGGCTTGAAGTTCAGTTTCTCTCCGAGGCCCGGAATGTCATACACCGCGTTGACCGTAAAGTAAAACGGGGTATTCGCGTAAGACGGTCCCCAGTTGCGGAACTTGTCCGGAAGTTGGGGGTCGCGGGTGAAGCCCGGGTCATTGTTGTTGAGGAGAGCTCCCCCCGGTCCCATGGACTTGTTCCACGTGAAAGCGTACCCGAAGCCAAGGCGCTTCGTCATGTTACGCCGCGCGTTGATCTGTAAGGCCTCGTAGTTCGAGGTCCCTTCGAACTGTTGCTGGGAGATGCTCGAATAATTGGAGACGCAGGTGGGGCACACACTCGGACTGAAGAGGTATTGGCCGCCTAGCTCGCCCAAACCGCTGTTCCCCCCTGTATACCCCGTCAGAGCATTGTTTTGGAGGTAGGCTGTGGTAGGATTCACCCAGGCAGCGCCGTTATTGAACTGCGAGTAGAGCGGGAAGTAGTCCAGCGGATAATTCAGCGGCACGTGGCGGCGCAGTTCGAACACCCACGACGCCTCCAACACCGTGGAGAAGCCTACTTTTTGCTGAACTTGGAGGCTTCCGTTGTAAGTGGATTCGTTTTGCTGGTGTCCGATGAAGTCGGCGTTCATACCCCCCGGCGAAAGGGCGCCGAGCGACGATGCGCCGGACGTGATACTCGTGATGGGTCCGTTGTACAGGTTCAGAGTCTCAAGAACCGGCTGGAACGAAGACGGGCTCGCGATTTGGTTGTAGCTGAGCCGGTTCAGGAATTGGCCGATACCGCCGCGAATGGCCGTCTTGCCGTTGCCGAACACGTCCCAAGCGAAGCCGAAACGGCCCGCCGGAGAAAGGAACGGCACGGTGTACAGACTCTGAGGCAGCGCCGCACTGCTGCCGGCAATGACCATACCTGGGAACGGAGTGGCCCCGGACGGATAATTGGCCACCGAATTCGGCACGAACGTCCCGGCTAGCGACCCAAGGGTTATGCTACCGGTGACCGGATCGTAGGCCTTGGTGGTGCCGCTGCAGGGACCGTTGGCGGTCGAAATTATCGCGTTGGTAGTGGCGTTGACGCACACCCCAACGTACAGCCGCTCCGTCTGGCTCTGGTTATAGGCCGAGGGGACGAATTCCGTGGAAGCGTTCCGGCCCGTGGAGACGTTGGTGATCGGCGGCATGCCGTAGAAGCGCAAGCCTAGATCGAGAGTCAGGCGTGGGGCCACGCGCCAGGAATCCTGCACGTAGAACTCCACCTGCCAGAACTTCCAGTCGGCGATGTTCTTTTGGCCTTCCGCGTACTGCCGGTAGTTGCCCAACCACGCGTTGGCATAGCCATCCTGCGTGTCAAGTGGGTTCTGCCCGCTCGAGTCGTTGCCAAAGCTGTAGGAGCCAAGGTAGGTGCCCTGGCTGCCGTCCTGCAACTTGAAGGTGCGCTCGACGTAAATGCCAGCCTTCAGGTTGTGCTTGCCCACAACCTTGCTGAGATTGTCGGCGAAAGTCCACGAATCGGCCTTGTTGGTATACGGACACCCATTCCAGCAGGGGTTGGTGGATGGGGCAGTCTCGGTGCGGCCGGCAGAGTCGCCGTAGGCGACAGTCGGCACGTAAACGGCGAAGCTTGTCGGGCCGCTGCCGTCCAGCCACCGCTTTCCGGTGTCGTTGAACAGCGGATCGGTGGAGAAGTTGTCGAACGAGGGGGGATTGCCCATGTTCGACCGTTGGACTTGGGTATCGTTCGCTTCGTAAAAGCCGATTCCGTTGAAAATCTTCCCGAAAGTGAACTCGTTCACCATGGTTGGGGAGAGGGTGGTGGTGAGGCCGACCGCGTATCCGTGGCCCGGTTTGGTGAACACCCCTAAGGTTGGAGAATAGTTGCCGGTGCCGTCGTTTACCGGGATGCCCCAACCCGCTGTCCCACCCCCCACGTCTTTATCGTAGTCCTGCGAGTAACGGACAAACACCCTGTTCTTCTCGTTGATGTTCCAATCGAAACGTACCGTGTCGTTGCGCCGCGGGTGGATTTCGTTAGCCTGCCAGATGTAGTTGTCGCCGTAGTTCCACGCCGGATTCGAGACGGCGTGGTTGGAGAAGCCGGCCGGACAATTGGTTGGACTGATCGCGTTGCCGTTGTAAATGCCGGCGGCCGCTGTGCACAGGTTCGGGGTTGGCAGATACTTCAGCATCGCCTGGCCGATGGCCGCAGAAGCCGGATTGTAGACCGAGGTTCCAATCAGTTGATTCAAATTACCACCAGCCAGCGTAGTCTTGCCGGCAGCCGGATTCACCAGGAAGGTGCTCCTGTCATTCCCGTTGTTGTCGGTGTAACCCGCCACGCAGGGAACGCCGTTGATGCCGGTGTTGACCAGACAGCGGTCGTAGAAGTTGCCCTGCAACTGAGCTGCGGTAGGCACCATTGCCACGGTCGTGGTGCTGGACGGCTTCGTCTTCGTATATTCCTGGGACCAGAAGAAGAACAGCTTGTTCTTGTTCACGTTCCAGTGCTTGGGAATGTAGACCGGCCCGCTAATGGTGTAGCCGAATACCCCGAAGCGGGAAATCGTCTTCTGGTTGCCGTTCAAGTTGGTGAAATAATCTTTGGCATTAAACATCTCATGCCGCTTATTGTAGAAACCGCTGCCGTGGAATGAGGTGCTGCCGCCCTTGGTGATCAGACTGATCTGGCCGCCGGAACTGTGGCCGAACTCCGCCTGGTAGTTGGACGTCAGCACACGCATTTCGGCGATGGTGTCCATGGTGGGCTCGAAGTCCACCTGGGAGTTATTGCCGTTGTCCACGTCCGGCACGCCATCCACGACGAAGTTGGTGCGCGCGGTGCCGCCGCCATTGATCTGCATGGAACCAAAAGTGCTGCTCGCGTTACTGGTAGCATCGGCGCCGGTGCCCGAAAGCAGGGCGTTGCCAAAGGTCACGCCGGGAACGGTCTGCAGGATTTCGAACAGATCACGCCCCTTAATGGTGATGTTGGTCAACTGCGCGGCCTCGATCAGCTTCGAATTCTCGCCGGAAGACGTCTGTATGGGCGTGCTGGTAGCGGTGACCGAGACTTCCTCGGTCAGCGCTCCGATCGCCAGCGTAATCTTACCCAAATCGCGCCGCTCATTCGGCGAGACGGCGATGGCCGTCAGGTCGTAGGTCTTGAAACCGGCCTTGGCGGTAATCGTCAAGTTGTATGTGCCTGGTTCGACGCCGTTTAAGATGAAAATTCCATCTACTCCGGAAGCCGCATTGCGAGTTACTCCGGTACTCGGATCTTTAATTACGATGGTTGCATTTGGCACGGCCGCGCCGGCAGGGTCATTCACTGTCCCCTGCAAAATGCCAGCCGTTGACTGGCCGAAAACGTAGCCGCACAGTAACGCAATAGCGCATCCGAGACGCGCGATTCGATTGACTTTCATTCCTTATCCCCCCGGGCGTCGACGCCCAGACTACCTTGAGTGCTATTTCCCCACGACCCGACCCGTTCCCCTTACTTAAGACTGAACCAAATCAGACTTGAGTCCAGTCCTGTCAAGGCACTATACTTACTTAATTTACTTAATCAACGCAGTTCCCAACCTCAAACCCAGACCTACAGAAAATCGTCCACAGCGTTCGACCGTTCCTGACGCAACCTAGTACCCGAACGTGGATGATTCTACACTGAAACCGCTTTCCTTGGCCAGTTATTTTTAGATTTTGGATCTTTTTTGTCCGAATCGCCTCGGCGGCCTGGTGGCGGGCGGGTTTTTCGATACATTCCCGCGGGCGCCGTTGCCTTCGAACGTACTAACCCAAGGTCTTAGGGGCAGTGGACCGGCGTTCGTCCACAGCGGTTCCCATGAAGCGTGGGTGTGACCTGTATTTAATTATTTATGAACGGCTTAATTTCACATCGCCAAGTTCTGGAATACCGTCAAATCGGCCGAAGTTCGGAAATGCGTCCAGCACGGAAACCATTCCCAACGCACGCCCGGACCCCGCCGCCTCCGTTTTCTCTTCTATTAACTTCTGTTACCTTCCCTGGTCCGAGTGGCGCAGAGTTTCGAAGAGCTCGAACAAGGCTGTCAGCGCTTTCAGGCTGCTTGAGGAGCATCCCGCTGGCCCGACTCGTCAGGCGAACCATGTCGATAGCCTGATCGACCGATGCCAGCCCGGCCTTCTGGTCTCTCGGATCTTGAACACCAGACCATCTTGCTCCCGGCGCAGCGTAAGCCTGCGTATCGGTGAACTCCTGTGTGAGTCGCCCATCAAGCTTGTCCATGGAACTGAGTACCGCGTCGTCGAGCCACTCAAGAATCACCGGCGGCATGATCAGTTCACTCGGCATAGTGGCAAACTGGCTGGAGAGGAGTGCCTCCCGCGAGCGCGCGTGACATTCAATTCGCGTTGCGAATGCGGTTTGAATCTGAAAGAATAGCGGCGATGATATTTCGGCTCCTGCCGTTCCTGCTCGCGGCGTTCCCTCTGGTTACGTGGGCCGCTGACGGTTGCAACGGCGCGGCGCCCTACGATTGCGCGGCTGCCCTGGTCCAGAAGGGGCGCTTCCCCGCCGCGATCGAACTGCTGGAGAAACTGACCGCGCAATCGCCGCAGAACCTCAAGGCACTGAACCTGCTTGGCATCGCGCTCAGCGGCGCGGGCAACCTCGAGAAGGCGAATGCGCGCTTCCAGCAGGCGCTCCAGGCGGATCCGGCATTCCTTCCGGCTCTGGAGAACCTCGCGATCAACGAGTTTGCGCTGGGCCGTGCGGATCAGGCCAAAGCGGACCTTGAGACGGTACTCAAGAACTCCCCGAACGATGAGGTCGCCCACGTTTACCTGGGCGAGATCGCGTTCGGCGTGAAGCAGTTTGGGGAGGCGACCGCACACTACGAGAGAGGGCGGGCGAAGGTATACCCCGTAATCATGCATTACGCCGAGTGTCTGCTCGAGACCGGCCGAAAAGGCGATCTTTCGGCGGTCCTGCGCGCCATCCCGGAGGAGGACACCGAAAAGCAAATCCAGGCCGGGATCCTGTTGGGAAAAGCCGAGGCCTACCTGGAGGCGGCGCCTTACTTTGGCCGCGCGCGTTTGCATGCGAGCGATCTGTATACCGCCGCATATGATCAGACCCTGATGCTCATCCGCGGAGGCGACTACTCGGGAGCCATCCAACTCTCGAGCGAGCTTTTCACCGCCGGCCTGCGCCGCGCCGAGTTGTACAACCTGGTCTCGGAGGCATACGTGAAGACCGGGCAGGTCGAAAAGGCGTATAAGGCGTTGCGGACCGCCACCGAACTGGAACCCGAGGCCGAAGACAACTACGTCGACTTGGCGGGTATTTGCCTCGACAACGCCAACTACCAACTCGGCATGGAAACCGTCGCTATCGGCCTCAAGCACCTGCCTGACTCTTACCGTCTGCACCTGCATCGGGGCCTGCTGCTGGCGCACCAAGACCTTACGCAGGAATCCGAAAAAGATTTCGAGATCGCCAGCCGTCTTTCGCCTTCGCAATCGCTTCCATATGTGGCGTTGGGGCTTGCCTGGATGCAGCGCGGAGACACCGCCAAAGCGGTGGAAGTGCTGCGGGCGCGGGTGAAATCGAACCCGAATGATTTCCTGCTGCCCTACATCTTAGGGATCGCGCTGATCCGCTCGGACGCGGAACCCGGCGAAGCCAAGGCGGACTTCGAAGCGTCGGTGCGCCTGAACCCCCGGTTTTCGCGCGCTCGTGCTGAGTTGGGGAAGCTGCTGCTGAAAAGCGGGGACGTCGGCGGTGCGGTCGAGCAACTGGAAACGGCGGTGAAGCTCGATCCCGAGGACGCCACAGCGGCGTATCAGCTTGGCCAGGCGTATCGTCGAATGGGTGACGGAGCCCGGGCTCAGGAAATGCTCGCCCGCGTCGTCAAGCTTCGCCATCAAAAGGACGGGATCGACCCGAATATCGACCCGAATGATGAGATGAAGCGTCTCATTCGCGCAGGCGCCGCCTCGGGCGAGCACCCGGTCGCCAAGTGAGACCCGCCGTGGGAATCCCCAGGACGCGGAGGCCGGCAAGTTAGCGCGCCTTAAGAGACCCTTTCCCTTGTTCCAGCAGCACGATCTTGTTCGCCGGACCGCCGGGGAAGGTCTCTGTCTCGCCGCCTGGCCATTTCACTTCGATTCGGCTGTAGCCGGGGTCATCGGCCAATCCGAAATGCAGCCGCGAATCGTTCTGCGAAAGGAAACTGGCGCCGCTCTGTACCTCGCCCGAGAGTTTCCGTCCGCCGACAAATACGTATGCGCGCGCTCCCACCGCATCCCGGTTGCATTTTACGCCGCGGAGTTGCACCAGCAGCCAGTTCTTCTTCGTCCCGAAGTTCTTCAGCAGGCTCGGCCGATCTCCCAGATTGTTGATCACCACTTCGAGCGAGCCGTCATTATCGAGATCGCCCGCCGCGGCCCCCCTCGAGGACCAGGCCGCGCTGATCCCCGGACCCGCCGAATCCGACAGGTCCTTGAACTTCCCGCCACCGACGTTCCAGAACAACAGGCGCTGCTGGCGGTATTTCGTCCCGCTCGATATCCGGTCGACCTCCGGGAACACGTGCCCGTTCACCAGCAGAATATCCTTGCGCCCGTCGTGATCGACGTCCAGGAACAGCGCTCCCCAGCCGAGGAACTGGTTGCGCACGCCGAGTCCGGCGGGATACACCTCATCGAAAAAGCTCCCATCTTTGGAGTTGTGGTACAGGTTCGGCGTGTCCTCGCTGAAATTGGTTTTGAGGATGTCGAAGTAGCCATCCTCGTCGTAGTCCGCCACCGCGACGCCCATGCCGGCCTGTTCCTCCCCATCCTCGTTCAGCGCCGTGCCGGAGAGGATGCCGATCTCTTCAAAGGTCCCGTTTTTCAGGTTGTGATACAGCAGACTGGGCCGCGCATCGCAGGCGACGTACAGGTCCGGATAACCGTCGTTGTCAAAATCCGAAGCCACGACCGTGAAGGCGTAGCAGCCCGTCGGCTTGCCGATTCCGCTCGCTGCCGATACATCCTCGAACTGGCCGCCCCCTTTGTTGTGAAACAGGAAATTGCGGCCGGGCGGCAGACCCCGCGGACCGCAGAACACCGGCACGCCTTTCCACTGGCAGGTGCTGTTGGCGCCCGGCATGGGAATGCGCGTGCGATCGAACTCCAGGTACCCGGTGACCACCAGGTCGAGTTTCCCGTCGAGATCGTAATCGACGAACGAGCAGCCGGTATCCCAGCGGACCGCGTCGGAACTGAGCCCCGCTTCTTTGGTGACGTCGCGGAACACGCCGCCGCCTTCGTTGTGATACAGCACGCTGTGGCCGTAGTAGGTCACGAACAGATCGCGCCTCCCGTCGTTGTCATAGTCGCCGACGCAGACGCCCTGTCCCCATCCGGTGCGCCCCAGGCCGGATTTCGCCGTGACGTCCTCGAAGCGCAGATTGCCGAGATTGCGGTACAGGTGACTGGTCGACTTCTCGCCCGGGCCATTGCCGTCGAGCGTGGTCCCGTTGACCAGGAACACGTCCATCAGCCCGTCATTGTCGAAATCGAAGATCGCGACCCCGGCGCCGGTGCTCTCCAGGATGTACTTCTTGTGGTCCGAGCCGCCGGTGACGTTGATGGCGGTGAGACCGGCCTCTTTGGCGACATCGCGGAAATCCACCTGGATCGGAGCAAGCGTGGTTTGAATGTTCGCGGCCTTGGCCGGCCGCGCCGCGGTCGATTGGCCCTGGAACCCCTCGATCAGAGCCGGCCCCCAGGCGAGCATCAGTGCCACGCACAATGAAGCCGCGATGGCGGAGCCGCGCAGGGTCGGGAATGCCATCGGGCCATTCTACTACGTTCCAATCAGGCCGGCTGGATGCGCTCACCTCACGGGACAAGGCTTGCATGCGGCCGGCACTGCGCTGTTGAATATGAAAGTGCCATCCTTCCCGGAGACAGTATTGCGAGTTGCTCCGGTACTCGGGTTCTTGATTACCACGGTGGCATCAGGCACGGCCGCGCCATCGGGGTACGAAAAAAGTGTTCCGCAAAGTGGCTGGCGCCACTGCGGGGAGCACGCCATCCACCCACAATTCATGGCGCTTCAACCAAATGCGCCCAGAGCTGGCGACCACTTCAAGCTCGACCAAATCGTCCCGGCAGATATCGGCCGAGGACGCCACTACTGGCAGTTCCGGGAGACCGTGCCGCCGATATGGGCAGTACGGCATGCCGGATCCCGCGCCGTTGCGTGAGATGTTGGCGCGGCTGAACCGATTAGCCGCAGCTAGACTCCTTACTCAGCCAGACAGGCGTTAGATTCGATCGGAGGCCCGGCGAGTTCCTTTCAACTGCGATGATGAGGCAACTCCAAAAGGTGGAGACCCCCCGGCCGGCAGACCTCGTCTTTTATCACGGGCAAGTCGGCAGCTTTGGTTTAATGATTCTAACGCCCCCCACGAAGGATCAGCCTGGGGCAGGTCTAGGTACGCTACAGAAAGCGGCGCCCCTGCAGGTGTTGCGCCTCGATCACGTCAACACGGCCGGGTTTCCGATCATCGGATATTTTCGAATCAGATACCCTGACGAATAGTCTAGGTAGTCCCCACTCTACTAACGATATGGCCGCTTATCAGGCTGGTCTTGGTTCGGCCTAACGACCCCGTTGTGCGGGAGGGTCGGGCGCGACTCTTAGCAGGGCACCAGGAATCGGTAAACGCTGCGCGACTTTGCGCGGGTGATCGATCTCAGCACTGCAGGTTTCCGGTAGTTGGAAGTGCGAAAATGATGATCCATGAGCGAATTCCCTAAGTTCATGAAGCATCCCGCAAACAGAATCGCCCGGTCCGATCAGGCGACGCCAGGGGTCGATGGCTACGTCTTTGATGGTATCGACGGCAGCCAGATGGCCTTTTGGACCTGTACGCAAATGGCACAATCAGCATCTCATGTTCACGACTACGACGAATACATGATCGTCGCTGAGGGCTGCTACACCCTGATTATCTATGGCCAGCGCATTCCATTGACGCGAGGAGAGGAATATTTCATCGCTCGTGGTGTCCATCACAGCGGTGAAGTTGTTGCTGGCACCAGAACAATTCACGCCTTCGCCGGACATCGCGCCGGACATCGCGCCGACAGAGCAGCCCCTGGCGATTCGTGTCGGAGGCATTTTCGTGCGCGATCCAAACGGACTTTTGTTGGAACTGGTCCAGCGCCGGACCCGTTAAGTTTGGCCCTTGGCGAACTGTCTCCACACCGGTTCAGCCTCTGTCAGGGGAATTTGCCTTCGCAGAAATTCATTGCGCAGGGATACGGCACAGCTAGTGCGCGGGTTTTTCCAGCGCCTTTCTGGCAAGCAGCGCGGAAGTGGCGGCGAGTCCCAGGACCACCAGCCAATTCCACGTAAAGGCATTAGAAGCGGTCAGTGACACAAGGACGCTGAATGCATTTCGTTCGTCGATCCAGATCCAAACGAAGCCGATCAGAAAGAACGCGAGCGGCCCCGCGTTGAGATATCTCACCCAAGGCATCCTTAGAAACGGAGCGGCAAATGGGGCCGCGATGCACAGGACGCCGAGTAGAGAAAAGAGCCCGTGGTGGATTCCCGAGCCCCCGAGCATGCTGCTGGTGTTGCCGAAATCGGCGCCGAGAAGTCCCCAGAAGGTGTAAGTACTGGTTTGTATCGGGCCGAAATCTAAAATCGCGGCGGGGAAGAAGAACCACGCGATCCATAGGACAATGGCGGCGCCGAACGATAGCCCACCCATGCGTGCGACAAGCGCGCCCACGCCGCCTTGAATTCTCTTGGCGGCCGCGGCAGCCTGGACTTTGGCATCGATGGCGGCTGACGGAGGCGGAGCGGATACCGCCGGCGCGGCTGCGGCTGCAACGGGGGCGGAAGGTGTGGGAGCAGCGGCCTGGAGCGTCGCCTCGCGGGCGCGCGCACCGCACGCGGTGCAAAATTGTCCAGACAGCTGAGCGCCACAACTTTCGCAATACATCGGAAACCTCCGAAGCGCAAATGCGCCTCAGGACAATCTACAGATGCCAGGTGCGGGTGTCAAGCCTCGGCTTGCGCCACGGCGCCGTTATACGCGCGAAACAGCGCGCTGGCCTTGATCGGCGGCGTTGAAGTCGTCATAGACGTAGGCGTCAAAGATGTAGACCTGTCCTCCCCTCCTGGGCCTAATACGATCGATGATTCGGGCCGCTCAGGTTTGAGATCTCAGCCCACGCCACGTTTGTCTCGTGAGCTTGACACACGCAGATGGACGCTGCTCGGTCGATCATACTGCGTTCCCACGGGTCGGGCAACCAGTTTTGTCTGGGATCCTGTCGGCCTCGAAGCGGAAGTCTTGTTCCGTGAAGGTTCGTAAAATCGGCTTGCAGTCCAGGGAGGGTTGATACGGCCCAAACGTCGAGGTAATGTCCACATGGCTACCGATATGGCCCATTAAGAGGACTGAAATGAATGAGATAGCGATTGCAAACAGAGCTGCGGACTGGCGCAGATTGAAGGCCCTGGTCCTGGATAGCGTTTCTTCTGCGATTACCAAACGGGTATACAACCTGGGGCTGGACGAGTTTTTCGCCTGCTTCGCGCAGGAGCCCCGGCCCGGCTTCACCAAGGCCACCGTGAGCGCCTGGCGCGTGGCGCTTGAGGCCCGCGGCCTGGGGTCCGTCTCCATCAACGTGCGGATCACCGCCGTTCGGAAACTGGCGGTCGAGGCGGCCGACAACGGGCTGCTGGCGCCGGAACTGGCCGCCGGCATCACGCGCGTGAAGGGCGCCAAGTCCATCGGCGTGCGGGTCGGCAACTGGCTGTCCGTGCAGCAGGCCCAGAAACTCCTGAATGCGCCGGACGTTTCCACCAAGAAGGGACTGCGCGACCGCGCGATGCTGGCCATCCTTCTGGGCTGCGGGCTGCGCCGGTCGGAGGTGGCGGCGCTCACGCTCAAGCATATCCAGCAGCGCGATAACCGGTGGTGCATCGTTGACCTCGTCGGCAAGCACGGGCGCCTGCGCACGATCCCGATGCCAACGTGGGTGAAAGTCGCCATCGACACTTGCACGGGGCCGGCTGGGATTTCCGATCCGAGTTTGCCGGCGACGCCACCCGCAAAATGCGTCGAATACGCACGGTCGCCGCTTCGCACCAGGCCGGTCATCCAGGCGCTTTTGCCAGCGAGGCGACTTCATCAGGAGTATCTCTTACCCATCGAGTGCGTCCATCGGCCATCTGAAGCTCGCTCGCTTTCCGACCAGCAGTGATTGCGACGATTTGGTCAGTATTAATAATGAGTAATATGAAACATGAACCGCATATTCCTGTCGCTCGCGATTGCAGTACTGGCCGCGGCCCCGTCGAAGGGCGCGGAAGTCTCAACTTCCTGTTCGCCGCCATACACTCAGAATTCAGACGGCCACACCCGCACTTAGCTTACAGCTATAATTCCGTTAATGGATATCCGAACGTTCTGCGCGGGCCTGGTGGTTGCGCTTTCGCTCGCGGCGCAGACGCAGATCAGCGTTCAAGTATTGAATCAGACCAACTCCAGCGCGGGCACCAACGGCCGGCTCCAGTCTTTCATGTCTACCGCGTTTCAACCCGCGGAATGGGACAATACGTTCTTCTCTACCGGACCCGCTGCCGGCGACCAACTGCTATGGCAGCTCGCGCCCCAGCACATACGCCTGCAGCCGGTCTCGCAGGGCGTCCCCATGAAGGGCTCGAATCAGTGGGACTTCAGCACGCTCGATGACATCCTGCAGCCCGTACTGAACACCGGCGATCACAGCCCCGAGTTACAGCTCGCCACCGCTCCGGCATTCATGGACAATTCCAGCGGGCAGATACTGCCTTCCAGCATCCAGGCTTTCTCCCAGTACTGCGCCAACGTGGTGCGCTATTACAACACCGGCGGCTTTGACGTGAACGGCGTGCACTACCAATCGCCCAGCCCCTACCACATCGCCTGGTGGGGCATTTTCAATGAGCCGAATATCAATGGTGTCACGGCATCCGAATATTTAACCCTGTACAACACCGTAGTGCCGGCTATGCTGGCGGTCGATCCCACCATCAAGTTCGTAGCCATCGAGGAATCCGACTTTGGAACCCAATCCGAGATTTTCGTCCCGACTTTTGTCCAGGGAGTGACCGCCCCGGTTGATGCCGTGGCTCTGCACTATTACTCCACCTGCAACCAGCGCGACACCGACCAGACCCTCATGAAGACCATCCCCACGTTCCTGGCCGACCTGCTATATGTACGCAGCCAGTTGAAAACCAACCCCGCGCTCGCCAACGTGCCCGTGTGGGTCACTGAGAACAATGTCAACGCCGATTACGATGCGGGCAACGGCATGAGCGCGTGCAATCGGGGCGAAACCTACGTCACTGACGGCCGCGCCACCAGCGCTTTTTTTGCGGCCTGGCGTCCTTATTTGTTTTCGCAACTCGCTCAGGGGGGCAACTTGGCGCTTTACCATTGGGACTATGACGCAGATCCGGAGTTTGCCGAAGTCGATTATACCTCCGGCCTCACTTACCTCAGTTACTGGACCGACTACGAGCTGGCACACCTGTTTCCCTCGCCTCCTGGCGCCACTATCTTGCAGGTGAATAACTCGGACCCGAGCGCACTGGAATCTCTCGCTGTGCGCAACGACGATGGTTCGGTGGTGATTCTGCTGGCGAACCACGCCTATCGCAACTCCACCGATAACAACGGTCCCGGCGTCTCCGCCAACATCACGCTAGATGTCTCGGCCTTGGGCTCGTTCTCCTCCGCTACCCTCACCGCCATCAACAGCACCACCGACCCTTCTACCGGTCCGGCAACGCAATCCATCACGCCGCAGGGCACAATTTCGGTCTCATTTCCGGGATACGGTGTGGCGTTCGTGCGCCTGGCTCGAGCGCAGCCGCAGATTTCATCGGGCGGCATCGGCAACGCGGCCTCCTACGCCAATAGCAATGTTGCGCCGGGAGAGGTCCTGGCCATCTTCGGCACAAGCCTCGGTCCAACCACGGGTGTTAGCAGCCAGGTGACTGCCGGCGTGGTCCCCAATGCATTAGCCGGCGCGCGCGTGTGGTTCGATGATATCGCCGCGCCGATACTCTATGCCAGCGCCACCCAGCTCGACGTGGCAGCGCCGTATTCTATTGCGAACGAGACCAGCACCAGCGTGCGCGTCGAATACCTGGGAGTCTTTTCGCCGGCCGTCAGCATGCCCGTGGTGACGGCGCAACCGGGCGTCTTCACTTTGAATGGCTCAGGCTCCGGGCCCGCTGCCGTTTTGAACCAGGATTACTCCGTGAACTCCACCGCAAAACCCGCGACTCGAGGAAGCACCATCGCGATCTTCGCCACTGGTCAGGGCACTCCCTCGTCCGCCGGCACAGATGGCCTGGTCGCCGTAGCCGCTTCCACAGGCCTTCCGCGGCAGCCGGTGACGGTCCAGATCGGCGGCCAGAACGCGCCGGTCTCTTACGCCGGAAACGCCCCCGGCTTCGTTGAGGGAGCCATGCAGGTGAATGCCACCGTGCCTGCTACCGTAACACCGGGCAGCGCCGTTTCAGTAGTTATTTCGGTGGGCGGCACATCCTCCCCCGCGACGGCTACGATTGCGGTGCAGTAGACCTCTGCCGATCGCCGATCGCGGAATCGATTTCCCGGCGCAGCCGAAAATCCTGAGTGGCTCCGCAGATGACTCCGAGAACAGGAGACCCCCTCCCAGGAGAAATCGCAGGCCGAGGGGGGCTAAAACGGTGATATTGCCGGACAACGCAGCCAGATTGCCCGATCGTGTTTCGCCCTCCTGGGTTGAGGCCTCAGGCATATTGGCACGGTGTGATACACAAGCGCAAGCTCCAATCGTACTTCGAGAGCCAACAGAGCACCGTTGCTTCGCCGAAGTTGCCGCAGATTTTGGTATGTCTAGTGCTCTTGGTGATCTGCAATGCCTTATCGGCCATGCGAAAGCCCTCCCCACAGGAGCGCCGTCGCCAGAAGCTCACGCAACCAGCCGACCGCTTCTGGATAATCGTCGCAGTCGAGAATGAACTCCTGGCGCCGAGCCACAAAATCCAGCATCACGTCAGCATTGGATTCTCGCCACCGGATAATAACGTTCGGCTGCATTTACAAAACGCACTTGGACCCAGACTTTAGGAGACGATCCAGGATTCGCGCGGAAGTCCGTGCCGAGAAGAAGCCTCCGGCCAGTGAGAAGCTGCAGCCAACGGTTCGGCGCAAGGCACGGTAGCGCTCCGCACCGCCTCATTCGTCCAGCGTTTCTCTGACGCGCTCCGAAATCGCGGCTGGGTCGTCATCCAAGGCGCAGACTAGCGTCCGCTCGAACCCTTGCGGCCCCGTGATGAGAACCTTGAATCCGCCCGCGGAAGGGATCCGCCGCGATCCAGGCTTCGTGCGCCCCGGCGACGTGCTTCCCGCCAGCCTCGACTGCCGCTTCAATGCGCTCGCGCCGAGTGGCTGGGATGCCTTTGGACTCGAAGACCGTGATGGGCATTACTTCCGGCGAATCTAACACAGATCGCGGGTTGCCGCCAATCGCGCTGCTTCCGGCAATGCCATACTATGGAAAGTTTCTGGAGGTGCTCATGAATCGCCCCAGTCGAAGGACTGTGCTTCGTTGCGCCGCATGGGCTGCCGCCCCGGCGGTACTGCGCGGACGGTTTCGGCTCTTTGCCCAGTCGGACGCGGAGTACTCGGCCCGTGCCATCCAATTGATCGCGGAAACCACCGTAGTGGACCTCCTCAACCAGTTCCGGTTCGCTGACTACTCCCAGAGGCCCCCGAAGAGTGAGCTCTGGCTGAACAAGCCAGGGAGCTTTACGGCGGCCGATGCAGCCCCATATCAAACCTCCGGGATCAACGTGTTCGCGCTGGGCAGCGGGGCCGCGGATTACCAGGAAGGTTTGCGATTCTTCGCCAAATGGAACGGGTTCCTGGCCGCTTACAGCGATTGGCTGCTGCGCATTGATAACGCCCGAGATTTCGACCGCGTACGCGCCGACCGGAAGATCGGGATCATGCTGACCTTGCAGGACTCCACCCATTTCCGGGGCCCGGACGATGTCGACGAGTTCTTTGCTCTGGGACAGCGCATCTCACAACTGACTTACAACTTCAACAACCGCATTGGCAGCGGCTTTCTGGAGCAGCGCGATGGAGGCCTGTCGGTATTCGGGCTTTCCATCATGAAACGGATGGAGAAGGCCGGCATGGCTGTGGATCTGTCCCACTGCGCGGACCAGACGACCCTGGATGCTCTCGAAGCAGCGACCAGGCCGGCGCTGTTTACGCACGCCACTTGCCGCGCGCTGATCGCGGGGCACATGCGCGCCAAGAGCGACGAGGCCATCCGCAAGCTGGCCAAGACCGGCGGCATCATGGGCATCGACTTCATCCGGTTTATGGTTCGGGACCGCGAGCCGGTGAACACCGCGGACGTGCTGGATCATTTTGACTACGTTCGAAAGCTGGTAGGAGTGGAATACCTGGCGGTGGGCAGCGACCTGGATTTGGTGGGGAATGGCAATCCGATTGGCGGCGGCTTTCGGCCCGAGAGCCAGCCGAACTTCGACCGCTATCGCTACCACGTGGATAAGCCGGAGCATGTGGGGACGACTGGCCTCGACCATCCCAAACGGATGTTCGATCTAACCGAGGGCTTGATCGCAAGGGGCTACAGCGATGCCGATATCCAGATGATCCTCGGCGGGAACGCTGTGCGCGTGCTGAGCAAAATCTGGTCCCCGCCAGATCGCGCTGCGTGACCGTGCATGACTGTTAGCGCTCCCGTCTGGCCACCTGCGGTGATACAGTACATCCGATGGCCAAGACTCTCCTGCTCGCCCTCCTCCCATGCGCCCTGTTCGCCGCCGACGAGATGACGGTCTATGACCTGCTGGCCCCCGCCACGCATTCTTTCAATATCGTCTACGATGTGTCCGCAACCAACGAAGGCGCTGGCTACTTCTTTAACCCGATCCGCCCCGGCTCCATCGCTTCCAAAGAGCGCGTCGTCGACCGCGCCACCGGCAAGCCGCTGCAGTTCACCATTGTCGATGGCAAAGTCGCCAAGGCCTCCGGCGGCGTCGACCGGACCACACCCGATGACGCTCAGTTCCTGCGCGTCACGCTCCTCAAGCCGGTCCCCAAGGGCGCCGAAACCCGCATCCGCATTTACAAAACCTACACCGATGCCCCGTCCTACTACGAAACCGCTGCCGGTTTCGTCTTCGAGCGCCCGCTCGGCATCAAGCGCAACATCGTCATCATACCCAGAGGTTACGAGCTCGTCGGCTCCGCGTCTCCGGCCATCGTCTCCACCGATCCGGACGGCCGCATCCGCCTCAGCTTTCTCAACGATCGCGACGACCAACTCCCCGTCCGCGTCACTGGCCGGAGGCTCCCATGAAGCACCTGCTTCTCTTCCTGCTCCTGCCACTCCTCGCTATCGCGCAATTCCATCGCGCCGAGCAGGATCTTGAGATCCGCTACTGGCTGCTCGATCCTTCCACGCACGCCTTCCGCATCTCCCACGATTTCACTGTGACCCGCGTCGGCCAGGAGTCGGTACATAGCTTTGTGCGCGCCGGCAGCAAGGTGTCGCCGGACGCCAGGATGTTCAACCTGGACACAGGCGAACCACTCCATACTCACATCGTCTCCGGGAAAGAGGCGAATGCGCTCGGCTACTACCCCACGCCCACGGACCCGGAATCGGTGGTCGTGCAGGGAAACCTCCCGAAACCCGTGGAGAATGGAGAAACCGTCCGCGTGCGCGTCGAAGAGTCCTATACCGACCCGGTTGGCTACACCATCGACCAAGGCGAGTTGAAGTGGACCCGCACTCTCGGCCGCCCCTTGAACTACGTGACCCTTCCCGACGGCTGGATGCTGACCAGTGTCAACGTACCCGGAGTGATCACCCTGGACGCCAAAGGCTGTGTGACGCTTCGCTTCACCAACACCCGCAACGGCGACATCGACGTCACCGTCCGCGCCAGGAGGCGGCCGTAAGAGTCAGATCGGATCAGGGTCGTCCCACTGCGGCACCAGGTCGCGCTCATCCAGCCGCAGTATCAGTTCGCCGCCGGTGCCCTCATCGAACAGCCGGAAAAGGAACCGATAGGTTTTGTTGACCGCGTCCCGCACCACCAATCTCATTTCCTCATCGCTGAGGCGCGAGACATGGGGCCAGGGGATCTCGCCATACGGAGTCTTGACGACGACATCGGAGAAATCTCCGCTCTTGGAATCCGGGACGGTACCGGCGTGGAATTCCTCAAGCACGGTGTTTCGGAAGTACTGCTGAACCGTGTACTTTGCCGTTCAGAAGCGCTGGGTTCTCGAACATGATGTTCTTCACGTTGTCAGCCACGTCGTTTCTCCGGGAGGACCTGCTTCAATATGACAGCTTCCGCTCCCCAGGAACGGCCTCACGCGAGGGGTCACTTGGCGAGGCTGGCGAAGCAAGTTTCACACGACGCGCGGTAGCGTCTACCTTCCCCACCCGCAGTTTATGCCCTGGGTGAACGACTTCATCGAGGAGTGCGCCGCGTTCCCGAACGGCGCCCACGACGACCAAGTGGATGCGATGACGCAGGCTCTGCTGCGTTGGAACATGGCTCCCCAGCAGACGGTCGTCTACTACAACCAGCCCTACCAAATCAGTCCGATCTGACCGCGCACGGATAGCGGTGGCCTTGTGAGAACATATTTGGTTGGAACGCCGCGCGATGCTGCGCCGTCAGGAGGCCGGCTTGCCGCCGAATGACTTCTGATTGACGTTAACGATGCCGTGAAACGAGCGGCGGTTGAGCTTACATCGGCAATCACTTGTAGACAGCGCGGAGCGACGTGAACGCTCCGTTATCGGCGCGGATACCCAGCGCGAAAATATTCACGTTCGCATCGTACTCCACCACGCCGCTTCCGGTGAGGTTGTTTAGCGCCGGCGGATTGAACGCGGTGTGACTGAGCGCAGGTAACGTGAGGGCGCGGCTGGACAGTTGATTTCCGCTCTGGTCGCGAATCACC
>Ga0209039_10001210_pt1 | contig 24581 bp, 22 predicted proteins | sample BogFormECP12_OM1_FD_188238 | JGI IMG/M metagenome (GOLD analysis project Ga0209039, IMG submission 188238) | Bog forest soil microbial communities from Calvert Island, British Columbia, Canada - ECP12_OM1 (SPAdes) (version 2) | ecosystem: Environmental > Aquatic > Freshwater > Wetlands > Bog ... | reverse complement strand
GTAGCGGCTTTAGCCGCTGAGGTATCTCTGGGGCTAAAGCCCATTCCTTCTGCCGGCTTTGTCGCAGGCCTAGAAGGCCTGCGCCACCCAAAATCAGCTGCAACGTCAAGTTCTTCAGCAGCCTGCGAAGCCGTGCCCTACCCAAATCCCATTTATGAAACCACCTACACCAGCTCTAGTCTAGTCTCACCAGGAAAACCGCGCCCTCGGGAGTGGTGGTTTCGGCAACGAGCTTTTGGGCGCGCTCGTGGTCGTCGTCCAGCACGCGCACGCGAATCCACCAGTCTCCAGCGGGGCTGGCGAAACACAGGACTTGGGCCGTGTGATAGCGGCGGTTGAGATGCGCGGTAAGCTTTCTGGCGGCTTTTTCATTGGAGAATCCGCCGATCTGCACCGCCCATTTTCCCGCCGAACCTGGGGTCGCGCCCGACTGCATCAACTCGACTTTCACCGGGGCGATTCCGGGCTGCCACACGTCCACCTTGCGGGCGGCCGCGAGGGAAAGATCGACGATGCGTCCGGGAATGAACGGCCCGCGATCCGTGATCCGCACCAGCGCCGCGTGCCCGGTCTTGACGTTGGTGACGCGCACGATCGAGCCCAGCGGGAAAGTGCGGTGGGCCGCGGTCATGGCGTTCATGTTGTAGACTTCGCCGTTCGATCCGCGACGGTTGTGATAGGGCGGACCGTACCAGCTCGCGAGTCCCGTCTCGGTGGTGATGGGCTTGGCGTCTGGGGGAATGGTGGGCGCAGCAAGCTCGGCGGCCTCCTCCGCTTTGGCCGGGGCGGCATTTTCCTTTGCGGGCGGCGGACTCGGCTCGGGTTGGGCGGTTGGCGCCGGCGTGACCGTGATTGAGTTCGGCGGCGGTGGTGGCGGAACGTTCACGTGCGCCTGCTTGGGATGTCCGCAAGCGGCAAGAAAAGCCAGCGCGAGCAGCAGGATCAGAATCATAACGACGCTGACGAAGTGAGCGCCGCGTCGTATCGTCACCGGGAAGCGCCCGGCAGGGTTCACCACGTCTGGGTGCCCCACAGCCTGCCCTGAGCTTGCCGAAGGGTCTCGCCGGTTCTGCGAGACGTGGGATTTCGCGAAATTCGCAGCCAAATTGCCGATTACTTGGGCGGGAGATGCTTCTCCATGTAGTCGGCGAACTCGGCGAGCTTTTGCGAGGCCACACGCAGCGCCTTGGTGGAGTGCGTTCGCACCGAGGGAACGACCTCGTCGTTCAGATACTTGATGAATTCCGGAATCTCTTTTTCCAGATGTTCGGCGGCGTCGTTGATGGTCTTGCTGACACGTGCCGACGCGTCTTCCACCTTGTGGTTGAAGTCGTTCATGATGCTCCTCGCGATGCTGGGGCGTGAGTGACCTCACGCGCGGTTGCGGATGCCAGGCTCGACTATTATTTCGTGCCCGAAGGGCGGGGTCAATGGCAAGCGGCTGATTTCGCTGGTTCCGGCCGACCGGTTCTGGCTGCTGAATAACGCAAACGCTTGCACCACCGTGGAAGAGCGGCGCTTCAGCGCCGCGGGAAGCGGGCAGAATCGGCATCAGCTTCGCACGTCGCTGAAGAGCTCGGTTTTGGGTGGCGCAGCGCTTTCAGCGCTGCGATAAGGCCATTCTTTTCTGGGCGGGCTTTAGCCCCTGAGGGGAATGCCCGCCGAGCTGACAGCATTTATGAACCACACTCTCGGCATCCGGCTCGCACCCCGCGACTACGGTAGAATGCGGGCTCCGGCCATGAATCCTGCGCAAGGCAAATGGCACTCCGGACCGCGAGCCCAGACATTTCGCACGCGCCTGCTCGCCTGGTACGACTCTCACGCCCGCCAACTTCCCTGGCGCGAGACCCGTGATCCCTACCGCGTGTGGCTGTCGGAAATCATGCTGCAGCAGACGCGTGTAGCGGCGGTCATCGAGCACTATCACGAATTTCTGCGACGGTTTCCCACCGTCAAGAAGCTGGCCGCAGCGCGAGAGGCTTCCGTGCTAGCTGCATGGAGCGGCCTGGGCTACTACCGGCGGGCGCGCATGCTGCATGCGGCCGCGAAGGTAGTCGTGCGCGAATTGCGCGGGAAGTTTCCCCCGAGCGCTGAACGATGGCGCGCCTTGCCCGGAATCGGCCGCTACACGGCGGCGGCAATCGCCAGCATCGCGCTCGATGAGCCGGTCGCGGTTGTGGATGGCAACGTCGAGCGGGTCCTGCAACGAGTTTCGGGAGAGCGGCTGGCGGGCAATGAATTGTGGCAGGCAGCCGAGCAGTTGCTGGATCGTAAGCGGCCGGGAGACTTCAACCAGGCGATCATGGAGTTAGGCGCGACCGTATGCACGCCCCGGGCGCCCGCGTGCCTGACGTGTCCGGTGGTCGATCTGTGCGCAACGCGCGGGGAGATGGTGCTCCCGTCCAAAGCGCAGCGGCAGAAGAAGCGGTTGATTCATTACGCGCTCGAATGCCGCGATGGCAAAGTGTTTCTGGTGCAGCGACCGCGCGATGCGTCGCAGATGGCAGGGATGTGGGAACTACCGGAGATTCCCTCAGGGGCTAAAGCCCGTTTCAACGGGGCTGGCGAGATCGCAGCGCTGAAAGCGCTGCGCCACCCAAAAGCAAAGCCCGCCCACGCCAGCTCAGAGGGTTGCTTCACCCTCAAACATTCGATCACGGTGACAGATTACACGGTGCGGGTATGGCGTCAGCCGGCGCCGCCACAGCCGGAAGCGCGGGGGAAATGGGTTGCGGTGGGGCGGCTAGGACGCATTGCGCTCACAGGCCTGGCGCGGAAGATCTTGCGGAAAGCGGCGTTGCTCGCCACATCAAAGTAAAGTCGTAGCGAGCCTTTTCTTGCGTGCTTCGCGAATCTTTCGCGCCCTTTGCGGTCCCGCCTCTTGTTGGCCTATCGCCTGAGGCCGTGAGTTTCAGAAGTTCGGTAATCCAGAGCCTCGTATCAGGGCACGGCTTCAGGTGTGCCGATACGCGAGCCAAGAGAGTATGGCCTTTAGGCCCTCGGTGAAGTTCAAAGACACCAAGCCCCTGTTTCTCCGTCCTGCGGTCATCTCCCATCATCTAAAATAAAGCAGCCCGGAGGCGGGCTCATGTCGTGGCTGAGCAACATCCTGAAAGGACGAACCGGAGGACGATCCATGGCGGCATTGTCGGCGGGAACGAAGGCGCCGGAGTTTGAGTTGAAGGCCACAGACGGAAAGCAGTTTTCCTTGAGCGAGGCACTGGCACATGGACCGGTGGCACTGGCCTTTTTCAAAGTGTCGTGCCCGGTGTGCCAGTATGCATTTCCTTACCTGGAGCGGCTGCACAAGGCCTACCGGCAGAAGGGTTACACGCTGCTCGGCGTTTCCCAGAACGATGCCAGGGAGACGGCGGCCTTCAACAAGGAATTCGGCATTACGTTTCCCATGCTGCTCGATGACACGAGCCGGTATCCCGTGTCGAATGCCTACGGGCTGACCAACGTGCCCACCTTGTTCTGGATCGCGCCCGATGGCGAGATTGAAGTCTCCAGCGTAGGCTGGCTGAAGGCGGATCTCGAAGAAGTCAACCGCAAGATGGCGGAGGCGGGAAAACTCTCAGTCGCCCCGGTATTCCAGCCCGGGGAAGACGTGGCCGATTTCCGCGCGGGTTGAGGGTCGAAGAACTAGCCCGCCGGTCCGGCGGGCTGACAATCGGAACAAACTAACCACAAACGTCACAGACGACCACGGGGGCACCCTCCCATTCGGACAGAGCCCGGCGGCACGGTTCCGGGAGTGGTTGGACTCTCGTGCTTGCCCCGATCCGACTTCGTACACAATTTGGGCGGTTCCGTCCTTTACAATCCTCACAGATTCCCCAATTAAAGAGCCTTCCAGCGAGCGCCGCTTTGCTGGGAGAGGACACCTGCCAATGCAAGGAATGGCGAGAATTATCTCTGCGTGCTTGACCCTGTGCCTGTGTCTACCCCTGTGGGCGGAAGGCGGAGCCGCGGGCGCCAGGGGATCAAGAACACCATCGATCAGGCTGCCCGGTGCGGCTTATGCCGCGCTCGAGACGATTAATCCCGAGCATATTCGCTGGCATGTCCGGTATCTCTCGCACGATCTGCTGGAGGGGCGGGGAACGGGCCAGCGAGGTGGAGACATCGCGGCCGAATACATTGCCACACAGTTTGCCGAATACGGACTGAAACCGGCTGGCGACCACGGCACCTACATGCAGAAAGTTCCCCTGGTCGGGATCACGACCCTGCCCGAAACCCAGTTCTCTCTCGTGCCCAGGCAGGGCGAGACCATGAATCTGAAGCCGCTCGATGACTACGTGGCCTACGACCAGACGCAACAAGCTCAGTCCGATGTGGATGCGGACATTGTCTACGTGGGCTACGGAATCGAGGCACCAGAATATAACTGGGACGACTACAAGGGCGTGGACGTGCGCGGCAAGGTTCTACTGATGCTGGTGAACGAGCCGCCGTCGGATGATCCGAAGTTCTTCAAGGGCAAAGCCCTCACCTATTACGGCCGCTGGACCTACAAGTACGAAGAGGCTGCGCGCAAGGGTGCGGTGGGAGTGCTTCTCATCCACAAGGACGAGATGGCGAGCTATCCGTGGGAAGTAGTGCGGAACTCGAATTCAGGGGAGAAGTCGTTCCTCAAGCTCGAGGGACCGGCGCTGAAGGTGGCTTCGTGGATTCACCTCGACGTGGCTAGAAGGCTGGCGTCGGCGTCAGGGACCGATCTCGAAAAAATGATGAAAGATGCGCAGTCGCGCGAGTTTCGTCCGCTGAATCTGGGGACGAAGCTCAAGGCGCACATGGCCAGCAAGGTCCGGAATTTCGAATCCAACAATGTGCTGGCGATCCTGCCCGGCTCCGATCGCAGGGTAGCGGACGAGGCCGTAATCTACACCGCGCACTATGATCACTTCGGCATCCGTCCCGACATGCCCGGCGACAACATTTTCAATGGCGCCGACGACAATGCCACCGGCTGCGGCATCCTGCTGGAGTTGGCGCGCGCGTTTGGAGCGGCGGCGCAGCGCCCGCGGCGGTCCATTCTTTTTGCCGCCGTCACGGCCGAGGAGCAGGGCCTGCTGGGCTCGGAATACCTGTCGAAGCATCCACCCATTCCTGCGTCGAAGATCACCCTCGATTTGAATTATGACGACGTGAAGCCGCTGGGAGCGCCCGAGGAAGTGGAAGTTTCCGGGGCCGAGCGAACTACCTTTTATCCCGTGGTCGAAGCCATGGCCAGGGAGTTCCGGCTGGCCATCCGCCCCGATGCGCGGCCAGAGGCGGGACACTTCTACCGCTCCGATCATTTCAGCATGGCACGCGTGGGCATTCCCGCCTTTTCCATCAATGAAGGCATGAAGTACAAGGGACATCCTGAATCATGGGGGCTGGCACAGGAACAGGAGTATGTCGAGAAGCATTACCACCAGCCCAGCGACGAGTACCATCCCGAGATGGACTTCACCGGTGACTCCGCCATGGCGCGATTCGGATTCGCCCTGGGCTGGGAAGCGGCGAGCCTGCCCAAACTGATTGAATGGCAAAAGGGCGATGAATTTCAGGCAGCGCGGGTGAAGACCCAGCCGTAGGCATCGCCGCTGACATCCGCAAAGCCGCGATTATCCAGCTTCACGACATCGGGAGGCCTTCCGCAGCGGCCAATTTGACTTGCCGTTCGTCAAACGTCCAGAAGGACTTCGCTCCCAGCTCGAGGGCCGTAGCGACGTGCAGGCTGTCCAGGGTTCGAGTCCCAAGCCTGGGTCCATGCGTGCGCCCCAGCCTCATGCAGGTCTGCCAGACTGATTCTGGTAAGTCGGCCTCCAGCCATAATCCATCTTCGCAATCTCGCTGCAGTGCGGCATGTGCCAGGCCCGCCTCCCGCAGAGAGATCTCCTTGCGGAAGACATGCTGCGAGACCGCATGTGTCCATTCCGCGAGGTGAAGTGGGGTAAGCCAAATCCTTGGCTTCGATGCCATGCGCCGCTCTGTCTCCGCCGAGTAGCGATCCGGCAAGTACAGCGAGACAAAGAAGCTGGTATCGGCGTAGATGCTCAATAGCGACCGCGCTCCTCGATCAACAGATCTGCTCCCGACAGAGTGCGCATTCCAAAGATCTTCTGCCGGCGTCCGGAAAAGTCAGGCCAATGCTCGGGACTCGCTTGCGACTGCGCTGGGACGATTCGGCCGATCACGTGCTGGCGCTCGCGCAATTCCACAGTTTTTCCGGCGCGCAACCACGCCTTCAGGCGACGCGTATCACGCAACTCACGGATGTTGACCGATGGCATGACTACATTGTGTCACAAAATGTGGCACATTCCAAGAGCTTTATACGAGCGCATCTCCTGCCCAGCGGAGGCGGAGCTTCCCCCAACCCCGTAACCTCGGTAACTTGGGCTGGCGCTGCCCCCATGCTAACCTCGATATGTAGGTTTGTAATCAGCAACTTCCGAACAGAAATCCTGTCTGGATGCCGAGAATTCCTATTTTTCGACTGGGCGGGGCGCCGGAAAAGCCGGCGCTGCCCGATCTGGCTGCCGCTACGCCTGGCGTCTCGCTCGAAGGCTTGTCCCTGGGCGTGGACAATCTGCGGCACGACGTGGTGCTGAGTTCCCGGTTTATGGACGCGGCGCGGGCGCAGATCGCGCGCCTGATCGCCCGCCATGGAGAGCTGGAAGGGTTGCTCGCGGCCGAGGCGGCATCGCCGGGGCAGGGACCGTCGTGGCTTCGGAATCTGGCCGGCAGGGCGGCAAAGCCGAAGCATGACGCGGGAGAGTGGAAATCGCTGCTGACCGAGCTGCAGGTGGGCTCGCTCAATCGCGCCAAGAAAGAATCCAAGCTCGCAGTGGACGTTCTGGCGCGGCTCGCCGTGACGAAATTTCTCCGCACCGAAATGAACGCGCAATTCGCGCAGGTGCTGGAGCGCTGCCGCGTGCTGCTCAAGAGCTACGACAACATGCGCCAGCAGAAGGCGCACGAGTACCGGGAGCGGCTGGCGGCATTTCAGGTGCGCAAAAAGATCATCCTGCGCAAAGCCGGGCAGGAAATCTTTGAGACCGTGCGCGAAGTCGAAAAAAGCACTCTGGCGCGCATGCGCCGGTCGCTGTTCGGAGCAGACCTCGGCGATGCCGGCTTCCTCACCTATCCGCTGTTCGTAAACCGCCTCCTGTTATCCGAGGATGGCCGCGATGACTACCTCTGCGCCGAACACTACGTCATGCTGGGTAACTGGGACCGCGATCCCGACCGTTACGGGCGGTTGCGCGAGGTGGCCTCCGTATTTCTGCGTTCGCAGTACGGCGAGGAAACAACCGCCGAAACCATCGACTCCTGGATGAATGTGCCGGAGAATGCGCGCCTTCTGGTGGGGACAGGAACGCCGGAAAGTTCCGACGACGGACTAGCCCATCAGGAGCGGCTGGCCGCCTGGGTGCGGCTGCTGGAAGACGAGCGCGTCATGGAGAACGTGATCGCCTCGTACTACGTCGTGCCCTTGCTGAGCGAATACGCGCCGCGCGTCAATCCGCAACAATTGAAGAATGCCCTGATTGACCGCACCGAATGCGACCGCGTCGAGCGCATGATTCAGGAGTACAGCAAGCTCACTCCCAACAGCTTGTATGCGGCCGTGGCGAAAGTCGCCAGTTGCCGCGGCGCGGAGCGGGCGAAAGTCGCTGCCCGGTTTCTGGGCGACTTCTTCCACTATCACCGCGATTTGCGGAGGCTGGAGACTCTGAACGCCGCGCTGGATTTGGTAAACCTCGTGCCCAACGAGCGCTTGCAGGAACTGTCGCGGGTGAATGGCACACTCTATGAGTTTCTGCTTCCCGAGGAACAGGAAAAAACCGACACCGATCGCGTGCTGCGCCACGTGGTGCTCAAGGCCGATGTGCGCGACTCGACCCGGCTGACCCGCATCATGATGGACAAGGGCCTGAATCCGGCGTCGTACTTCAGTCTGAATTTTTACGATCCCGTCAACAAGCTGCTGGCCAAGTACAACGCGCAGAAGGTGTTTCTGGAAGGCGACGCCATCATCCTGGCCATACTGGAGCGCGAAGGCGAGCCTGGACTGGCGGTGAGCCGCATGTGTGTGCTGGCGCGCGAGATCATCGAGATTGTGCGCGGGTACAACCAACTGATGCAGCGCTCGGGCATGCCGCAACTGGAGTTGGGCGTGGGCATCACGCTGCAGGAGTCAGCGCCGCTCTACCTGATGGACGGCGAGCACCAGATCATGATTTCCGAAGCGCTGAACGAGAGCGACCGTCTCTCTTCGTGCAACAAGCGCGCCCGCCGCGTCATGGAGCCGCTGGCCGGAATGTTCCACGTCTACGCCTTTCAGGCCGCGGAAATGGATGCGGATGGCAATTCCGAAGACGTCGTTGTCAGTTTCAACCTGGGCGGCATTCGCATGAACGAGGCCGCGTTTCGCAAGCTGCAGCAGGAAATCACGCTGGAGCCGCTGAAGGTGCGGCTGCCGGCTCAGCTGGCGTCGTCGGATAAAGGCGAATACCGCCTGTTCAGCGCCACGGTCCCGGTGGACAACGATATCTTCCGCAAAATCGTGGTGCGCGAGAGCCGCATCCCTCGCATTAATTCCGCGGACTTTTCCGTGCAGGGCTGGACCGACCGCCTCTACTACGAAGTCTGCACCGATCCCGCAATCTATGCGGCCCTGGAAAAACGCAGAGCCGCTCAGGCCTGAGCCAGAGGACGGCCCCTTTGGGAACAGCCGCCCCCTCGGCAAGCTCGGGGCAGACCCTCGGCTGTCCAGTCGAGCGCAGCTCGACAGCCTCACCAGAACCTGACATCGGCCCCGACCCGCTCACCTGCGATAGAAATCCAAACGATCCCCCCTCATAGTACGATTGGAACAAGGCAGGTGAGCCTCATGCGAAGATTCGGTCTGATCTTCATAATCACGATTGGCGCAGCCGCTTTTTCCGCGACAGCCGTCGCGCAGCAATCCGCTCCGCCGGAGAAGTCCGCGGAGCAGTCTGCAGCCCAGACGAACGCCAAAAAGGCTTATTCCGGGATGTACACGTTCCTGAAGGAAGGCGAATTTGTACAGGTGACCGTGGAAGATGACGGAAGCATCACCGGCTTCGTTTCGCGATTCGGAAACGGTGAGAGCGATAAGGGAGCGTTTCTGGATCAGTTCTTCAAGAGCGGCAAGCTCGATGGCAACAAGCTGAACTTCACGACTGAGATTGTGCATGGGGTGTCATTTGACTTTAAAGGCACGGTCGAGCGCGGCGAGGGAAACAATCCCGGGGATGAGGCCTACTTTGTCCTCAAGGGGACGCTGACCGAGAATGTCACCGACGTGAACAAGAAAGTCACGTCACACGCGCAGGAAGTCGCGTTCAGGATGTTTCCCCAGGAGGCGTCGCCGGTACCGGTCATGAGGAAGTGAGAGCAGTTGCCAGTTGCCAGCGGTCAGTTGCCAGTTTCTGCAAGTGTCATCCTGAGCGAAGCGAAAGCTTGCCCTGAGCCTGTCGGAGGGGACCCATGCAATTCCTCTGCGTCCGCCGCGTCCTCTGCGTTGTAAGATTTTTTCTCTGCCCCAGCCACGCACTCTATTCCCCGGCGCGGATCGGCGACAGATTCAACCGGCCGGGCGCGGGCTTCTTGCTGCTGGCGCGTTCCTGTCCGTAGACGAGATCGGGACCGCCGTCGGAATTGGACGACGCTTCGGCCAGCGCTGCCGCCAGCGCGCGGTACGAACGGCTGATCTCGGGACCGTCCTGCAGCACCACCGGCTTGCCATGGTCAATCGCCGGCGAAACCGCGTGGAAGGCATTGGGAATCTTCCATAAGACTTTGCAGTTGGTCACATGCTTGACGTCTTCGTCCGTGAATCCGGGAATCTTCTTGTAGCGGTTCAGGACGACGCGCAGACGATCGCGTCCGGTTCCTTCCTCCAGAAAGGCATGAATGCGTCCGGCACTCCAGAGCGAAACCACGTCGCTCTGCGTGACCAGCAGCACCGCGTTGGAAAGATCGGAAAGCAGGCGGGTAGTCGGGTCCAGGCGGCTGGAGGCGTCCACCACCACGAAGCGGTAATGATTCACCAGCAGATCGAACAACCGGGCAAGCTCGCCCGGCGTGGGTTCCGTAGGATAGGGCTGCTGCGGTCCGGCGAGAAGGTGCAGGCCTTCAGGCGTCGGCGTCATGAGCCCATCGAGCAGGGAGACATCCATGCGGTGCAGGTTTTCGAGCGCGTCCGGCACGCCAAATTGCGGCCGCAGGTTGAGATGCAGCGCGGCATGACCGATCGGCGCGAAGTCCACCAGAACCACGTCCCCGTGAGACTGCTGCAGCGCCACCGCCGTGTTGACGGCGGTCGTGGTACATCCCGACCCGCCCTTGGCGCCCAGAAAGGTTAAAATACGCGCCTTGCCGCCGCCTCCCGGAGCCCGGGTGCGGGTGGAACTGAAGCGAGTCAGCGCTTCCAGCAGAGCCTCCGGCCCGGCAGAATTGTCGATGTATTCCCCGGCGCCGCTGCGCATGCTGGCCACAATGTTGGCTGGCTGCGCCATCCCTCCGTTCGCGAAGATGGCGATCTGTGTAGTCGCGCGGATGAGTTCGATGGCGCGGATGGCGCGCTGCGCGTCTTGCCCGGGAACGTCTACGATCACCACTTCGGCGCGCGACTCCTGCAATTGCCGCAGGATCGCGTCGGTCGGTCCCACCGGGAATCCGACCTGGCTGAATACCGCGCGTCCCAGTTGGGTCGCTTCCAGACGAGTCTGCAGTGCCGATAAGTGGTCCCGGTCCTCGGTGAGGAGGGCGACGGCAATCCCATGCATAGCGCGGTTCTCGCTGATTTCTCTCGGTGTCTGCATGTTAGAAAGAGAAGCTGCCCTCCGCCAAGTGACCTCGGTAACCATCCGCACGCCTGCCGGTACCTGTTCCGCGCGAAATCTCAGGACTCAACACTTGCATGATGGCGGCTGGGGGGAGATCACAACCTTGAATAAAATCCAAGAAGACACTTCCCTTGAATGCATGGAATTGTAAGCGAAGAAACCGGAATTGTGAAGGTCACCGTCGAGCTATCCTGATGAACCCATCGTGCCACGGGATCGGAGGGAAAATTAAGGTATCGACCGCCGTGGAAGCCGCGCCCCCCTTGGCACCCCGCATTCCATGTTCGCCTTGTATCTATGATTCGTATCTACGATTCGTATCAGGACACGCCTTCAGGGGTGCCGCAAGTGCGTTGCGATCAACGCGCCTTCCGGCGCTGAATTTGCAATTCTGGTTACTGCCAGGGAAGCTCTGATCCGTCGCCCGCAACCCGCGTTGATTTTCTTCGTGTCCTTCGCGGCTCTTCCTTCGCGAACTTCGCGGTTCCAGCTTTTGACTTATCCCACGATCGTCCGTGCCGAAGAATTTCCCGGAGTTCGCTCTTCTTCGCGATGGGGGTGCAGAGCCGAAACGCGCGCGAAGCCGGAAGCCGAATCGGCCACTTCGGGCAGGTATTCGTAGCCGTCGAAGCGCACCGCCACCCCGATCTTCGTTTCCGCGCGGTTCCGCGCCGGCGAATCCTCGAATGAAGCAGCGGGCCTGACCACGCGCAGAATCCGGCCCCGGCAGCGGACCGGCATGCCTTCTCCCAAAGTGATCTCAGAAGGCATACGGAGAGTCAGCACGATTTCAGCCCCTGCTTCGAGAGGCGCGTCGGTGAAGAAAAACACGCCCCGCGAACTCAGATCCTGCGTGAATCCCCGAGCCTCCAGGGAGGTCGCGGTCTGGCGAAGAGAGAGAGGAAGCAAATAGGGGAATCGCTGTCCAACGCGGCGTTCCACCCGAACTGGAGGAGTGGTCATAGAGTGGCGTCAGTTCCTTTTTGCCGAGTCGCCGGGGGGAGCGTTACGCGTACTCTAGCTCACGCCGGACCGAAGGAGAAGTTACAATCTAGTTACACCCGGAAAACAATTCCCAAATTGGTCATTCGCTTGCACTTGGCGGCGACGGCAAGCATGAACTCGCCCCAGTAGCGGAGCCCAGCCTGTGGAAAACTGAGGCATGTGGGGACAGCCGCCCTTTGTCGATGGGAACTGGCAGGGCTTGCCGAAGCCCCGAGCGAAGCCGAGGGGGAAGCTCGACAGCCCTGTCCATCCATCGGGACCAGCAGACTGAGACATCACCCCCGACGATATACTTGGTGCGTTGCACAGCGCGGAGTCATCCAAGACGAAAGATAGTGGCTGAGGCGAACAATTCCATTCCAGAGAATGCCCTTGCCAACGGCGCTTCCACCGCCGCAGGGCCCAGATCGCGCTGGCAGGCTGCTGGGCGCGCCCTGCGCCATCGCAACTTCCAGCTCTTCTTCGGCGGACAACTGATTTCCCTGATCGGCACCTGGATGCAGACGGTGGCGCAATCCTGGCTGGTCTACCGCTTGACCGGTTCCGGATTACTGCTGGGGTCCGTGGGCTTCGCCAGCCAGATACCGGTGTTTCTGTTCGCGCCCATCGGAGGCATCACCGCCGATCGCTATGACCGGCGCCGCGTGGTCATCGCTACCCAAACGGCATCGATGCTGCTGGCGTTTGCGTTGTCGGCGCTGACGCTCTCCCATGTAGTCGACCGGCACGTGTGGCTGATTTTTGTGCTGGCAGCGTTGTTGGGGCTGGTGAACGCATTTGACATTCCGGGTCGCCAGTCCTTCCTGGTGGATATGGTGGGCAAAGACGATCTGATGAACGCCATCGCGCTCAACTCCTCCATGTTCAACAGTGCGCGCGTCATCGGCCCGGCCGTGGCCGGCATTTTAGTGGCGAAGCTGGGCGAAGGCTGGTGCTTTTTCGCGAACGCTGTGAGCTATATCGCCGTTATCATTGGATTGATGCTGATGAATGTGCACGCTCCGCCACGGATCTCGGGCAAGACATCGCCGCTAGAACGGATTGTTGAAGGATTCCAGTTTGTCCGCCACGCGGCGCCGATTCGAGCCCTGCTTTTGCTGTTGGGGCTGGTGAGCATCGTGGGCATGCCCTACGTGGTGCTGATGCCCATCTTTGCCGCCAAAATCCTGCGCCGTGGCGGGCAGGAGTTCGCCGCGCTGATCGGATCGCACGATCTGGGTGCCGTGCGGCTGGGCATCCTGATGGGCGCGACCGGCGTCGGCGCGCTGCTCGGAGCTCTCACCCTGGCCGTGCGCTCGGGAGTCAAAGGGCTGGCCCGCTGGGTCGCAGTGTGCTGCGCCGGTTTTGGCCTGAGCCTGATCCTGTTTGCCTTCTCCAAATGGTTCTGGGTGTCGGTGCTGCTGCTGCTGCCGGTGGGATATTTCATCATGCTGCAGATGGCCTCGTCGAACACCCTGATTCAGGTGATGGTGCCCGATGAACTTCGCGGCCGGGTCATGGCCGTCTATTCCATGATGTTCATGGGCATGGCGCCGGTCGGAGCGCTGCTGGGCGGGGCGCTGTCGGACCGCCTGGGTGCGCCCCTCACCGTCGCCATCGGCGGACTGGCCTCTGTTGTCGGCGCGGTCTCGTTCGGATTGCACCTGCCCAAGATCCGCCTCGAAGCCCGCCGCCTGATCATGGCTCAGCAGATGGCTGGGGGTGAGCCAGCCGCAGGAGTAACGGCGCCCGTGGCGGAAGAGTAGGGCTCGAGCCTGGCCTCTAAGAAAACTTGCGCTGGTTCTATGTGGGGACAGCCGCCCCCGGCTGTCCTGCCCTGAGCGGAGTCGAAGGGTCCGGTCGAGCATGATAGAGCCGGAGACCTCAATACTTGCAGCCGGAGTTTCTGACTTCACCTTGGTGGGCACAAGAACAATTAGACTCAACTTCTTTGCAGTAGTGTCCTCAGAAGGAAACATAGTTGTTTCCGAAAAGACCGCTGTTCTAAAAGAAACTGATTCTGGCTGGCGCTTTGCCGGGCTCGAATGAATGGGTGTGGCAGCTACACCTACGACCCGAAGGCGCGCGTCCGTCTCATCTCAGCGATAGGCCGCGGGCGGCAGGCCCGTGATGCGGATTCCGGCGTGGCCTTTGTGCCGGAGATTGAGGCCAATCAGCAGTGCGGTGATTTGCTCGACGATGCGGGCATTTTCCAGCCGGCCGCCGTCAATGGCGCGGACACCCGGAATCTTCGCGGCCAGATCGCGCGTGAGTTGAGCCGCATCGGGATCGTCGCTGCAGACGATGACGTCGCAATCCAGCGGCGCATCTCCTCCCATCAGTTCGGCGGAGACGTTGTGGAAGGCGGCCACCACGCTCACCTCCGGAGGCACGATCTCGGCAGCTTGCTCGGCGGCTGAGCCCTGCCACACGCCCAGCGTGCGCGAAGCGCGTCCGCCAACTCCCGCCGCCAAAGGAACGGTAGCGTCAATCAGGATGCTGCCCGCGGTCATCGCCGGCTTGAGCCGCTTCAGCAGCGAAGCCTGGCCCTCGAACGGCACGGTCAACATCAGAATATCGGCTGCGGCGCAGGCGGCGCCGTTCTCCATGCCGGAGATTCTGGCCAGCGGAACCCTCTGTTGAACCGCCGAAGCCGCAAGTTGCGCCCGTTGTGCGTCGCGCGAGCCAATAATGATGCTTTCTCCGGCGCGCGCCCAGCGCAGCGCAAGTCCCATGCCGGCGGGCCCGGTGCCGCCCAGGATCGCAATGGGGCGCACCGGCGTGGAACCTGTGCTCATGCGAATTCAGCCTCTAGCGCAGGCTCGACGGTGAATTCGTCCTGATTCACTGGCAGTCTGAGGTGAATGCGGGAATACGTTGTGTTGCGCTCCGCCGGGATGCGTCCGATTTCCAATATCAGCGCTTGAAAATCTTCCGGACTCGTGTACTGTCCGGCTGTCGCCCCGGCCTCGCGCGAGATATTTTCTTCCATCAAAGTGCCGCCGTAATCGTTGGCTCCGGCGTGCAGGCAGAGTTGGGAGAGATGCCGGTTCAGCTTCACCCACGAAACCTGAATGTTGTGGATGGAGCCGGCCAGCAGCAGCCGGGCCAGCGCGTGAACCTTGAGATGCTCGGCCAGCGTGGGACCAGTGCGCGCCAATCCCTGCTGGAACAGCAGCGTGTTCTGGTGCACGAAGCCCAACGGGACGAATTCGGTGAAGCCTCCGGTTTCTGCCTGAATCTCGCGCAGCAGCCGCATCTGCCGCACCCAGTGCGCGGGCGTTTCCGCGTGGCCGTACATGAGTGTCGAAGTGGTGCGGATGCCCGAGCGATGCGCCGTGCGGATGACTTCCACCCATTGCGCGGTCGAAAGTTTATTGGCCGAAAGAATGTGCCGGATTTCATCGTCCAGAATTTCCGCCGCGGTGCCGGGCAACGTGCCCAGCCCGTTGTCGCGCAGCATCGAGAGATAATCCGCCAGCGGCATGCCCGTGAGTTCGACGCCGTACACGATTTCCATCGGCGAAAAAGCGTGGATGTGCATGCCCGGGACGGCGCCCTTCACGGCCCGCAGAATGTCGCGGTAATAGAACTTGGGCAGATCGCGAGGCAACCCGCCCTGGATGCAGACTTCCGTCGCGCCGATCTGCCAGGCCTCCGTCGCCTTCCGCGCCATGTCATCGAGGGTATGGAAATAAGTGTCCGCCTCGCGCGGGCCCCGGCTGAACGCGCAAAACTTGCATCCGATGAAGCAGATATTCGTGAAATTGATGTTGCGGTTGACCACGTAGGTAACGATGTTGCCCACAAGTTCCGCGCGCAAAACGTTGGCCGCCACCAGCAAACCCAGCAGGTCGTCTCCTTCGGCGCCGGCCAGCGCGCAGGATTCTTCGAGCGACAAGTCTCTGCCGTTCTGGGTTTCGAGCACTTTTTCGAGAGAGGCCCGCAGCGCCGGATTCAGGCGCGGCGCGATGTCCGACCATTCGAGGGACGGGAAAGCTTCAAGTTCCGAGGATGTAATTTCGCGGGGCACGAATTCCTCCAACTTCAAACGCGCTTGTCACTTTCCGGCGCTACGCCAGAAACATTCCCGGGTTCACCGTGGGTCCATCGAGATGCCCGACCAGACGCTTCTCCAGCCCCTCACGAGAGGACCCGAGTTGCTGCCGCAGGCGCTCCTTCTCTTGATCGTTGAGCGGTGAAAAGCTGCGCGCAGTCTCCACGTTGCGAGCGAGCATTTCTGGGCGTGGCATTCCCACCACCGCAGTGGTTACCGGCAAACTCATGGAATATCGCAGCAGAGAATTCATGTCTGCTTTGCCCGGACCGTCGCCCACCAGAAACTCCTGACCGGTCACCTTCATCGCGATCACGCCCAGGTTCTTGGCATTGGCAGCGGGAAGGGCAATCTCTTCAAACCGGCCGTTCCGGGAGGCGTTCAGCGCCATCTGCACGCAGTCCAGGTCATGGCGCTCGATCGCCTTCGCCATTACTTCTCCGTTGGTATGGCTGGTCATACCGGCAAAGCGCGCCATCTTCTGCTCCCGCGCTTCCATCAAACCCTTGAGAGCGCCGTCCGGCGCCTCGATCTTCGCGAGATCGTCAGCCTGGCCCAAGCTGTGAATGTGGACCAAATCCACATGGTCGGTCTGCAGCCGCTTTAGACTTCCTTCCAGGCGGCGCAGGAATTCATCCCGCGTCCGATCGGGAATCTTTGTCGCCAGCCAGACTTCCTTGCGGCGGGAAGCCATCACTTTGCCCACGCGGGTTTCGCTCTGACCGTCTCCGTAAGCGTATGCCGTATCCAGATAAGTGATGCCCAGATCAATCGCGTGGTTGAGGATCGCCGCGGCGCTCTCTTCATCTTTGTACATCAGGAAGCGGCTGCCGCAGCCGAATGCAAGGATCGAGACCTTCGCGCCGGTTTGCCCCAGAGTTCGCGAGGGAATCAGATCGGTTCCCGGGCGAGCGTTGGCAGCGTCCTTGAGCAGCAGGAGACTCGTACCGGCCGCGGTTCCTAATCCGATCTTCTCCAGAAACTGTCTGCGGGAGATTTCCTTATCCATGGTTCCTCCTGAATCGCAGCTCTCCAGGCGCCGCGGCACCCCACGCGAAAAACGTACAGCCGGAATCGAGCAAGCCGGAATCGAGCAAAAGACTCCGTCCGTGACAGTCTACCGGAACAGATCATTTGCCGCTGGCCGGAGCAACTCACCGACCCCGCCCCCGCCAGCCTCATATTCAAATCCGCGGACAATGCACGCCGGCGTGCGTTTGAGTTTGCCGCAGACCAGGCCCGCCGCGCAAGCCAGTTCGTCGGCCACAGCCTCGACGCTGGCTCGAAGTTTATATCCGTGAGGATCGCGCCGTCCGCGCTCGTCGCGCAGCGGCTTCATCCCGGCAATGCCAATCGCAATCTCCGTCAGCCCTTCCCGCCACGGACGCCCAAAACTGTCGGTGATGATCACCGGAATGCTGAGGCCCGTGTCTTTCTTGATTTCGCGCCGGAGATTGGCGGCGGAACGGTCCGGGTCTTCGGGCAGCAGCAGCGCATGCCCGCCGCCGTCTACGTTCGAAACGTCCACCCCGCTGTTCGCGCACAGGAAGCCGTGCTGCGTCTCCGTGATCAGAACGCCGTTCTTGCGGCGAATGACGGCGCGGCTCTCGCGCAGGGCTAGTTCGATGACGCGCGCGTCGAGTCCATATTGTCTTGCCCAGGCAACCGATTCAGCCGAAGGCGTGACGCTGCCCAGATTAATGAGCCGCCCTTCGGATTTGGAAACGATCTTGTGCTTAACAATAAGAATGTCGCGGGATTGCAAGCGGACGCGGCTCCGGCGCAAGGATTGGAGTAGCTTGTCGGCGAGCGAATCACCAGGCTGGATTTCGCCCGCAATCTCGATCGGTATGATGCGCAGCTCGGAGCGCGCCTCGCTCGGTTTGCGTTCGCGTTTCAATTCAGACCGCCGCATAGAAACTGGCTGCCATTCTAACGGACGCGTCTATCAGCTAGTGGTGCAAGCGAGATTCGTATAGCGAGATTCGTATCAGGGCACGGCTTCAGCTGTGCCGCAAGTGGCAACAAGAGAGTCGCGGCTTTAGCCGCTGAGGGCCGGCTCTCAAAACGATCAGGACAACTCTAGACCAGTTCAACGAATACCGTAGCGAGCCTTTCTTTGCGTCCTTGGCGAATCCTTTGCGTCCTTCGCGGTTCAAGCTTTTGCAAACCATCGCCACCCGACCGCTGGTTGAAGGATGACTCTAGCAGCTTTTCTCTGCGTCCTCCGCGAATCCTCCGCGCTCTCTGCGTTTCAGCCTTTGTTTCCCGCGCGCGCAAATTTCCGCGCCAGAAGCTGGCCGCGCGTCTCACCCGCGAGCGAAATCAACTGCTGCAAGTCGGCAGGATTGTCCACATCAACCGCGATCCCCGGCAGTTTCAACACTACGCACGGCTTGCCCGTGGCTTGTGCCGCCGCATGATGCGGTTTGAAGCTGTCGTTGCCGAAGCGCAACGGGAAAAGATTCGCTGGTCGCCGAAAGGCAGCATTAGTCCCGCGTCCGTCACCGGCGGGCACGAGCACACTGCCTTCTTCGGGCGCGTGCTTCATAATTTCTTCCAGCTCCCACGCTTGAATCAGGGGAATGTCGGCCGGAATCACCAGCGTGCTCTCCACGCCGCGCTCCACGCACACCCGAGTCGCCATCTCGATCGCGCCGGTTTCTCCCGGGTTCTCCGGATCGGGGATGATTTCGAACCCATACCCACCCGCGAGCTCCACCGCGTACGGATCGCTGGTAACCACCGCAACCTGCGGCCTGTCTTTCCATTCATCCAGAGTGGCAAGCACATCGTGCAGCATGGCCTGAGCCAGCCGAGTGCGCGACGGCTGATCGAGAACGCCGGCCAGCCTCTGCTTCGCCGACGCCAGATTCTTGACGGGAACGAGAATCACGCCTGCCTTTGTCGAGGTTGGTCTTATCAAGGTTGGTCTTGTCAAGATTGGTTCAGCCGCCGAAACCCGGGGCCGGCAGCAGGTTCGTCCTGGAGCATGTTGCCCGAGACGCACGCCAGCACTTCCCGCGCCAGGGCGGCTTTGTCCTCAGGGCTGCGCATGATGGTCTGGGTACACTGCACCCGCAGGCCCTTCTCGCGGAGAGCATCGGCGGCGCGAGTATCACGGACGTCACAAATCAGGACGTCGAGAAAATCCTCGTAAGCCTGGGCCACGCCCGCGATCGAGCAGGGCAATCCCTGCGCGGCCATGAGAATCCCCGCCGGCCCTGCCACCGCGGCGCTGCCCACAATCGGGCTGACGGCGGCTATCTTGCCCCGGGCGCGCAGCAACGCGTCGCGAATCCCCGGCACAGCCAGAATCGGACCGATGCTGGTAACCGGGTTGCTGGGCGCGATCAGAACGGCATCGGCGGAGGTGATCGCATCAATCACTCCGGGCGCCGGCTCGGCATCCGAGGCGCCGGCAAAGCGCACCGAATTCACCGGATCCTGATACCAGCGCTGCACGAAGTACTCTTCAAAGCTCAGCTCGCCCGCGGGCGTATCCACGCGGGTTTCTACCCGCGAGTTGCTCATCGGGAGAATGCGCGCTTTCACTCCCAGCTTGTTGCAGATGGTCGCCGTGGCCTCCGACAGCGTCTTGCCCTCGGCCAGCAAACGCGAGCGCAGCAGGTGCACGGCCAGATCGCGGTCCCCGGCATGAAACCATGTCGACTCTCCCAGTTGCCCCATCGCCTGCAGGCACAGGAACGTGTCGCCCTTCACTCCCCATCCGCGTTCGCGGCTCAACATGCCGGAGAGCACATACGTGATGGAATCAATGTCAGGCGAGACGTAGAGGCCCCACCACATCAGGTCATCGCCGGTGTTGACGATGATGGTCAGTTCGTCCGCCGGCATGACCAGGCGCAATCCGTCCACAAACTTCGCGCCGCCGGTGCCACCGCTGAGCACGCAGATCATGCCGCCCTCTTGATTCTTGCCAGGCCGTGGCCATCGGCGGCGGCCCGCACTTTTTCTGACAACAGGCCGGGGTTCGCTGCCACCGCCGTCAGAAATTCCGGATACACCGGCAGGCGCTGCCGCAAGCTGCATCCCTTGGCATCCGTGCGCAGGCGCAGCTGCTCCAGGTGCGGCCAGGGTTTTTCCGGATTGATGTAATCTGGCGTCAGCGGCGACACACCTCCCCAGTCGTTGATGCCGGCATCCACTAACTCCTCATAGTAAGGCGCGGAAAGATTCGGCGGAGCCTGAATATTCATCCTGGGGAGTAACAAGCGAGCTACCGCCGTGGCCCGCAGCATCTCCCCGCGGCTGGGTTCAGGCCACTGGGCCATGGGGATCTCGGGCTTCACGCGAAAGTTCTGCACGATCACTTCCTGAATGTGCCCGTAGCGCTCGTGTAAATCGCGGATCGCAACCAGCGTATCCACGCGGTCTTCCGCCGACTCGCCAATGCCGATCAGCAGTCCCGTGGTGAAAGGAACATTCTGCTTGCCCGCGTCTTCGATCGTGCGCAGCCGCTTGGCCGGAACTTTGTCGGGAGCATTGTCGTGGGACGCGCCGGGAGCCAGCAGCGCGGTGTTGGTGGTTTCGAGCATCAATCCCATGCTGGGGGAAACGGCTGCCAGACGCGCGATCCATTCCGGGCTGAGCAAGCCGGGATTCGGGTGCGGCAGCAGGCTCGTCTCCCGCAGAACGAGCTCGCACATGGCTTCGAGATAATGCAACGTAGACTTGTAGCCCAGCCGCCGCAACGTCTCGCGCATTTCCGGGAAAAGCAACTCCGGCTTGTCGCCCAGGCTGAACAGAGCCTCGGTGCATCCCAGTTTTTCCCCGGCGCGCGCGACCGCCAGCACCTCTTCGGGCGTCATCGTATGCTCCCCCGGATCTCCGGGATCACGCCGGAATGTGCAGTATCCACAGTAATCGCGGCAGAGATTGGTCAGCGGGATGAATACCTTGCGCGAGTAAGTGATGACGCCGGGCTTGAACCGTTCCTTGGCGGCGCGCGCGGCGGCGAGCAGCCCGGGAAGGTCGTCGTCGGAGCAACAAATCAGCCGCACCGCCTGCTCCCGCGAAATAGCTTCCCCCGGACGCACCGCAGCCAAGTCTGCCGCGCAGGCAAGGCGGCGTTCCGGCACAGCGGGCGTTATGGCGGTCAGGGTCACCGTTGAATCGAATGATACAACGGGGGCCGTGGTAATGTAGGCGGTTGCGGAAAGACATTCGTAAAGATGTAGCGGGTGCCCCATCCTAGCCGCGTTCTTTGCGGCTAGAGCCTGCCCTGAGCGTGGCCGTAGGGACGTAGAACTGGTTTCACAAATAGGTTTTGGGAAGGGCACGGCTTCAGCCGTGCCGATCAGGACAGAAATGATGCGGGCTTTAGCCCCCGAGGGCGGCACTCTACACATCAGGAGAACCGCTCCGCGAGTACATTCTGGATAGGCGTGCATTCCACAACCAGATCTGACAACCAATGACCCTGAATCCTTCCGACTTCCGTAAAGCCATGGGCTGCTTCGCCACCGGAGTAACGATCATCACGGTGGACCTCGACGGCCAAGTCCATGGCATGACCGCCAACGCTTTCGCCTCGGTCTCGCTCGATCCCATGCTGGTGCTGGTCTGCGTCGATCACACCACCCGCACCCACGCTCACCTGCACGCCAAGAAGCGCTTCGGCATCAACGTGCTGGGCGAGGATCAGCGGGCCATCTCCGAGTACTATGCCCGTCCCGACCGCAGCCACGAGCACGCCGAAACCGAGGCCGGAGCGCGCTTCGACCGCACCCGCCAGGGCACTCCCATGCTGCATGGGTCGCTGGCCTATCTGGAGTGCCGTCTGCACTCGGCAGAAGAGGCCGGCGACCACACCATCTTCATCGCCGAAGTCGAAGACGTCATCGTGCGGGAAGGCGATCCGCTGCTGTTCTTCCGGGGAGAGTATCGCAACGTCGGGGACAAAGTCAGCTAACATAAAGGCTCGCGGTCGGGAGGTGAAACTTTGAAGCCTAACTTGAAGTGCAGGATGATCTCCGCCGTGCTAATGGGAATCCTCCTCGGCAGTTATATTCACAACGACTATGTGAAATGGGGGCAACGCGGTCGAGACGCCTTCATCGCCTACCAGTCGCAGCGCTTCGATCAGCATATGGCCAATCCGCATCCCACTATGGTCACCATCATCGCTTCCATACTGTTTGTAGTTGTTTTTTTGGCAGTCTACGAAATCCTGGCTTACATTCTTTCTCGAATAGTGGGCAGCCCCTCCGGCGATCAGAGCGCCCGGTGAGGCTGCAGCCTTCACCGTGGCCCATCTGGGTGGCGCACCGCTCCAGTGCTGCGATAGGACCAGCTGCTGATGCCGTTGGCTACAAGGGTCACTCTAGAGGCGTCATCCCGACGCCCCGCGTTTTCACCAGCAAGGCGTGGGATCTTGCGTGCAGTCTACGCACACATTGCGCCCACGCGAGATCCTTCGCTCCGCCGGAAGAACGGCTACGCTCAGGATGACGCCGCTCTCAGAATTCAAATAGCACCAACCCAAACTCTTTAGCAGTTGAGGCCATTAATTCTGCGGCGGCAGCAGCAGCCGATGCTAACTTGCCACTTTTCCCGCCCCCGAACATCCAATCCTTGCCGAACCAAATCATCGAAATGGAGCCGATTCATGGCCGAAAAGACTGCAGAAAAGATTACGAAGTCAGAGTCCGAGTGGAAGCAGAAGCTTACGTCCGAGCAGTATCACGTGACCCGCGAGGCCGGTACCGAGTGCGCCTTCACGGGCGCATACTGGAACAATCACGAGACCGGGATGTATCACTGCGTGTGCTGCGGCGCTCCCCTGTTTGATTCGCAAACCAAGTTCAACTCCGGCACGGGCTGGCCGAGTTTTTACAAGCCGACCGAGGGCGGCGGCGTGGTCGAGCACCGCGATACGGCTTATGGCATGGTGCGCACCGAAGTCCGCTGCGCCACCTGCGACGCCCACCTGGGCCACGTCTTCGAGGACGGTCCCGCTCCCACCGGCCTGCGCTATTGCATGAATTCGGCCGCTCTCGAATTCCGGCCGGCGGAGAAGAAATAAGTGCGTGGTTTTGAAAGGGCGCGGCTTCCAGCCGCGCCGTACTTTGTGCGAAGGCGACCGCGGCTTTAGCCGCCGAGGTACGGTTCGTATCAGGGCATGCCTTCAGGCATGCCGTAAACGGCGCGTTATGAATGCGCCTTCAGGCGCCGAGGAAGGAGATTCATTACAGGCTACGAAAGGCCGCTCCTTCACATCGCACAAAGAATAAGGGGCACGCGCAAGCGTGCCCCTCATTCTCACCGTGATATTCTTCCCGCCAACTACGCGCTGGCTGTGGCCGCCAGAGCCTTCGGCTGTTCCGCCGGTTTCGCTTGCGCGCGCGATTTCGGCTCAGCGTGAACCTGGATTCCGCCCTTGAGCGCGGCTCCGTCTTCCACAGTGATGCGCATCGTCGAGATGTCGCCGCTGACGGCGCCCTCGGCGCGGATATCCACGCGGTCTGTGCATTCGATGTTGCCAGTCACCTTCCCCATGATCACTAATTCGCGGGCATGGATACTGGCGTCCACTTTGCCGTTGCGGCCGATGGTAACGCGGCTCTCGGGCATGACGATCTTGCCTTCGACGCGGCCATCAATGTAAAGGGCCTCGGAGCCGGTGATTTCGCCCTTGATGACCAGAGTGCGGCCGATGGTGGCCTGATCCACGGGGGCAGTTACGGTTTTGACTGGGTTGAACGTGTTGGGGTTGGAAGCCGGTATGCCCGACTTCAGGCTGAATGAGTTCTCCGACGACTGAAGCATGCGACCTTCCTTGGATTCCCGCGGGGCGCCTCGCCGGCCTGCCGCCGGGCGCCGATTCATGCGGTTGGTCTTGAAATTTGTGGCCCTCGGCAGTTGCTGGCCACTCGGCCATCCTGACTATCGCACAGGGGTAAGTGCGAAAGAGAGATTACGGAAGGAGGTGTCCGGAAGGAGATGCCCCGCGACGGACGGCGTGGCGCCTTCTCTGCGAACTCTGCGGAACCTCCGCGTACTCCGCGTTTAGAGGAGCCCCCAGGAAAACCGCGAAGCCGGCTGCGAACGGCGTTGCCTCGTATCAGGGCACGGCTTTAGCCGTGCCGCCAGCACCTCAAGATAGTCGCGGCTTTAGCCGCTGGGGGCGGGCACGCGCCATCAGGCGCCGCTCTAGCTGCTATTCGACAACTCCCCCGACACCGCTTCCCACTCCCGAAGCAGCTCCGCATGTTCCGCTTTATGCTGCTCCAGTTCCTGCACCTGGCGCTGGCTTTCGTCGGCGTTGACAAAATTTTGCAGCGCCCCCTCGCAGTGGGAAATGGCGGCTTCCACGCGGCTGATTTCCTCTTCCAGTTCGTGAATGCGGTCTTCCATCTGTTTGCGCTTGATCGGATTCAGCCGCTTCTTCTGCACCTCTGCGACAAGGTCGCCATTCCCACTTCTCGCAACGTCGGCGAGAAGTGGGGCACCCACCACGTGAGAAGTTTCGGTTTTTCTGGCCCCTGACCACTGGCTACTGACCACTGGTTTTGGCACGTCGTCGAGCGTCGGCGCCACGTGCTGCCCGCCCTCCTTGCGCCACAAATAGTCCTCGTAATTGCCGGGGAAGACTTCGACCTTGCCATCGCCGATCTCAAACACCCGCGTGGCCAGCTTGT
>Ga0209039_10001209_pt1 | contig 24581 bp, 19 predicted proteins | sample BogFormECP12_OM1_FD_188238 | JGI IMG/M metagenome (GOLD analysis project Ga0209039, IMG submission 188238) | Bog forest soil microbial communities from Calvert Island, British Columbia, Canada - ECP12_OM1 (SPAdes) (version 2) | ecosystem: Environmental > Aquatic > Freshwater > Wetlands > Bog ... | reverse complement strand
TCTTACCCGACCGCTAAGGAGCGCCCGTACGGATCCGTGCGGGGGGCAGCGGGTAACCGCTGTCCCTACCGCGACATTAAAAAGCAGTGACGAATGCCCAGACCGACGCGGAAAACGCCGAACAAATCATCCGACGCAGGGGAGGGTAGGAGAAGTCGCCTTATTCAAGCCGCAAAATGCTTGTTAAAGAAATAAGAAGTTACGGTATTGCAATACAGAGAAACGGTTTCCCAGCTCTGCAAACCGGTGGCTCGCCAGGGGCCGCGCCATGTATGATAGCGGCTATGCGCGTCACGTTCTTCGTGCTGGTTTTCGTGCTCGCGGCCGCCCTCCCCAGATTGTGTCCCGCCGCGCAAAAGGACTTCGATGAGATTGCGCGCGACGCCGACGCGGCCCGCACGGCGGATCGGATGCAGGACGCGATCCACCTCTACCGCCAGGGCGTGGGCCTGCGTCCCTCCTGGCAAGACGGTTGGTGGTGGCTGGGAAGCCTATACTACGAGCAAGATCGATTTCCCGAAGCCCAAGCGGCGCTGGCACGCTTTGTGGCAATGGCGCCCAAACCCGGGCCGGCCTACGCGTTTCTGGGTCTCTCGGAGTACGAGACGCACGACTACGCGCTCGCGCTTGAGCATTTCCGGAAGTGGGCGCTCGAGGGATCCCCCGGTACCAACGAGCTTATCGATGTGGCGAGCTTCCACTGGGCGCTGCTGCTGACCCGGGAGGGGCGCTTTTTGCAAGCCCTCTTCTTGCTCACCGCCAAGGCCCACCGGCGCGGTGGCAGTGCGGCGTTGACGGATGCCATGGGTTTGGCCTCCCTCCGCATGGCGTATCTTCCCGAAGATTATCCGCCGCAATGGCGGGAGATGGTGTGGCTGGCCGGCAAGGCGACGTTCTACGCCTCCTTGAACCCGCAGCAGTTCGACCGGGCGCAGGATTACGAAGACAAGTTGTTGCTGCACTATGACCAGGCGCCGAACGTACACTATTTTCGGGGCACCCAGTTCGCTTTCCAAAGGAAACCGGCGGCGGCGAAAGAGGAGTACCGGCAAGAACTACGAATCTTCCCTCAGCACGCTCCGGCCATGATGGAACTCGCGCGCTTCGCCCTCCAAGAGGGCCAATTGGATGAGGCGGTGTCCCTGGCCAGGCGTGCCGCTGATCTCGAACCGAAGAACCCGGTGGCGCACCATGTCCTGGGTCAGGCCTTGCTCGCAGCCGGGCGAGTCCCCGAAAGCGCCGGGGAGTTGGAAACTGCGAGCCAACTGGCGCCGGATAGCGCTTCGATTCGATTCCACTTGGCGACGGTGTACCGGAAGTTGGGCCGGACCCAGGACGCGGAACACGAAATGGCCGTCTTCGTGGCGCTGAAGGATAAGGAAAAGGCAGGGATCCTGCTGCCACCGGAGGAACTGGAAAAACTGGTGGACGAACAGCCGGGGCGGGCAAAATGAAGATGCGCACCGCCACCCTCTGCCTCAGCCTTGTTGCGCTCTTGCCGCGGCTGGCCGCGGCGGCGACGCAAGCCAGTTCTGCCGCGCCGCCGGCTTGCAGCTTCGAGCAGTTGTCGCGCGCCGCCGAACAGGCGCGGAGCCAAAACCACGACGAGGAGGCGATCGCGCTCTACCAGCGCGCCCTCCAATTGCAGCCGGAGTGGGACGAGGGACTATGGAACCTGAGCAGCCTGCTCTACGAGAAGGAGAGATATGCCGAGGCACGTGACCGGCTGCGCCTCTTCGTGGCCGACCAACCGAAGGCGGGTATGGGCTGGGCGCTCCTGGGCCTGTGCGACTTCCAGACCCGCGAGTACGCTCGTGCCCTGGACCACCTTCGGCAAGGCATGACCCTCGGCACGGGCGGCAGCAAGGGAATGGCGCGCTCCGTTTTCTATTATGCCGCGGTGTTGCTGACGCGATTCGAGATGTACGACCAGAGCCAGCGCCTGCTTTTCGAGATGGTGCAGTCGGGACAGGCGGAGTCCTTCCTGGTGGAGCCCGTCGGCTTGGCAGCGCTGCGGATGCCGCTTCTACCCGAGGAAATACCCTCCGACCGCCGTGAGATGGTCCGTTTGGCGGGCCAGGCGGCTCTCGCCGTCAACGATCAGCACCAGGACGACGCCGAGAGACTCTTCCGCCAGATCACGGCCGCCTTTCCCCTTGAGCCTGGTGTCCACTTTCTCTTCGGCGCGTTCCTCGCGAGCGAGCGCCCGGAAGAGGGGATTCGCGAGATGCAGCGGGAGCTGGAAATCTCGCCGTTCCATGTGCCGGCGCGGGTCCGATTGGCGGAAGAGTATGTTAAAGAGGGGCAGGTGGACCAGGCCCTGGGGCTCGCCGCCCAGGCCGTCAAGCTCGACCCCCAGGACGCCTCGGCGCACCTGGCCTGGGGGGAAGCCCTCGTGGCCAAGGGGGACCTTCCCGCCGCCCTTCGCGAATTGGAGGCGGCGCGGGACCAGGCGCCCGAGATCCTCAAGATTCGATGGGCCCTGTTTCGAGCCTATACGGCTGTGGGCCGGAACGAGGATGCCGGCAAGGAAAAAGACGCCATCGGCAAACTCGCGCAGCCGGGATCTGCCCCATGACCTCCGCCCTTGGGAGCTCGACACGTAGCCCAGTGCTGGCCCGGGCGCTGGTTTACGCCTTGCTGGGCGCCTCGGGCGCGGCCGCGCTCCTGGGGAAGCTCCCCGCCCGCGTCCAGCCGAACCCCGCGCCCATTCACTTCGTTTTCAAGTCCATCGACTTCACCTTGGACAGTTGCGAGACCCCGGAAAGGCACGCGCCGGAAACCATGGAGGGCGGGGTCGCGGTCTTCGACTACGACAACGACGGAAACCTGGACATTTTCTTTACCAACGGCGCCGATATCACCACCCTCCAGAAGTCTTCACCCCGATATCGCAACCGGCTCTTCCACAACAACGGGGATGGCACCTTCACCGACGTCACGGAAAAGGCTGGGCTCGCCGGATCCGGATACGATACGGGAGTGGCCATCGGGGACTACGATAACGACGGCTACGACGACATCTTCGTGGGCGGCGTCCATCGCAACACCCTGTACCACAACAACGGCGACGGGACCTTTACCGACGTCACGGAAAAGGCCGGCCTCGCGCATCTCGATAAAGAGTATGGGCCGCTCTGGTCGGTGGGCGCGGCGTGGGTGGACGTAAACAATGACGGCCTGCTGGACCTGTTCGTGGTGAACTACCTGAGCTGGGACGTTACCAAAGAGCCGGACTGCCGTTATAACGGCAAGCCGGAATACTGTCACCCGAAGTTCTACAAGGAACTTCCCAACCAGTTGTTGCTGAACAAGGGAGACGGCACCTTCGCCGACATCTCCGCGGAATCGGGGATCCGTGCGCACCCGGGCAAGGGAATGGGCGTGGGCGTCGCCGACTACGACAGCGACGGGTTGCCGGACATCTTTGTTGCCAATGACAAGCTATTTAACTTCTTGTTTCATAACAAGGGAAACGCCCGGTTTGAAGAGGTGGCGTTCGAGGCGGGCGTCGCTCTGCCCGAAAACGGCAACCTGATCTCCAACATGGGAGTCGATTTTCGCGACCTCAACAACGACGGCCTCCCCGACCTGGCCATGGTGGCGCTGGCCAATGAAACCTTCCCGCTTTACCAGAACACCGGCAAAGGTGGGTTTGAGGAAATCACCGCGGAAAGCGGGATGAGCGGGCTATGCCATTCCATGTCCGGATACAGCCCGAACATCGCCGACTTCGATAACGACGGCTGGAAGGACCTTTTCGTCAGCCGCGGCGATGTGCAATCGCCGGCCATGGCCGATCGCGCTCATATCGACCAGCCCAACACGGTTTTCCGCAACGCCGGCAAGGGCCGATGGTCCGCACTCACCGAGGAGGCGGGGTTCGGCGCACAACCGCCGCGGCGCCACCGCGGCTCCGCGATCGGGGACTTCAATCACGACGGCAAACTCGACGTGGTGGTGACGGCGCTCAGCGCGCCCGCGGAAATCTGGATGAATGACAGCCCGGGGGGCAATCACTGGCTGGAACTCAAGCTGGAAGGCACGAAGAGCAACCGCGACGCCATCGGCGCGCGAATCCGCATCTCCGCCGCGGGGCGCGCCCAATACAATCACGTGAGCACCGCCTGCGGCTACGCCTCCTCCAGCGCCGGCCCGCTTCACTTCGGCCTCGGTTCCGCGAAGATGGTGGACGAGATCGAGATTCGCTGGCCCTCGGGAACCACCCAGGTGCTCAAGAATGTGCCCGCGGATCAGATTCTGCGGGTTAAAGAGCCACGGTAAAGCCCATACTGGTCACGTAAGGGGTTTGAGGAGCTTGTTCATCGATTAGTTCCCGAGAGACCCCCTCACCCACCGCCTTGCGGTCCCCCCTCTCCCGCTGGGAGAGGGTTGTGATTTTTTATTTCTATCCTCTCCCTCGGGGAGAGGGGGGACCGCAAGGCGGTGGGTGAGGGGGTCGAATACTCGGACAGCAAGCTATCGGAGAACGTTCACGGTTCGGGCTGGGGACCCTGCTGGCGAGCTTTTTGGTTGAGGCGCAGCACGATTTGGCGCTCACGCTCCCCGTCCTGCGGGCGATTCAGCCGGTAGTAGAGCGCGGCAAGTTGCACGTGAACTGCTTGATAATCGGGAGATTCGCGCGCCACGCGTTCGAGGTCCTTTTGGGCCTCGTCCAGATGTCCCAGCGCGAGGTCGAGCGCCCCGACCTGAAAGCGCGCGCTGAGAGAATCGGGTCGCAGGCGTAACGCCCGCTCGAGGTAAGGAGCGGCTTCGGCGTTGTTGCCGCTGAGGCGGAGCAAACGGCCGAAATGAAAATTAGCCTCGAAATCGCTGGGGTCGGCTTGGATGGCGCGTTCGAAGGCCGCTTTCGCGCCTTCATTGTCGCCGCCTTTCATCAGCGCCCGGCCGTACAATGACCAACCGCCAGGGAGTTTGGGGTCCCGATCGAGAGCTTGGTGGATGGTGGTTGCCGCGCTCTTGCCGTCACCAGCGGCAAGTTGCACAGCCCCCATCAACAGGTTGGCCTCCGCAGTGTTTCCGTCTTTCAAAATACGATCGATGACCTGCTCGCCCTTTTGCGCCTGCCCGTCGCGAATGAGCGCCGTCCCCAGCGCATAGTCCACCGCGTGGTCGCCCGGATGGGCTTGGTATGCGGGCTCCAGGAGCTTCACCGCGTCGCCGTTTCTCCCCAGCCGCAGGTAGCAGTCGGCAAGAAGATAGAGCGCTTGCCGGTTGTCGGGTTGCCGGCGGGGCAGCATCTCCAACTCGGAGGCCGCTTTCCCGAACTCCCCCTGTTTGTACCAGGCAAGTGCCAAATCGAGCTGCAGGACCGGGTCGCCGGGGGCCTGCGCGAGGGCGGCATGATACTGAGCGATCGCCTCATCGAAACGGCCCAGCGCGACGAGCGCGATGCCCAGGTTGGCGCGCGCCGCGACCATCTCCGGATGAAGCCGAATGAGCTCCTGGTACTTGCGTACCGCCAGTTCATTGTCGCCGCGTTGCTGGGCTTCGTCTGCCTGTTGAAACAACTTCTGCGGATTGGGTGCCTGCGCAGCGGTGGCGCAGGCGAAGGCCAGAATCAACAAAGCCGCGCGGAGGCCGAGCCCTGCCGGCGAACAACGCCCTGCCGGCGAAAAGAGGACCCTGCCTTCGGGGACCGCCGGATAACAAGACGGCGATTCAGCGTGACCTGGATGTCGCAACATGGCATCGACTAGTTTACTGCAAAGTGATATGTTGCCCTCGGGAATTCCAAGTTTCGGGCTCGTCAGTAAAGCTGGCCACGCCGGGCGAGGGCGGCACACGATTTCATTTATCGCAGCCGCGACCCATAGGTTCATATGCTCGATCTCAAACGCCACCGGATCGCAGTAGCGCTCACGATTGGGTTGATTACAGCGGGCGCGCTGGCATGGGAGGATCAGCTTCCGGCAGCTCGCCGCGCTGGGGGATTGCTCGCCGCGCGGCTTCAGGTTTCGAGCCCGCAACCCCAAACCCTCTATGAAGTCCGCGCGGTCCATGACCCCAACGGCACAGGAAGATTTTACATGGGTCGCGAGATCGCCCAAGTCATGGGGGCGGATGGCATGGCTTGGCTTGATCGCCCGCAGCGCGAAGGCGAGGAGCATCCTGAGGTGGTGATTGACGCGATGGAGCTTCGTGGCGGAGAGGTCGTTGCAGATCTGGGCGCTGGTTCAGGCTACTTCACGTTCCGCCTTGCGGCGAAGGTCGGCAAGACAGGCAAAGTACTGGCTGTTGAAATCCAGGACGAGATGATCGAGACTCTCCGACAGCGCGCGGCAACATTGGGGTTCACCAACGTGGAAGAGGTGAAAGGTAGCGAGACCGATCCCAAACTCCCTGCCGGTGGCGTCAATAGGGTGCTAATGGTCGATGTCTACCACGAACTCGCCTATCCCTTTGAGGTCATGACCAAGGTCCGCGAAGCGCTGAAACCAGGCGGGCAGGTGGTTTTCGTCGAGTACCGAAAGGAAGATCCCCTCATCCCGATCAAAGAAGTGCATAAAATGAGTGCCGAGCAACTTGCGAAAGAAATGAAAGCGGTGGGGCTGGCGCAGGTCCGGACCGTGGAATCGCTACCGTCGCAACACATCGTGGTTTTCGCGAACCGCGAATAGGACCGGCGCCCCAGATCTCAACTTACGGTACCAGGATCAGCGGACGAGCAAATCGCACTGCACAAAGATAATACGTGCCTTTGTCCGTGCTCCTCACCACTCGGCCCGAAAGGGCGTGCTTGGGTTTGACAGGGTGAGTGAAGGGCGGTACCGGAGCAGTCGGCATTTCGAGATAGAGCCAGGAGGCACGAGCGAGTAACCTTCGCGTCGCAACAAGGGCGCCACCCGCACTAATGTCCAGAGCAACGGTGAAGTCGAGGAACTTCTTTCCCTCCTTGTCGACCCCTCGTAAGAAGAGGGGAATTTCAAGGGGGAGTCGCTGGAAATGGCGCCGTTCTAAATCGATGATACACCTCCACTTGCACAAAGCGCTCCATGCTTTGGGCGAAGGATGAGCAACCTGGTGGCCAAAAAAGGGTATGTGCGAGAGGACGGCCAGTCTCGTAATTCATATATACAACAAGAGTTTGGGTCGTTCCCGTGGGGCCGTTCATAGAGCCCCAGTAATGACATAATGACCTATGATGCAATTATTTTCTCTAGAGTTGATGAATTTTGCGGTTTTTTCCCTTGACGAGGGGAGGTCAGGGGTAGTAGGATTTGCCACATCTTTATTCCTGCCGGACCAAAGGTGATTCGTGCTCCCTGTGCGGGAGCACGTCGGGTGCTACCATGGCGGAGTTATCTCAAGCGGGAAGAGTCCAGACCATGTCCGACGGTGCGTCGGCGAAGTCTGTCAGGAAGGCCAAAGGCTCCGAGGCGATCAGCAGCGAGCAGCCGCCAACGGCTCCGAGGCCAAGTGAGACAGCCACCCCTGTGACTTCCCCTTACCAGGATTTATTGGGAGTTCACGGACAACTGGAGGAAGAAATCCACAGGCGCGCCCTGGCCCTGGCGACGTTAGCGCACGAGATAAAGAATCCCTTGGCAATTATCTCAGGCTATGTTGAGATGTTGCTCACCCGAAAGGTGGGGCCACTAACGGAACGCCAGGGGAAAATCCTGGAAGAAACTCGGTCGAATTGCGCGCGACTGCAGAAATTCGCTCAGGAATTCCTGGCTTATAGCTCGCTTTCCATGGGAAACGCGTCAGTCATGCTCAGGCTCGAGTCCGGGGATTTGAGCGCTTGCATTTCCGACGTATGTGGGTACTGGATGGACAAGTTTTCAGCCAAGGAGGTAGCGTTGTATTTGCGGGCCAGCCCGGAGATACCGCTTTTCCAATTCGATTACGACAAAGTACAACAGGTTGTATCGAACCTCCTTGAGAATGCGCTCAAGTTCACCCCCACGGGGGGCGCGGTCTGGTTGACGGCAGAACCGCATCTCTGGGAGCGGCGCGGCCGCATGAACACGCCCCAAGAGGTGGAACGGCGCAGAGGATCTTCGGCTGGAGCGAGCGCCGTTCGGGTGACGGTCGCCGATTCCGGGAAGGGAATCGCCCCCGAATTTTACCAAGAGGTATTTGAAGATTTCTTCAGAGTTCCTGGAGATGAAATTCAGACGCAAGGGGCGGGATTGGGATTGGCTATTGCACGACGCCTTGTTCAACTGCATGAGGGGAAAATCTGGGTGGAAAGCGAACTAGGTGTGGGGAGCCGATTCTGTTTCCTGTTGCCGCTTAGGCAAACTTAGATCCGGGCATTAACGACGCGGTTTGTTCCGAATGCCGTCGTAAGAATCTGATCTCTTGCTCCATCAGGATAAGGATCCAATGGCGAGCGTCCCGAATATTCTTGTGGTCGATGACGAACCTCACATGGTCAACTTTCTGCGCACGCTGCTGGAAGTTGAGTCTTACGAGGTGGAGACCGCCTGCAATGGTCTCGAGGCGGTGCGGCGCGTCGAAGAGGGGCCTCTCCCGGATCTTGTCTTGCTGGACGTGGCCATGCCCGGGCTGGATGGCCTCGAGACGCTGGGACGTATTAGTGAAATCCGGCCCGGGATCAAAGTGGTCATGCTCTCTTGTGTCAGCGATCCCCGCACCGTTGTGAAGGCAATCCATCTGGGGGCACAAGACTACTTGCCCAAGCCATTCCAAAAAGAGGATCTTGAGGCTGTGATCAAGAGGGTCTTGGGGCGTTCAGGCCCAGGGCCTGAAAAAGAGGCCCCGCTGGAGATCGCGGAAGAGGTGGGAGATGACCTGTACTTTCTTGCCGCCTGTGAATCGATGCGTAAGCTTCGCAGTCAAGTCGGCATGATCGCCGGCGTTGACGTTCCGGTGCTGATCTTGGGTGAAAGTGGCACGGGTAAGGAAATCCTTGCACGCTTAATCCACACGCTGTCCCCGCGGGCTCCTCAACCATTCGTGAAGGTCAATTGCGCGGCCCTTCCCAACGATCTTCTGGAAAGCGAACTCTTTGGTTACGAGGCCGGCGCATTTACAGGTGCGATAAAAGCTAAGCCGGGCAGGTTCGAGCTCTGCGATAGGGGGACAATTCTCTTGGATGAGATTGGCGAGTTATCGCCGGCTTTACAGGCCAAGCTGCTCCACGTATTGCAGGATCATCAGTTTTCCAGACTCGGCGGCCGTACTCAGATCAAGGTAGACGTGCGCATACTGGCCGCAACCAACGTGGATATCCCCCAGGCCCTGGCGTCCAGGAAACTGCGAGAAGACCTCTACTATCGGCTGAACGCGTTCACTCTGACCTTGCCATCACTGCGAGAGCGCCGCGAGGAGATTCCTCTGCTCCTCCGACACTTCATGGCCCGTTTCGCTGCGCGGTACACGCGTGACCCACTCCCCCTCACCCCGACGCTTGTGGATGCCGCGCTGGAGCACACTTGGCCGGGTAACCTGCGCGAGTTGGAAAATTTTGTGAAGCGCTATTTGATCCTTCGCGATGAGTACCAGGTGATCCAGGAACTCCGCACTCGCCGGGGTGGAGCCGGCGGCGCTCCCGTGCCTTCCTCGGGCCGGGCGAAAACGACGAGTGGCGATCTGAAATCTCTCGTTCGCAGCCTCAAGGATAAGGCGGAGATTAAAGCAATCAGCGACGCCCTTCAGCGCACGAACTGGAATCGCAAGGCTGCCTCGCGCCTTTTGAACATCAGCTACAAGGCATTGCTATACAAGGTTCGCGAGTATGGCCTTGAGGAGGAAGAGCAGGGCGGAACGAGCCCGGGCGCAGTTTAAGCCTTGCCGGCCGCTTGGACGAAATGCTCTCCATGATAGGGGATGGGATGCGGGAGGGAAAATTACTTCACTTGGTGTGCAAACTTTTGCTCTATTCTCAGCTCTCCGCTATCGCGGGGAGCATTCACTTCTGCCCCGCCATCTTACTCCAAGGGGAGTAGCCATATGAAAATGCAAGGCCCTGCGCCTCTCCTCAGACATGCGATAAAGATGCTGGCGCAAAGTCCCGAGTTTGAACTCTTTTGGCCTTTCGTGTGCATTTATCTGCTATGATTTAGGCAAAGCAGGTGCGTCTTGGCCCAGGGGGAATCTTACAAAGCCTGCCACTTGTGAAGGTTTAATGGGTGCATTAACGTGCATCTGCCGGTCTCCGGACGAAGTAAGATGATACGAGGGCGGATGTTGCGGTCATGAGTTAAGTGCAGTTCGGCTCACCAATCGTTCTGTCGTTTTCGAAACGACGATACCCGATGATGATTAGGAAGTGTTGATGGTGGAACGTGCCGGCCAGCAAGTGGCCAAGGACACCTCGATTTTGAGCCCAGGGTTAGCCGGGGCAGATGAACCCTACCTCCCCCCAGACTCCGTGGTTTTCGGGCGCTCTCGCGCCATGGATGTCATCCGCGTCAAAATTCAGAAGGTGGCGGGGACGAACGTGCCGGTCCTCATCCAGGGGGAGAGTGGGACAGGCAAAGAGGTTCTAGCCAGACTGTTGCATTTCCAAGCTCCGTGGAGCGACGGCCCCTTTGTAAAAGTGTGTTGTCCAGCCATTCCCAGCACGTTACTGGAAAGCGAGCTTTTCGGTTACGAAAGAGGCGCGTTCACCGGCGCTTATGGCATGAAACCCGGTCGCATTGAGCTGGCAAATCGCGGCACACTGTTTCTCGACGAGATTAGCGAGCTTGAGATGGGGCTTCAGGCGAAGCTCTTGCAGCTCCTCCAGGATGGTCAGTTCTCGCGCATTGGGGCACAGGAGGACAAACGAGTCGAGGTGCGGGTCGTTTGTGCGACCAACCGCCACCTCGAGAAGGAAATCGAGGCGGGAACCTTTCGCTTGGATCTTTTCTATCGGGTCAACGTCCTTGACATGCAACTGCCGCCTCTGCGAGAGCGACGTGAGGATATTCCGGATTTGGTGGGCTACTTCCTTCAAAACCATGGCGCTATGTTCAAGTCCACTCCTCGTCCCATCTCTCCCGGCCTGATGGAGGCGTTGAAGGCATATGATTGGCCAGGGAACATCCGCCAACTTGAGAACCTCGTCAAGCGCTACGTGATCCTGGGAAGCGAGGAAGAGGTTGCCAGGGATCTTGTCGCAGGTCCTCCCTCTTCAACCTTTGAGCCGCAAATCCCCATCGATGGTCCCATTTCGTTAAAAAAAATTACACAGCAGGCCGTGACCGAGATTGAGCGAAAAGTCATCCTACGAACCCTGCAAGCCCACCATTGGAACCGGAAACGAGCCGCCCGAGCACTGTGCATCAGTTATCGGTCCTTGCTGTACAAGATTCGAGATGCGGGGCTTTCTTCCCCAGGCTCGCTTTACCAAGCGAAAATAGCTACTGAGGTTTGATTTCGATTGCCGCCTTAAGACATTACCCCTTGCTGAGGTCGGCCAAGTACTTTCGAATCTCGTCGCCCTTCGCGTTTTGGGGATCCAATTTGAGCACCTGTTTGAACTGAGTGGCGGCACCCGCGCGGTTCTTCATTTGCAGATAAGCCACCCCAATGTGGTAGTGGTACATGGGATTGTTCGGCTCCTGCGTGAGGGCTTTCTGCAGAAGATCGATTGCAGACCCGTAGACACCTTTGTGAATGTAGGCCCAGGCCAGCGTATCGGCTGTGCTAGGGGAATCCGGCATGCTGCGGCGCGCGGTCTGTGCCAGCGAGAGGGCCATGTCCACATTACCCTCATGTTCGAGAAGCAGGAACGCAAGGTTGTTTGCCCCTAACCCGTACCCGGGATCAATCTGCATGGCCTTCTGATAGGCTTCCTCGGCTTTCTGCCAGTCACCGGATTTCTCTTCCAGAACACCCAACACCGCATAAGCTCGCACATCGCGGGGATTCTCCTGCACCGCACGCTCGGCGCTGGCCAAGGCCTGGTCGAGCGAACCGCGGGCAGCTTGCACATCGGCGAGCAGGAGGAAGGCATTAACGTTGTTGCGATCGAGTTCGACGGCCTTCTCCAAAGCGGGTTGCGCCTTCTCGAGATCCCGGAGGCCGAAGAAGGCCTGCCCAAGCATCAGATGAAAGGCACTATTGTTCGGCGCCCGCGTGATCTGGTCCTGTATCCGGCTGATGAGGACATTGGCCGGCTTTTTCTCGGTGGCGTAGGTCTGCAATAAGCCGCCCAAAGCCTCTGTGAACGCGGGGTCAATGCCGAGGGCCCGATCATATAGCGCCTCGGCCTCTTTGAATTTTCCCCGAAGTGTCTGGATCTCCCCCAGACGGGTATAAGCTAGCGCGTCGTGCGGTGCAAGTTCAATTGCCTTTCTTAGGTCCCCCTCCGCTCCGGCCAGGTCTTTCCGGCGTGCTTCCACTACAGCGCGAATGTTGTAGCCCCCGGGGGAAGTGGGCTGAGCATTGATCAGCGCCTCGGCACTTTTCTCGGCTTCGTCAAGGTCATTTTGCTTTAGCCCAAGCTGTGCGAGAGCCTCCTGCGCCGGGGCCAGGTTGGGTTGCAGCTTTACGGCTTGCTGCCACTCGGTGTGTGCCTGCCCAAGATAGCCGGCCTTCGCGTAGGCGACGCCCAAGTTGTAATGCCCAGAGGCATTGTTCGGGTCGGTCTTGAGAGCCGACTGGAACACCGGTATGGCGTCCTCCGCCCGCCCGCGGCTAACATAGATCTGACCTTTGACGATAAGGGCCTCGGCGACGCCTGGATTCTCGATCAAGATGCTGTCATTGAGCCTTTCTGCTTCGCCCAGACGATTGTGCTCAACGAGCAACTGCACGTAAGTCATTTTGACACGGACATCCCTGGGGTGCGCGTGGAGAAGGTTGCCGAACTCCTCTAGGGCTTTGTCCAGCTTGCCAGTCTGAACGTAAAACTCACCGAGCATCCGGTAGCCGTCGGGGTTGTCGCTTAAGGCCTGCCTCGCCTGCTTCAACACTTCGACAGCATCATTTTCTTTCTCCTCCGCCAGGTAAACACGTGCTAGGTCTCTGCGAGGGGAAAAACTCTTGGGATCCAGCTCGATCGCGTGCTGGAACTGCTGCTCCGCTTCTTGGTACCGCTGCTGGCTGGCGTAGTAGCTTCCCAATGCCGTTACCGGGGTCGACGATCTGGGGTCGAGGGTTATTGCCTTCTTGTAGCTCTCCTCGGCCGCAGAGGTCTGCTTCGCGTTCAGTTGCAGCATGGCTAAGTTTATGTAAGAACTGGACTTGTTTGGGACAAGCCGAATGGCCACCTGCATTTCGTCCAGTGCGCCCTGGGGATTGCCCAACCCCGCCATGGCGTTTGCCAAGAGCGTGTGCGCATCCACGTTCTGCGGCTCCGCCGCCAGGACAAGGTTCGCCTTGTCTTCTGCCTGCTGGGATTGCCGAGAGGCGACCAGTAGATTCCCCAAATCGATTTGGGCTTTCCAATTTCGTGGGGCCAGTGCAACCGTGTGATTCAGTTCCGAGAAGGCTCCCGCCCACATATCCAGTTTCGTGTAGCACTGCGCCAACTCGTAGTGGGCGTCCGCATACTGCGGGTCTATCTTGATGGCGTTTTGGAGCTGGATTGCAGCCTCACGATATTTCCCCTTTTGGAAGTAACTCACCCCGCTCTTGTAGTACCTCTGCTTCCTGACGTTGGGATCCCGCCAGGAGCAGCTCGTAAGGAAGCATGCGAGCAAGGTAAGTCCCAGAAACAAATGCAATGAAGGTCCGAGTCTCTTCTTTTTCAATGCAAGATTCCGCATAACGATACCAATGAGCACTCCAAGAAGGATATGTAAAGATGGCAATCGTTGGGTATAGCACGTGCGCAGCCAAGACAGCGGCTTTCTCACACTTCGCGGAAGGAGTCCTCCTATACCTCCCAGTTGAGGACACCCGGCAATGGGCCATTGCACGTTTCGAATCAGAGCACAACTTCAGCGCCTAGTGCTTACCCAGCGAGGGGTTTTCGTCGCGACACTCCGAGCTAACGGAGTCCATACATTCCCAATGGAGGCGCCCCCCACAGCAGGTATCCGCCCTTTCTGAGACACTTCCACGCAATATCCCAACTTTGCCCCAGAAAGTCAACATAGTTGCATCAACTTGCATTAAAGAGGAAAGGTACTTCCACTAAGTGGACGAGTTCTGGACCTATGCGCTCGGACAAGGACACCCCGTGCGGACTCCGCATCTGGCCGACAACAAGGGCGTTATAGGAGACAAAGGCGGTTTTTTGGGTGCGCTTCCCGGACATTGGCCAGCCCCTTGCAACGACGAAGGCCGAGAAGTTCCAAACTCATGAAAGGAACGCCTGTCACGTGGCAAGTGAACTAACAGGCCCCGGCGCAGCGGGGATTACCGGTAAGTCCATGGAGCCGGATCCCGAGGATGAGGGATTTGTCAACCTTATCAGCCCGTCGGCACGACCTCTTGAACGCATCATCGCCGAGATCGCGCCGACGAACATACCCGTGCTTATCATAGGGGAGAGCGGTTCCGGCAAGGAAGTGATCGCCCGGCGAGTTCATCGGCTTTCACGTCACGGAGATAAGTCGTTCGTGAAATTGACGTGTGCCCGCCTTTCTATGAAGGACTTGGACCAATTCCTGGGGGGGAAAAAGGCCATCGGTATAGTCAAGCGCCTGTCTCACGCCGGGACAGCCTTCCTGGATGAGGTCAGCGACTTGGAGTTGGCTTGCCAGCCGAAACTGCTCCTGGTTTTTGCAGACGGCGATGAAGGGTCCCAGGATCCCTGTTTGCGGGCACGTATTATCTCCTCCAGTAGTCGGAACATCGAAGAAGAAATCCGCAACGGACGATTCCGGGAGGAACTTTATTACCGGCTTAATGGCGTCTGCCTTCGGCTGCCTCCTCTGCGCCACCGAAAAGAAGACATCCCGGCTCTTGTCGATTTTTTCCTGAGCAAATACGCGAGACAATTTGGGCGACCAAAACCGATTTTCAGCGCGAAAGCGATGGGTCGATTCCTAGACTACCCTTGGCCGGGAAACATCCGGCAATTGGAAAATGGGGTGAGAAACATCGTTGCCTTGGGCGACGAGCGATTGGCACTTGGAGACCTTGAGTCGATTGGCGGCGATCCTGGCTCGCGCGGCGCGGCGATCCCGAAATTTTCCCTGAAGGAGGTTGCCCGGGCAGCCTCGCACCAAGCAGAGCGTGAGTTGATCTTGAAGGCACTGCAGCGGACGCATTGGAACCGCAAACGTGCGGCACGCGAGCTTCAAATCAGCTACAAGGCATTGCTTTACAAAGTGAAGCAGATTGGCATAGAAGATATGGCCGAGTCTTCGGGTCCCAAAGGACAAGTCCTATGAGCAAACCGCATCCCTTCGTCATGATTCTCCTGTTGTGCCTGGGTTTAACCGGACTATTCGCACAGCAACAGAACGCCCCCGCCGACCGAAAGACTGGCGCGGGGGGGGGAGGACAGAACCCGCAGGCTAAAGCTGAAGTAGTCGCTGAGCTTGGCACCTATGTCATCGGAGCCGAAGATGTTCTCGACATTAGTGTCTGGCAGGAACCGAATGTTTCGCGAAGCGTCCCGGTGCGTCCGGACGGAAGAATTTCGATACCCCTTGTGAATGATATTCAAGCGGCAGGACTGACGCCGATGCAGCTCGCCGCCTCCATAACCGCTAAGCTGGAACAGTTCCTGACCAAGCCTCAAGTGACCGTTACGGTTACGGCGATTAACAGTCAGAAGGTTTTTGTGATCGGCGAAGTGGCCAGGCCAGGACCCATGCCTCTGCTCCCGAATATGACGGCGCTCCAGGCGCTCTCCACGGCAGGTGGACCAACCCAGTTCGCTGATCAAAAGCACGCGTATGTGATGCGCCACGAGGGGGGAAAGGATTCCACTTACCCCGTGAACTATCGTAACCTGCTCCGTGGAGACACGCACGGGAACATTATCCTGAAAGCTGGGGACACGGTTGTAGTCCCGTAGGGGTTCGTGGTGATGAGAAAGGGCTGCACATATCTGACGGCGATAGCTCTGCTGGCGCTCTGGGCGACCACGTCGCGAGCCCAACAGGCAGGTGCGCAGGTTGGCCAGACCCTGCTAACGGCCGCTTTCCCCCCTCCCCAACTCGGGACCGGTCAGACTCCCGGGAGTGTTCCGGATTCAAGCCAAGAACCAGTCTCCCCACCTGTGGGGACAATGTCCCCTCTCTCCGGAGCGCAAGTGCTGACTCCCGGCTTTACGGGGGAAGCCCACAGTTTCGTGTTGCCTGTGCTCGGGTGCACGGAGTACGCCAACACCAACCCGACAGGTTACAAGCAGACCTCAAGTCTGCTCAGCGAAACTACCTGCACCGCCGCCTTGACTTTACAGAGGCTCGGGAAGCACTCGCAATTGAACTTGGATGACGCGGGGGGCGGAATGTTCTTTAGCAGCTCGCTCCAACCAGGGACAGCTACAAGCACAAACCGCTACAAGGTCTTCGATGAGCTGGGGATATCCGAGCAGGTAAGCGGGAATCGCTGGAATTGGCTGGTGGGCGACCAGGGTGCGTACCTGCCGGAGACACCCGAAGGTTTCGCAGGACTTGGCGGCGGTTTAGCGAATTATATAGGAGGGGCGGGAGGGGTGAGCACTTTTTCCAACGCGCCTTCCTTGAATTCCGCGTACCAGCCGAACCAGGCACTTTACACGGGCCTTTCCACACGATTCAGCGACTTGGCAACGACGGAGTTTGAATACAGCCTCAGCGGGAAATCCGTTCTTACCACCACCGCTTTGGTTGGAACGCTTCAGTACATCACACCGGGTTTCATAGACGACACCTACTGGATGCTCATGACGGGTTACAACTATTCCTTTGGCCGGGGCGATGAGATCGCTTTGATGTATGAAGAAAATCATTTCCTGTTCACCGGTGGCAATCCGGGATTTGTCAATCGTGGTTTGTCGGCTCTGTATGGCCATCGAATTAACGGCCGGCTCTCCATTGAGCTTTCTGCCGCGCCGATGGTCAATGTGATTCCCGAACCCCACGGTAGGACCTTGACGGCTTTCTTTATGTCGACCTACGATTCCTTGGAGTACGTCACCGGAAAGTCGATTGCATCCTTTTCGGTGAGCCGGGTAATGGCGGGAGACGCCGGGGTCGCGACCGGAGCTGAAAGGAACATGGTGCAAGCGTCCTATGGCCGGCGGTTAACGCAAAGGTTGCATGGCTCGGTTCGATCGTCTTTTGCCAACACGAAGTCGATTGCCCAGCAAACAGCGGGTGGCAGCTTGGAAGCTAACTATTTGGAAGCCGGGTTGAATCTGGAACGTGATTTTGGGCGGCACGTAAGCCTGTATTTGAATTATAACGTGCAGAGACAGGTCTCCAATAGATCGATTTGCGTTGGGGCCGATTGCGCAACGGCTTTCCTACGACAAGTCGGGGGGATTGGCTTTAATTGGCACGTGCGACGTGTAAATGTCGAGTGATCGCGGGTGAAGCCGCAGAATCAGGAAGGACGGGAAACCCTCATGATAGGACATCGGCAGTTCGGGTGGGACGATTACGTGGCCATGTGGCGCCGGAGGCGGTGGTTGATCGTCTTACCAGCCTTCGTTGGCGCCGTGATCCTCTTCGGCGTTTCCCTGGTGTTGCCCGACCGCTATGAGTCCCAGACGCTGATCCTGATCCAAAGCCAGACGATTCCCAATACTCTCGTCAAACCCATTGTTACGGACGATTTGACGGCGCGCGTGGCCAGCTTGGAGGAGCAGGTCTTGAGCCGAACCCAGTTGGAGTCGATCATCAAGCATTACGACCTTTTCAAGGATGACATGGGCAAGAAGCCGATGGAGCAGATGGTGGATGAGCTGCGCAAGGACATCGACCTGACCGCCGTGAAACCCATCATTAAATCCCGCGATCAAACCCTCCCTGGCTTCTCCATCGGCGTGACTCTCCCCACGGCGCAATTGGCCCAGCACGTTTGCGCGGAGATCACCACAAAGTTCATCGAAGCGAATCTCCTCCAAAGGGAACAGTCGGCCAGCGGCGCGACGAATTTCTTTCAAGGCCAGCTCGACGATGCCAAGCGCAAAATCGATGAGCAGGACGCCAAACTGGCCGACTTCAAGCGCAAGTACCTGCCGGAGCTCCCCGAGGAGACCCAAACGAACCTCAACTTGCTCGCGTCGATGAACGGCCAACTCGATGTGGCGACTCAAAACCTCAATCGTGCCCAACAGGATAAGGCTTACACAGAGTCTTTGGTTGTGCAACAGGTGGCCGCTTGGAAGGCTGCGCAGGCAGGAACAGATACCCCCCCATCGCTCGAGCAGCAGCTTTCCAACATGCAGAGTGAGCTTGTGACACTGGAGGTTCGAGAAACACCAGAACACCCCGATGTCATCAAGCTCAAAGCTGAAATCGAGCAGCTCAAAAGGAAACTGAACGAGAAAGGAACCACCCCGGACTCAAAAACCGAAGCCGCGGCACTACGTCCAGCGCCGGGAGAGCCCCCGCAGATCCAACAGTTGCGCAGTCAACTCCGCGCCTACGAAGAGGCCATTCGCGCTGCGACCAAGACGCAGGAACGATTGCAGGGGCAAATCGAACTCCTCCAGTCACGTGTCCAAATGAGCCCGATGGTGGAGCAACAATACAAGGAAATCACGCGCGACCATCAGATGGCACTGGATTTCTATGACGACCTGCTCAAGAAAAAGAACGAATCGGAAATGGCGAACAATCTGGAGCAACAGCAGCAGGGAGAGAAGTTCAATATCATGGATCCAGCGAACTTGCCGAAGGATCCGACATTCCCTAACCGCCCCTTGTTTGCCTTAGGGGGGTTGGGTGGGGGCTTGGTTTTGGGCCTTTTTCTGGCGTGGCTCTATGAGGCGCGGGACAAGACACTTCGGAGCGTGAAAGACATCGAAGCCTGCCTGGGATTGCCGACGCTGGCCATGGTGCCTTCCCTCACGCTGGCCTCGAGGGTGAAGCGCTTCCGGTCTGGCGAGGCAGGGAAACTCGGGATGGCGGAAGAGCGTAGGACGGGGGCTTAAGGACATCGTGTATGTACAAGAGATTCTTCGGGCTGAAAGAAAACCCGTTTAACGTTAATCCGGACCCACGCTTCCTGTTCGAGACGCGGGAAAATCAGGAAGCTTTGGCTTGTCTGACTTACGGCATCCAGCGCCGGCGAGGATTCATTCTGCTCAGCGGAGAGGTGGGGACAGGGAAAACCACCCTTCTCAACAAGCTGCTGGAACATTTACGCGAGGGGCGCGTGACGACCGCCTTTATCTTCAATCCGCGCCTCAGCGTGAATCAATTCCTGCATTTCATGCTGGCGGATTTTGGGATATCCTGCGAATCCCGCATGAAGAGTCAGGTCCTACTCCAACTTAATCAATGGCTTTTGGAGCGATACCGCGCCGGGGAGACCGCGGTCCTGATTGTGGATGAAGCACAGAATCTTTCGCTGGAAGTTCTGGAGGAGATCCGGTTGCTGACCAACCTGGAGACGTCAACGGAAAAACTTCTCCAGATCGTGCTTTCCGGCCAGCCGGAAATCGAGAATCTTATCAACCAGCCGGTTCTTCGCCAGCTTCGCCAACGGATCACCCTGAGATGCAAGATGGTGCCGTTATCCCTTCAAGACACCCAGGGCTACATTTCCGAACGTCTGCGCATCGCGGGGGCCAATGGCGACCCAATTTTCGAGCCGGATGCACTGCAATTGGTTCATCGATACTCAGGCGGAATCCCTCGCGTCATCAATCTGCTCTGCGAGCACGCGCTGATCACCGCCTACGCTGAAGACCAGAGGCCGGTGCTTGCCGATACGATTCAGGCCGTGGCGCACGAATTTGATTTGGATAAATCCCCAACCGAGGCCGCTCAGTCTCTCCAAGAAGAGGAGAGACGTACGTCCCCGGCTTTTGATAGCTTGCAGAACCTAGGCCAACTCATGGACCGAATGAGGAAGGGTAGCTAGAGGACCGAAGTCTGCGTATAACGATAGGATGGTTATGAGCCGAGTTCACGATGCCTTGAAAAAAGCCGAACGAGAGAAGGTGACCCTGGGTGACCCCGATAGCTCCGTGGGGACGATGGCGCCTGCCGCGCCCGGACTCCACCACCTGGAAACCACGGGTGATGCCGCGAACCAGCCGCTCGACGGGAACGGGGAGAGCAGGGCCGGGCAGGATGAATTGATCACTGAGAGCTTCATAGAACATTGCTCCCGCCGGGATTGGACCAAGGACCCCAGCTTGACTCGACACGTGGATGCACGGCGCCACACCATCGTTTCCGAGGAATTTCGCACTTTGCGGTCGCAACTCTATCTCATGCGCAAAGTTCGACCGATGCACAAGCTCCTCATTACCAGCCCGTTGCCGGGCGAGGGGAAAACCTTCGTAGCCGCGAACTTGGCGCGGGTCATCGCGAAACAGGCCGACACCCGGGTCCTGTTGATCGATAGCGACATGCGTTTGTCCTCGATGCACACCATCCTGGGAGCTCCATCGGAGCCAGGCCTATCGGAGTACCTGGGGGGAAAATTTGACCTTTCCTCGGTTACTCAGCAAGGTCATCCGGAAAACTTCTTCTTCATCCCCGGCGGAAGAACCGCAACGAATCCCACGGAACTTCTGGGCAATGGCCGTTTCGGGCTTTTGATGAAGAAAGCGATCCCGATTTTTGATTGGATCATCGTTGACTCCCCTCCCACCATTCCTGTGTCGGACGCCAGATTGCTTGCGGGGTTCTGCGATGGGTTGTTGATGGTGATCAATGCGGGCTCGACGCCCTTCGACTTGGCGCAGAGAGCCTGCGAAAACTTTTCGAAGAATCAAATTCTGGGCGTCATTCTCAACCGCGTCGAACCGCAGCAAAACTACGGTTCCTATTATTACTACGGCAAACGGGATTACTTTAAGGGGAATGGCAAGGGCACGAAGGCATGAGTGATGCCGTAATGGGCTGGAACCCTGTTCATGAGTCAGTGGGCACCCGGGTCGGCGAACGGCTAAATGTATGCCCTTTATCCAGCCTATGGGTCGGGGTAGGCGCTGTCCGAAGCGTGACGCGTGCAAAGGGAGTGGCAGGCCCGTTGGCAGGTTCATCGCACCGCGGTCCCCAGGGAGCTTATGCCGGCCGTTCAGATGGCGAAATCAGGGAGACATATATTTGCAAATCTTTGCAACCTTGGTTTGCTCCCCGAGCCATAACGCCGTCGAGCATTTCCACGACCCATGCCACGGGCATAACAACCTTATTTTTCAAGGCACTAGGCGTCATCGGAAAGGTGACTGAAGGCTTGGGTTTGGCCCATCGTTTGCAGCATCTCTTTGCACACGGACATGGTAATTTCTCCAAAACGCGCTCGCACGAGAATTGGGCCTGTGGCTCAAGCGGGAAGACCTGCTGACTTCGGAAGTCCGGAAGTTTCCGTACGACCCAAGAAGGAACAAAGCGGCTTACGGAGAGGGGTTCTGTAAGTCACAGGGCGGAGCTCTATGTCGTCGATGCCTTTCGCGGTTAGCGCAGAGGAAGCTAACTCGGACGCCGCCTGGTATGCACTTTACACGCGGCATCAGCACGAAAAGACTGTTGCGAGTCTTCTCTTGGGTAAGGGAATCCAAGTTTTCCTCCCTCTGTATTCGGCTGTACACAAGTGGAAAGACAGGGACAAGAAGTTGTTACTACCGCTGTATCCCGGCTATGTTTTCTTGCGGGATCGGCTCGACCGCAAGCTCCAGATCCTGATGACTCCTGGTGTTCATTCGATCGTAGGAACGGCGGGTGGCCCCGAGCCTATTCCGGAATTCGAGATCGCCGCGGTCAAGCGCGTCATCGAAAGTTCATGGGCAGTTGAGCCTCATCCGTTCCTGCGGTGTGGAGACTGGGCAAGGGTTACGCACGGCCCTCTCGAAGGAATTGAGGGATTTCTCCTGCGTAAGAAGAATGCGTACAGGCTCGTACTCTCTGTGGAAATGCTGATGAAGTCGGTTGCGGTTGAGATTGATGCGTCCATGGTTGAGCGCATCAGGGGCCGGAGTTGGAACCCGATCGACCGCGAATGTGAAAGACCGCTCTACTCCGCTTACTGAGTTTACCAAAGGCTCACAATGAGCCTGGAGAGCAACTCATTGATCACCCTGGCGTTGAACGGAAAGCCAAAACCTCGCCGGCAAGCCACTAATCATTCTCAGCTTCCAGCCCCGTCCGGCGCCCGGCCTTACGGGATTGTCCCTGAAGAGTCATTCAGGTGGATCCTTTCCTTGGAGCAGAGGAGGACGGAGCGTTCACGGAAGCGTTTTCTCCTCATGCTTTTAGATGGGGAAAAACTCTTCCAGGCCGACCGGCGGCAAAAAGCACTTCCAAAGATACTCTCATCCCTGTCCAACTCGCTCCGGGTGACGGACGTTACCGGTTGGTTCAGAGAGAATTCGGTGGTCGGCGTCATCTTTACCGAAGTCGGCCCATCCGACGCGGCGAGCTTCACGGAAGCCATTTTGGCAAGGGTTACGACTGCCCTGCGTCAAAACCTGAGTTTGGAACAACTCAATTCCATCGAGATCAGCCTCCACGTTTTCCCGGATGAGTGGGATGAAAAGAAGCCCGGGCCGCCAGCCCGATTGGATCTGTATCCGGACTTGCGGGAGCAGAAGGTTTCCCGCCGGGTTCCTCTGGGCCTGAAAAGGGTCTTCGACGTAGCGGGGAGTCTTATTGCGCTTCTTCTTGTATCCCCCATGTTTGCGCTGATTGCTGCTCTCATCAAACTCACTTCTACAGGGCCGGTATTCTTCCGCCAGACCAGGGTGGGCCAGTATGGAGAGAAATTCACGTTTCTGAAGTTTCGGACCATGGATGCCGGCGACAATTCGAGCATCCACAAAGAATATGTCAGGCGGTTTATTTCTGGAAAAGCCCATTTCAACGAACGTGAAGACGGGGAGTCTCTTGTCTATAAGCTCGTTGACGACCCGAGAGTGACGAGCGTAGGGAGATTTCTCCGGAGAGCCAGCCTGGACGAACTTCCGCAGTTGCTCAACGTCTTAGTGGGAGAGATGTCCTTGGTTGGGCCGCGCCCTCCTCTCCCCTACGAGTTTGATCGCTATGAATTGTGGCACAGACGCCGGGTGCTGGAGGCCAAGCCGGGTATGACGGGGCTTTGGCAGGTGGACGGGCGAAGCAAAACGACTTTCGATGACATGGTCCGCCTGGACCTGCGGTACGCGAGATCCTGGTCCTTCTGGTTGGACTTAAAGATCTTGCTGAAAACGCCTCGAGCCGTACTCTCCGGTAAAGGCGCCTACTAAGCCCAGGTTTACAACAGGCCGTGAAAATGAGGCGGCAGCCTCCTCGGCGCCGGCGTCTTCCGGCCTGCGGGGAAGGCATCTGAATCAAGATGACCAGGTCAAATGGCCAGAGCCGAGTGAAGATCGGCCTCATCGCGGCGCGGGGCGGTCACATGAAGCAACTTCTCTTCCTCAGAGAGGCGTACTCGAGCTACACGTGTTTCCTGGTGACGAACCGCGTGGCGGAGGATGTTGCGCCGACCCCCGAAATCAGTGCACGCTATTTTGTTGCGGACATCAATCAGGGGAAATGGACCAATCCCTTTCGCCTTTGTCGGATTTTCCTTCAATACGCATGGATCTACTGGCGGGAGAAGCCCAACTTCATTATCAGCACAGGGCCGGGGATCGCCGTGCCGGGATTTATGCTGGGCCGATTACTGGGGGTGAAAACGATCTTTATTGAATCCGGAGCGCGGGTGGTCTCCCTCAGTCACGCGGGTCGCCTGTGTTACCACCTTTCCGACCTCTTTCTGGTTCAAAACCGAGCCCTGACGCAGAGGTATCCCCGCGCTTCATATCATGGCGCCCTTTATGAAAATCTGGCGGAGTGAGCAATGATCTATGTCACGGTAGGCAACGTGGGTAGTGACTTCTCGCGTCTGCTGCGGTGGATTGATGCCCTCGTGGAGGAGGGATTGCTGCACGACGTGGTAGCGCAGGTCGGTCCTACCGCCTACCAACCTCGGAACTTCGTCGCGCACCGGTTTTTGTCGGGCACCCGGATGTTTTCACTCATGGAGAAGGCGGAATTTGTAATCTGTCACGGCGGCGCCGCCTCACTGGACGAATGCTTGGCCTTGCGCAAGAAAGTAATCGTCGTGCCGCGCTGCGCCGAGTATCGGGAAAGCGTCGATGACCATCAGTTTGAGATTGCCGAACACCTGGCGGAAATGAATCGCGTCCTGCTGGCCCGAGACGAGAACGAACTGCGGCGCCAATTGACGGAAGTCTCGAACTGGAGCCCGGTGTTTGCCCAGAGGCGTTCGACGCGGAAGGACGTTGCGGCGGCCATCCGCCAGTTCGTGGAAAGCACGATGGCCGCAGAGATGAAGAAGTGATCGAGAGCGGCAGCACCGCGACCCCGGGGCGAGTCCATCGTGCTGGCGTTGCGACGTGCGGCGTCTTTCTTTCGGATCGTATGCTCTCGACGCCGAACCCATGCGAGTTTCGGTTAAGATAGTTCACGTTCTCATGCCGGGGGCAGCATTATGTTTGCGCGCCACAATCGGTTGATGGGCATCTTTTTCGTTGTCGGCGATGTCCTGATGGCACTCGCGAGTTTCGGGTTGGCGTATGAAATTCGCGC
>Ga0209039_10001208_pt1 | contig 24584 bp, 20 predicted proteins | sample BogFormECP12_OM1_FD_188238 | JGI IMG/M metagenome (GOLD analysis project Ga0209039, IMG submission 188238) | Bog forest soil microbial communities from Calvert Island, British Columbia, Canada - ECP12_OM1 (SPAdes) (version 2) | ecosystem: Environmental > Aquatic > Freshwater > Wetlands > Bog ... | reverse complement strand
TCGTCGCGGAGTGCGGCGGTTCCAGAAGTGTTTTAAAATGAGGAGACCTTCACATGTCGGGGCGTAGCGCAGCCTGGTAGCGCACCTGCCTTGGGCGCAGGGGGTCGGGCGTTCAAATCGCCCCGCCCCGACCATTATTTTCAGTAATTTAGAGATATTTTCAAGGAGCCGCACGGTGCATTTAGGTGCATATTCTCTGCGGCTCCAAAACACCGGCGTGCAGATGGCGAACACGCAGGACGGCCTTGGGAGCACCGCCAGCACGCACAGGAAGCCACAGCGCCCCTCAGTTCATTCGTTGCCAGCCCGATTGACTCGCAGGATCCCCGGCGACGGGCCGGGTATTGCGGAAGATTGCCAAAAAGAGCATTGACGACATCCGCCCAAAAGACTAGAATCCACGCAGTATGCCACTACCGCTGATACCGCTACTCGGTGCCTTCGCTCTCGGCAATGTCACGAAGAAGAACCCGATGAGACAGGCGGTCTCCAAACATACGAAGAAGAGCGGAACCAAGGTGAAGGCGTATACCCGGAAAGCCAAATAGTTTCCGGCACTACTGGTGGGGCTGATGCAACCGCCGCTTCACATCACGGGCGTTCCCAACGTCGATTGGATCATCTTCGCTGTCGGAGCATTTTTCTGCCTCTATTGGCTCAGAGCGCTTCGGCTTGCACGGGAAGGCTCACGGTTGTTCCTGCGAAACCTTCTCAAAGCCGTCATCCTGTTCTGTGTTTTGATGATAATCCTCACCGCCGTGCGTCCCAAAACGCATTACCAGCCTTCTCAAGAACACGTCATAGCAGGGGTCGGGTCGCTGATTCTTTTTGTGAGATGGCAGAGACAGGAACGATCTCGGTACATTCCAAAATCTACAAGACGAGCCGTCATCGCAAGAGATTTGAAAGGTGAGAAATTCGACCCCGAAAAACATCATATTGACCACGTGTGGCCGTTCTCCAGAGGCGGCAGTCACACCGTAGACAACCTCCGAGTGATCGAGAAGAAACGGAATCTGCGTAAAGGTGCCAAGCGGCCCCGGATGCGGGAGATGTGGTGATGCCGGATAGCGACTGTACAGGCGACATTTCCATCGAAAAATTGCAAGCCTCTGCCAAGGCGATCAATCCCGACACCGAAGGTCTTTTTGAACAGGTACGGAAGCACATCGCCAACGGTCTCACTCTGGCCCAATCCATCGTTACCATCGCCAACGAGCAGGGACCGCTGCGGAAACCCGTATCCAAAGCAGACGGCCCTACCAGCGGTGGCGGAACTGAACAGAAGAAGATGGGTTGAACATGGATGCGATACGGGCGGGAATAGGCGTTCTACGCAGCATTCTTTGAAACGGCTACGGTTTTCTCACGGCCACCAACGCAGACAGAACGGCAAGGGCTAACGTGGCGTCATCCTTGTTCCATTCGTCGGCATTCGTGTGAACCGAATAGTGTGCCAGTTGAAGTAGGTGCCATCGGATATTGTCCATGCGTTGCCGTTTAGTGCGGCTGTCACGAAGAGGTTTTTGCGGTGCAGTCCAGCCGGGACCGTGGTCTTCCTGTTCCTTTTTTTGCCATTGCTGTAGGGCGTGCCGAACTGCCGATACGCATCCCTTCCAACCTGAAGAACCACCCTTGTCAAATGCTTCTCTCGCTTCACGAAGTGATTCAAAGATTCCATCCCAATCGCTTGGAGGGTTGGAAGGAAATGGAATCTCAACGACAATCGTATCAAGTACATTCATTTCTCTGAGCGTTTTCGTCCATGTCTCTCTCGAATACTTGATGACACCGTTATCGTTGAACGGGAATGGAACAGACAGAACTTCCTCTTTCCAATCCGTGCCTTCCAGACGATAATGAAGGTCACCATACAGCAACGCCGTAAACCGAGGCACTTTCCCTGCTCTCTGCGCTTCGTAAACCGCCAGCATGGGAAGCGTCCAATCCCATGAAAACAACATCGGCGTGTTTTTCATTTTCGGGGTTTGTAGACGGTCACAGCGTGCTACGCCAAATTCCAAACCATGCGCCTGGAAGACCACCCGAACGTTGTCCAGGAGGATTGCATGGGGTGAGCCTTTCGGCGGTTCGAGATTGACGGTAGTTGGAAGCCGAAGACGAAATCCTGATCCGGTTTTGCCACCAGCCAACGTTTCTTCAGGCTCGTCAAACGTAATGCTGCCGATGTCTTCACCGTTGGTGACGATTCTCAATTGATTGCTCATTGCCTTGCTGCGAAGCATCTTCATTATCGCATTCAGGCTCTCAAAATGCCCGGCAAACGTGCGAAAGTCAAGACGGAAAATTCCTGAGAAGACTCTCCGCTGGTGGCGCACTACTCTACCGTGCCCACACCCCGCCACTCGTGCAGACGTTATCCGCCAGCTTGACATTCTCCGTGGTGGTCTTCGTATTAGAAAGAACTGGTGCGGCTCTACAATCCCCTGCCACAAGCGCACAGATGGCCCAGAATCGCTCCGCACCAGCCCGGTAGACCAGAGCATTCCCCGGCGACAGTGGCGTACACAGCGCCCCTACACGCCTTCTCCACTATGCCTGATCCTCCTCGCCGCCGACCGCAACACCGCTGTCCATTCCTAACGAACCGGCCTTACTCTCTAGGGCGATTCCAAGGTAAACTTGTGGGCATGGGCATGTGCGAGTATTGCGGAACAAGCGCAGGGTGGTTCAGCAGCAGCCATCCGGCGTGTGTTGCGAAAGTTCAGAGCACAGCGAAGACTGTCAATGCCTTTGTAGTCGAAACGCTCTTGGGCGGCGGTACGCTTGCCGATCTCACCTTGGGAGTCCAAAAGATCCTGAGTGAAAGCAATGTTAAACAGCAATATGTTAACGAAGCGTTGTTGGACGGTCTGAGTGATGGCATCAGTCAGTTCAGCAAGAAGGCACCCATCTCGAACGATGATTACGCACGCATGAAGGCGATCTACGAAGCGTTTGGTTACGAATCGTCCCTCCAGCGTCCCGGTCGCATGGAAATGGAACTAAGCCTAACCATATGGCAAGCGCAAAACAACTGCCTTCAACAATGGGGTGAGTCGTTGTTTAGCTTGCGTCATGGCGAAATCTTGTGTTATCAAGCTGAAGGCGTATCTGCCATTTTACTTGAAGAAAAAACTGTGACTACTGGCAGAGGATACGGCGGTTTCAGCGTGCCGCTTGGTCACGGGTTATATGGTCACCTTGGCGAGTCCAGACCACAGAAGGTTTCTGGTCTAATGCCAATTGATGCAGGAGCGTTTGCGATCACAACGGAAAATATTTACTTCTCTGGTTCTTGTGCCACCACGCAAATTCCGCTCCAACACGTTGTTCGATATCAACCCTATGTTGACGGCATCGGAGTCTCGGAAGGTAATGGAGCGCCCAAAGTGTTTACCCTGTTTCAGAACTGTCAATTTCCAGATGGACGCTCGATAAGTAACGCCAGTGGTTACGATACTGGCTGGTTTTTGTACCCGCTCTTGACTGCGCTAACGAATCGGCTTAATGGTGTAAGCAATCCGCCGACTCTAATTCAAACCACAGAAGCAGTCGCTTTTCAGAATGCTTTTGAAACCTTCAAATCAGCGAACGAAGTGTTCAGTGATCTTTTATGTAATGCGGTCAAGAAACAACAAACTATTCCAACAGAAAATCTCGACACCTATGCAAAGGCTGTTAATGAGTTGATTGCTACCGCCAAGGCACTTAATGTATCAGATCCAGCGTTTAACAAAGCTCTTCAAACAGTTGAAACGAATTGGAACGCATTCTATTGTGGAGCTGATGGACGTATTCAAGGCGATGCGTGCCCCGTATTCATAAGTTCTGTGGGTGACTTTATGGGTATAGCGCATCAATTGGGATATATCGGCGGGTCGTGAACGCTAATGCGCCTTCAGCATCCCCGGCGACGGCAAGGCACACAGCGTCCCTATTCGCCCTTCCCACACTCCCTGATCTTCGCCGCCGCCACGTTAGGCTCTTCAGAATCGCTCCCCTCTCATCGAAACGCCGGGGGCACAGCCGAAGAGCTGATGTAAGAGATGGACACGAAAAGCAAGGCTAGGCCGAGCAGGGTTCCAGCGGTGGCAAGAAGTTGCAGTTTCCACGCAACACGCCCTTCCTTTTTTCTTTTGTCGATTTTCCTACCGGCGTAGATGAATCCACCAGCAAATAGACTGGCACCGATCAATGAAGCTATGAATGCTTGGATCGACATCGTATCAGGGCGCATGTCATACGCCCTAATCTTCTGCTGCCCTTCTACCGCACCTTCGGCCTGAACGGTGACGCTAGTTGGACCCGCCACGATCAACTGAACACGGCGCAACACGGAAGATCGATGACTATACTCCCACCACTGGCAGCCTTAACGTTTGCTCACTTCGGCAGGAACTTGAAATTGGAGATCGCGATCTCGTCGTTCCCCTGGATCAGAAATCCGAACTTGCCCTGGGTGTAATCGCGGCCCGGTTCGGCAAAAGTATCCAGCACTTTCCACTCGTCGCCCACGCGCACCTTTTGCACCAGGTGATCCGGCGTCACCTCGATCTGAATGGTGAACGCCTTCTGATTCCCGAGATTATGTGGCGCCTTGACTCGCTCGAACCGCGTGCCCTTTTGGATCACCCCGGCCCAGAAGTTCTTCCGATCCATCTCATAGAGCAGGTAATTCTTGGCGTCGAGATACTGGAGGCACCAGCGGATCTGGCCCGCCCGGAATACGCCGCCGCCTTTGACCAGTTCCACCGTGAAGGTGAAGACGCCCTTGGGCGGCAGCTTATAAGGCACGAATCCGCCACCCTTGTGGACCCAATTGTCGCCGTCCTTCTTCCAGCTCTGCACGTCCTCGAACTCCGCCATTCCGCTTGCCACTATCGGTGGCGGCACGGCCGGCCTCTCTCGAGCCAGGGTGAAGTCCACTTCCCGGCTTTCGCCGGCGGCCAGTTGGACCCGAGTTGTCGATTCGGTGAATCCCGGTGCGCTCGCCGAAAAGGCGTAGCTCCCCGGGGCCAACTCGATCTGGTTTCCCCGGGCTTCGTGCGACTCCGTGTCGTCACCGCGGCGGTACGTGATGGTCGCAGATACGGGGTTGCGTGTGAGCCGGATGGTGCCGTTGGCAGCAGCCAACACTACATCCGCGGCCGCCAGCACGACAGCCTGGCCCGCAAGGAAGGATCGCTGCAGCCGCTTGGGCAGATACTGATCGCGCCGCAGTTCGATTGTGTGGTCGCCCGGTTGGATGGCGCTGAGGCTGAACTTGCCGTCCGGCCCCACCGTGCCGGCGCCTTTCTGATCGAGCAAAACCTCGGCGCCGGCCAGCGCACCATGGATTTCGAGCGAGCCGAATTGCGGCTGCGGTTTCAGGTCGAACTGAAGGCGCACTTCCGCACCTTTCTTCACTTCGACGGTTTGCGCGGGCTCGTCCTGAAAGCCGCTCTTGGCCACCCTCACCGTGACCTTTCCGAGGGTCTGGATGCGCAATTGGCCGCGCTGGGTGGACCGGCGATACTCCTTGTCGTTCAGAAACACGCGCACGTCATCTTGCCCGGCCGAGACAATCAGCGTGCCCGCATTGACATCCGTTTTCAGAAACGCGGTCAGCATGGGAGCCGTGCCGAAGCTTTCGCTCATATTGCGCTGATCCCGGCCCTCGCCCACTACGATGTCATTCACACCCGGCTGAAAACTCGTGACATCCGCCCCAGCCGGACCGGCCTCGCTTTGCGGCTGGCCGTTGACCTCAAGCTTCCAGGGGCCTCGGTTGGTCACGACGCGCGCCTGCTTGCCGAAGCTGGCTACCAGCACCGCGGTCATGTTCCGCGCGTTTACCGGGCCGGCCACGACCGGCAGCCGCGCATCCGCGATCTCAAACGAGAACGTGGCGTCCCCGTTCTGCCCGGTGACTTCCACCCTGTGGGTGCCAGGCGCCACCTTGTCGATTACCAATTGGCCTTCTTGCAGATCGACCGGAGGCCGATCGTCCACCGCAACCTTGCCCTGGCCCAGATCGGTCAGCAGGCGAAACGATTGGGCCTGCGGCTGAAGCCTCAGGCTGACCGCGGCCGGCCGCCGGGCCGTCACGGTGACAGCGGCCGCCGCGGGCTCGAAGCCGTCCAGAGACGCGGAAACCTGGTAAGTGCCCGGCGTCAGCGCCAGCTTACAGTTTGACGTACACGTGGTCGCGTTGCCACCGACCGCGGACTGTTCCGCACCCACCCTCACGGACGCACCCGGAGGAGTGGTCACAATGTCGACTTCGACGGCCGCTCGGTTGCGCGCCACGTTGTTCGCGTAGTGTTTGCGGGTTTCACGCACAGCCCAAAAAATGCATACCATTGCAACCAACACACCAGCAACTGGTCCGATCAGCACCGCGCGGTTCCAATTGGGCGTGGAGCGTTGCGACACCGCAGGGCGAACCGGACTCAACGTGGGCGGCTGGGGCGGATTCTCAGGCGTCACAGCGGGCGCGGGCGGAGGCTGTTCCGGCGGACCGGTGTCGGATAAAGGGGACAAAGGGAAAGGCAGCTGCAACGGCGGTTCGGATGGGGCGACCGGCGCAGGCGCCACGGTATCCAGGAAAGAAGTTGTCAGTGCAGACGATTGTGTTGCCGGCAGCGCTTGCTTCTTAAGCAGCGACCCGCGCGCCATCAGGCGCTGCTTAATCTCGTTTCCCGTGAGTTGTATGTCGAAATCGTCAGGGAAGGCCTGGACGATTTCGTTCAGCCTGACAAAAATCTCCTTCAGTGTGGCAAGCTCAGTGGCTGACTGGATCTGCTCGTCGAGCCTCGTGAGTTCCTGGTGCGGATTGACGTTTTCCATGCCCACGCCGCCTATCGTACACCCAGCAGGGACCTGCTCCTATACTGGCGAAGAGTAACGTCAAGTCCCTGTCTTTCGCGGCTTTAGTTAGTGAAGGACGACACAGTCAACCTGGATCCAGAGACTATGCCGGCCCCAGTCTCCGGTTTTGCTTGATGTCCTCGCCGCCCCGAGGTGAGGTCCACGTTCCGATATGGCCCAATAAGAGGTCTGAAAATGAACGACATAGCATTGGCAAACAGAGCGGCGGATTGGCGCAGGCTGAAAGCTCTTGTCCTGGACAGCGTTTCCTCCCCGATCACCAAGCGTGTCTATAATCTGGGGCTGGACGAGTTTTTCGCCTGGTATGGCCATTTGGCTCGGCCCGGCTTCACGAAGGCGACCGTGAGCGCCTGGCGGGTGGCCCTTGAGGCCCGCGGGCTGGGGTCCGTTACCTTTCCCGGACCTGACGCGGTGTGGATTGACGGATGTAGAGATAGGCTGGTTCGCTGAAGATCTCAGGCCACAAGACGGACAGCATGGAGCGGCGCTACAGCATCGTAGACGGCGACGATATCATCATCGCCAAGACCCTGATGGAAGCGCGAAAGAAAACCGCGTGACTGTGCCCAAACTGTGCCCGTCGCAAGGGCCATTCCAGCAGAGTAGCCTCGGCTCTTTCCAGCCCTTCTGCGTGTGCCCTTCCCCGCGTTCCTATTGTGCCCGTAGGACAGGCACAACCAAGTTCATGGGCACAGTCACAAAAATAGAGGGCCGATCATTTCTGGCCAGCCCTTGTTAATTGCTTTGTTTTCTATGGTGCGGAGAGGGGGATTTGAACTCTCGCACCACACTGAAAACACGTAAGTTATACACGCCACAAAGCTCTCAAAATACCAAAAGTGCCAGAAGCACGCCGCCAAGTCACACCACAAGTCACACGGGCCTTCCAGAACCACCTCTCCGCCGGCAAAATCGCCGGTATGACACCACCGGAACCCACCCCGTGGTCGTGAACGGCGTATCGCGGGACTGATCCCCGGTGGTTTGTAGGCTGAAACTTCCCAGATCGCGACTTAACCGGCCAACGACGCGCCAAAGGGGGAAATCAGATCCACTTTCCGAATGGCGCGACATCCATCGGGGGCAAAACCCCGTCAGCCGGATCCGATCTCGCTCGCGCAGCCAGCCGCGTCGCCCTCGACAAAGGTAGCGCAGACCCACCGGATCGGCGGTTTTCCGCATCCGGCGGGCAGATTCTGTCCTGCTAGACTGACTCTTGGAGGCGGCGATGAAGCAGATGAAGCGGCGCGACGGGTCCTTGCCGCGTCTCGACTGTCCGTCTTCCAATGGTTCGTCGACATCCGGCACTAGCACATAACCATGTCTCTCTCAGTGGCGACGCTCTACGCAGAGGAACTCAAGGCGACCATGCGCGGTCGTTTCACGTGGTTAGGCGCCGCGGTGATCCTGCTGGCGGTCGGCGGACTAGCGGCGGTCGGTACGCAGGACACGTGGCTCGACGGCTACGGCATCATTGCTTACGGCCTTGTCCCGCTGGGGTTCATCCCGATAGCCGCAGGAATGATTGCAAGTCCGCGAGCTAATCGATTTGTCGAGTGCGTGTTTACGGCGCCGGTGAGCCGTCGAGACTGGCTCGCCGCGAAATTCCTTGTTCTCGTCACGCTCGCCGCCACCTATTACGCGGCACTCGTGCCCATGATGCTGGTGTACAACTGGCACGTCGGCCTCCCCCTGCTGCTGCAGAAGTTCCTGATTTGGACGCCGGGCCTGCTCATCGCGAGCATCGCCGTCGGCACGCTGATCGGCGTACTCTTCATCGGTCGCAGTGTGGCAGCACCCATCGGTACCGGCATGGGAGTCCTTCTCGCATAGCCGACCATCCGGAATCCATTCGGCCAAGGCTTCGTCAACTCTTGACTCTCAGGTCAACGGAAGGGTCTAATCGAGATAGTCCTGTCGCCAACTGCGCGCGGCGTGGTCACAGCCCCTGGACTCGCGTTGGAAGGCTGGGCCTACAGAGAGCCGGGGCATTATCGGAACCCGACCAATTTTTTCCAGGTCAGTCCAAGACAGTAGCTAGGACACACACACGTGGGCGAATCACCTCGTCAGTCATGGGTCCGTACGGTCGTTCTCCTCGGTTTCGGGTACGCCCTCGTTGGCATTGTGTTCGCGGTACCGGCCACTCATGTACAGGCGTGGCGCTTGGCAGCGTGGGTAGTGAGCGCCGCCGGATACGCAACTCACATTGCGTACGAACGCTTTCAGCTGAAAAACTCACCTGGTTCGGCAGCCCTACACGTCGCCTTCGCCGTTGCGCTTGGAGCATTCTGGCTTGCCGTTGGCGCAAACATCCATTCACTATCTACCGGACAGACCAGCCAGCACCGACAGCTCCTGCTTCTCTCGCTCGGGATCTGGCCGATCATAACGGCGCTTCCAGCGTTTCTAGTCGCGCTCGGCACAAATGTAGTTCTGGCACGAGCGCTCGAGAACGTACAGGGCGATCATCCCGAGTAGTGGGTGGGGCCGAACCCCGCATTGCAGCGGACTCGACACCAGTCGCTCGCGCTTGTCAAGGGTGCGCTCAATTCTCGGGTTAGTCGGCATTCCATCGAAGTGGCCCGTGCCGCAATCCGCTGGCAGTTAGTCCTGGATGACGGCGCATCCGGAAGTTGCGGGTTTCCAGTATCTGTCTTCTCGCAGCCTGCAGCGTTTACAAGTTCCTGCCCACTGGCCGAGAGAGGACTCTCGCAGAATGGACCGGCCGGGCCCGCGGTCGGCGGCCCAATGGAAGGAAAGCCGGTTTTATCATCCATATGACAATCGCGCAGTCTGTTCTGATCGGGCGTGCCATGAAGGACAAAAGGAAAAAGCCGGAGCGGTTGGGCTCCGGCTTGTGAGGGCGTTCATAGAGGAGGTTAACGATTTCACCTGCGGCGGTAGACACCCAAGATTCCGATCAATCCGGTTCCCAACAGGAGCAGAGAACTGGGTTCGGGGACCGGATCGAACTCGGTCAGAGCGATGTCCACACCACCTCCGCCGGCGGTCTCCAGCGTGAAGAAGTTGACGCCAATCGGCCCATTGTCATTGAACCAGAGATTGAAGTCGCCGCTTTTCCCGTCAGGGGTGCCCCAGGGGTTGCCGACGGTCGCCTGGCCGACTAATTCGGTGTACATGTTCAGGGCGACGCCACCGGTCCACCAGTACGTGAACGTCCCTTCGTCGCTAGTGGGCACTAGATTTGCCTGGGTCCAGATGCCGTTTCCCGCGCCCGCGCCGGTAACGGTGACGGTCAAGCTCTGAATGTCGCTAATTATCTCGGTTGGGTCACCGGCGGGGTTCGGCAGCGTGGTGAGGTCGAGCGTGATCTGTCCAGTGGCGCTCGCGCCGTTGCCAAGTGGCGCGCCCGACCAAGCCAGGTTATAGATCTGATAGATATCCCCCGCGTGTGCAGCGGGCAGCAGTAAGCTGCACAGACAGAGGGCTAGCGCTGATGTTAAAAGTGAATAGACTCTTTTTGTCTTCAACTTAGTCACCCCCATAGTGGTGTATAGTATATACCCACGGCCTTGGATTGAGAATGGGGTTTTCGCTGGGTGCCACGGTAGTTGTGCTGGTACTTGAGACAAACTGGATCGACCCGGTTCACTTCGCTATGCACGGGAGCGCAACCCAAGCCCGTCTACAGGCAGTAGAGGCGCAGAGGACGCACGCGCTTGAGAGGATCGGGACGCGGAGCCAGAAGGGTCGAGTGCGGTTAAGGGCCTACGGCCAGGCGTAGAACACGAACCCCCGCGCTCTCGCGCGATTGTGCCGGACATGTGGGCATCTCGGAGAATGGACCGGCCCGGCCTGCGGTCGGCGGCCCAATGGAAGAAATGGCAGTTTCAAGTAAGCCGCTGGCGCGTCCCCAATTCCGACACACGCCACTCGATCGGGTAACGCGCGACCCGTAGAAGTCGACCGTCAGGAACCCGAAGTCCGGATGTGGGAAGCTTGCACGTGGCGAGCTGAGCGGCGCTGCCCGTCCCCTTTATCGTCGCTCGCGTGCACGAGCGGCCAAGTGGTCCCGGCGCACACGCCAGACTCCTGGGCACGTGCGAGGTGAGCCCGAGCGGCGCTGCTCGTGCTCTGCGCCGCTGCCCGGCGCCCGCATCGCGCCGACTCCGACGCATGCGCGGCGCCACGAAACAACAGCGCGGCGCGTTCACTCTTTCGCGCAGACGCGCCGCCGCCGAGGGACACGTCGCGCGCCGCGTTCTCCGCGCTCGGCGTCGCCGCCGCGGGGGTACGAGCCGAACGCGGAGTCGGGACCGGAGTAGACTAGGGCTGGAGGACCACATGTCCAGAACGCCCCTTATCATACTTCTTGCCGTGCTTGCAGGCGCAGCCGTATTGCCGGCGCAGACCGCCGGCACCATTCAGGCCCTGGGTGCCGCCAGTCTCAGCGTGCAGCCCGACCAGGCGCTGCTGACCGTATCGGTATCCACCGACGGCGCCACGGCGCAGCAGGCAGCGGAGCAAAATGCAACCCAGACCAACGCGGTCTTGGACGCGCTGAAGCAGGTGCTGGGTCTTAGCGGCAGCATCCAGACCATCGGCTATTCCGAGTATCCGCGCTACAGCAGCGGCACGAACCCCAGCATTATCGGCTACACCGCCGCCAACACGGTGCAGGTAACCACGTACGATTTAACGCTTCCCGGAGCGCTGATCGATGCCGCCAGCAAGAGCGGCGCTTCGACCGTCGGCGGCCTCACGTTCGGCCTGCGCGATCCGGACCCCACAAAGCAGCAGGCGCTCACCGCCGCCGCCAAGCAAGCCCTGGCCCATGCCTCCGCCATCGCTGCCGGACTGGGGGCCAAGGCCGGGCCGGTGGTTTCGGCGCAGGAGTCCGCCGCCACCTCGCCGGTCGTTCTGGGCGTTGCTTCCAGCGTTTCCACTCCCATTCAGACCGGCTACGTGACCGTGACCGCCAACGTCACCGTCACCGTGCAGCTACAATAGCCTCGCCAGTCTGACCGCCTGCGCTGCGAGGCCGTCTTCCGGCGAATTCCGCAGCAGAGCCTTGGCTTCGCCGACGCTCAGCCAATTCCCAACATCACAATCGCTCCAGCCGCCGACTGTGCGCCGGAACTTGGAGATCGCATCCTACTGGCTGATGCTGGCCGAGAGCCATCTGACCAGGCGACTGTTTGGGAGCATGGTACGGCGGATCGGTGCCCTAGCGGTGGCGACTGAATAAGACGGAGGCGATAGGCATAGCGAAATCAGGGTGACCAGGGCGCGAGGAAGGAGAAGTGTTTGTGGAACGCACTGAAACGATGCGATTTCCAGGTCTTGGACTTTGTGGGCAGGGTGACAACCCCGCCTTGCGTGACCGAAGACGGCTGCCGGAGGAAAGAATGCAGCTTGCAGGATCAAACGACGGCGGTTCGGTTTATACTGAATGGGACTTGGAAGTCCAAAATGGAGATTCCGGCTCAGATGTAGACCCGTTCCTGGGCATGGCGGTCGGGCTTCCATCTAACCCCCTCCTTGAGGGTGACGTTGGCTTAGCTCGTATGGGTGCCACACCCACCCAACGCGAGGGGTATCCGCCGTCATGGAACGCGCTCCCAGATCGCTTGTACGAGGGTGCGAAGCGATATTCAGCTAATCCAGGAGAATTCATGAACAGACTCTTGCAGTGGATGTGCGTGTTTTTCACGCTGGTAATCTTTGCCCCGTGCGGTGCTTTTGGGGCCGGCGACAAACTGACCGACCAAATGGTCAAAGACATGCTCACCAAAAACTTCGCCGAGGCTTCATCGTCCAACTCCCAAATCAAGTTGGAGTTGCATGCCGTGAAGATTAACTCCCCGCGCAAAGTGACCAGCAAAGAAACCTCGGATTACGGGATACCGCCCGACACCATGGTCTATCCGGTCAAAGCCGACTACAGTCAAACGCTCACCTTGGGAAACCGCGCCACCACCCGTGAGATCGAGGGCTTCTTCATTTTCTACAAAGACAGCCACGGCGGCTGGTCCTTCTTCCAATTACCTCCTGGCTCTAAACAATAAGTTCGCCGTCACCTCTGGAACGGCAACGACAGCGGAAACCGCCGCGCTGGCAACATGAAGGAAGGAGACAATAATAGCTGTCTGATGGAGACTGATGGAACCTCTCAGTCAGCGACGCCGGCCGTCGGGCGCCGACGGCTGCTGTTGCTAAGCCACCTGGCCGCAAAACGCCCAAACCGCGGATCTGGCCTAGCTGGCAGCGGGCTTCCGATAACAACGATTATCGCAGCGATCTCTAGCCGATTCCTGGACGCCAGGAGGCTGCAGGACCGCGAGGTGTATACTGATCGCTAGCGCGGAGAGAGATAGGATCCGCGCGCAGAAGAAACTACATGCTGCGGAAAAATGTCGTAATCCTCGATGGTACCGCATCCGGCGATACGGATTTCTCGCCAATCCTTAGCGTGTTGTCTCACGTGCTCAAAGCAGACGGCGCTCAAGTCGAAACCTTTCCCCTGCGCGAAATAAAATTAGCCCACTGTCTCGGTTGCTTTGGTTGCTGGATCAAGACACCGGGCATCTGTGTGGAAGCGGATGCCGGTCGCGACATCGCCAAAGCGATCATTCGGAGTGATGTAACGGTTCTCTTCACCCCCGTGACTTTCGGAGGTTACTCGCCGGAGCTGAAGAAGATGGTGGACCGGTTCGTTCAGCTCGTTTCCCCTTTCTTTCAGATGGATCACGGGGAGGTTCACCACCCACCGCGCTATGCGCATCGGCCACGGATCATGGTGGTGGGAGTCCAGCGCCATCCCAACCCGCATGAGGCTCATATCTTCAAGACCCTCGTCGGACGTAATGCGATCAATTTGCATCCCCCCAGCTACGCAGCGGAGGTGGTTTCCGCCACGGATGGCGCCGATGCACTTCGGGGGCGCTTCGAATCGCTCCTGACCAGGTCCGACGCCTTGCCTTTCGGCGATGCGGCCAAATCGCTAATGCCCGCATCGGTCATGCCCGGCACGGCCGTCGAACCGGTCAGCGCGCGACGAGCTTTGCTCATTGTGGGCAGCCCCAAGACCAAAGAATCCAGCACGTCGGGCTTGCTGGGAGGCTACCTCTTGGATCGCCTCAAGGAGCGAGGTTGGGAGGCCGAATCACTGACGCTTCGGGCCAGCTTGAATCGCCCCGAAGGTGAGGGCGAGCTGCTTTCGTCGGTGGAACGTGCCGGACTGATCCTCTTGGTCTTTCCCCTTTACGTCGATGCCTTGCCCTATCTGGTGACCAAGGCCCTGGCGGTGATTGCAGCCCATCGGCGGGCAGTTCGCGAGCGGTCCCCGCAGCCTCTGGTGGCGATTGTGAACAGCGGTTTTCCCGAGACGCATCAGAATTCGGTGGCGTTGGCCATATGCCGCGAGTTCGCCGCGCAAAGCGGCTTCACGTGGGCCGGTGGTCTTGCCTTAGGGGGAGGAGGAGCGATCGGTAGCCAGCCTCTCACGGGGGCCAAACGCTCGGGTCCGCAAGTGCAGTATGTGATTGCAGCCTTGGAGATGACCGCTGCAGCCTTGGCCGAGGGACTGCCGGTGCCGGCCGAGGCGGTAAGGATGATCGCGAGGAACCGCATTCCCTTTGCTCTATGGCGTTGGCTGTACACATGGATCGGCGGCAAGGGCTTCGAAAAACTGGCGGCTAAGAATGGGATCAGCAAGGATAAGTTGCTTGCCCAGCCGTATGCGGCGTAGAGGCACCGGCCTCGGCATTCGTTGCACAATGCCGACTGCCCCGATTCCTAACTTGCTTTCCAGGACGCCTGGCGATATCGCCTTAACCGGTTCGGCGCGGACTAACGGAGTACGGAAATTTCAACCGGCGTTGCTCCGGCCGCCACCGCGCGCGTTCGAAACCGGTCAGCGGCGCGGCGGGGCCGAGCGCGGCGAAGACGGCGCGGCGCCTATGGATCGTAGGTCTGTCGGAGCGACGTCAGCGTTGTATCGCCACATTGTCGGCGGCGAGATCGTATCCTTCTTCTTGCGCCGCCTTTACTGCATCGGCTTGGAGCGTTCGCGACCCCGCATCCTTCGGGCCCTTCCAGTGCCGGCAAATCACCTCTTCGCCCACCTGGATGCGCACCAGCCATTGCGATTTCTCATTGTCCCAGGACACTTCCGCCCGATCCGCGGTTGTCAGAGCCATACCGGAACTCTCCTGTCGCCGGGCCGCTCTCACCGGCGTCCCGGTGCTGCTCCAAATGTACATCACATTTCGCGTCTTGGGAAAAGGGCCAAAATGTGCAGCCCCTCCTAATTCCCGGCCAGCTCAGCAGCGACTTCAAGAGCGCCGGAATACACCGCCCTCACTTCCTCCTGGTCACCTCCTGCACGCAGGCAGGCAACCCACTGGACGGGACAAGTGCGCCAGCGAATTTTCGACAAAACCCCCGAGGCTCCCGACGACCCACCGGAAGCCCGGACACCTTCACGGCGGCGACCCAGACCATATAATCCGGGGAGACCGGCGGGAGATCCGGGGATTATCCCCAGACGAGCCAATCTTCGGGACCGGTGGGCACCCACGTCATCTCAGGAAGAACTGGCAATTCTTCGTGCTTCTGGTCGTGAATGTACGCCCGGGCAACGGCCATCGCGTGTTCCTTGGCCTTTGCCTCGCTAAACTGATGGGTGCCGTGAATGGTCGTAGCCGGACCATAGATAAGCACCCTCCACTCGTTGAACTCGGAAACCACGTAGACCGTGAGGTAGTGGTATTGAGCCTTAAACCCGGACATCGATCGAAACATAATCGCCTCCAGGAGCCAGGCACCCAGGAGCACCGCAGGGTTGTGCGGCCGCCGTGCTTCCCAGCACGAGTATAGGACCGCGGGACCTAAAATTCAAGAATCGATCTGGACGACCCGGACGGGTTTCGCTACTTTGAACGGCTGACCGGCAAAGGGAACACAGGGATTGCGGGTCTTGACATCGATAAACCTGACATAAAATGAAGATGGAAAAGCTGCGCCGCCTTTCCTTGACGAAGGAGGTTTAAGCACGGCGACAACTGCGTCTTGCGGGGACGAAGACGCCTCCCGGAGAAAAGATGCAACTCGCAGGATCAAAGGAAGGCGGCTGGGTCTGTTTTTGAATGAAAAGTCTTACTTACATCAGCCTTCGATATTTTCCGCTAAGCTCCAGCGCGACTTTATCGCAGGCGCGCTGGCACTCAGGACACGGCGGCAAATCCCTGGTGAGCAGGTGGTACTCGCCGCGCGGTACAGCGATGGGCTCGCCGCAGAAGCTGAACACGTTCAGTGGGCGAACACGGTGGCGAACGGGGCTCCCAGACTGTGGGGGCATATTGGCCTCCTTGCTCGTTACCCGGCCGTAAGGCCGTAACAAGCGCTGGTACGAGTTTTAGACCTCCATCGTTCTGGCGGCTGTTCAAAAGTAGACACCAACGCCGCAGTGCCGTGAGCGGGTCTGCTCTTAACACATGTCCCAGCCTACCGATATGCGCTCTTAACTCTCCCACTGCCGGTTCCATCGACGGCGTGAGTCTGCCATAGGGGCGGGCAGGAATCTGCGGGCGTGCCTAATCACTTCTCGAAAACTACAGCCACCGCGAAAGGACCCAGTTCAATTGCCGACCCTCCTAACGCTGCCGTGTGCGGGGCCGCGGAGGAATCGACCATCGACACTTCCGCATCCTTCCATTCCTCCTTCAGCCGAACGGTGTTTTTCATGTTGCGCTTGTTCACCACGAGCAGCGCGCGGCCCTTGGGCGTAACGAACGCCTGCGCCAGAACGTCGCCCGTCGCGCCACGAGTCTGGACGAGTTTGTCGCCCGGCGCGAAGTAGTCGTGGATCAGCTTGAGCACCCAGAACCGCGCATTGGGACTTCCCGTCTTCCAATCCACCATGCTCACACTGGGAAACTGCGTCGGGTACCCTACAAGCTGCGACTCTCCGACAAGATCGACTCCCATACGCAGCGCCTCCAGATACACGTACGCATAGAGCGCTCCCGAGGCGTTCCAGTAGATATCGGGAATCGTCTCCTTGCCCGCGGGATCGCCGGGAAGGATATTGCCGATCTCATTCAGGGTGGTGCACGTTTCGGGCGACAACCGCTTGCGGATCTGCTCGACGTAGCGGACCGTAGTGAGAAATCCGTCGGCTTGGTTGAAGAAGGTGTACTGCCAGTGCTCGGGCGTCTCGGATGCCGCTGGGGTCGCGTAAAAGTGGTACGAGATCATGTCGAGCGGTATACCGGGACGATGGTTCTTGTGGTCGAGGAAGTACTCGAACATTTCCGGGTGTACGCTGGGAGCCGCGAGCGCGAGCGAGACGAACTTCGTCTCGGGCGACACGGCATGGATCGCGGCCGCTACCGCGTCATAGCGCGCGGTATAGTCCTGCGGCGACATCCCATGCTCGAAATCGGGCTCATTGAAGACCTCCCAATACGGAATTTTGAAATGGAAGTTGGAGGCGTGGCGGTTCCCCTGCCGGTCGGTGAAGCCTCCCTTGGTATACCAGCTCACCAGCCGCGCGTAGTAATCGGCGAGATCCTCCAAGCCGCCTTCGCGCAGGTCTTTGCCCTGGGTGTAATTCCACGTCACCTCGTCGGGATCGGCCGGATACGTCACCGGCTTATCGGTCTTGAAAAGCCACGCAGGAATGGTGCTGAAGTTAAGAATGGTGGCGTGGCCTTCGGTGGCGTTGAAGAAATCGATGGTCATCGGGTCAATAAGCGACGTGTCCCACACGCCCGGCTCAAGCTCGGCAACAGCGAGTTTCGGGTACGGGAGCCAGGGGACGTAGCGGACATACTCCGCGCCCAGATCGTGAAGGGCCCGAAAGGCAGAATCGTGGATGGCGGATCCACGCCGCAGCTGCGGATTGACGACCACCTGCAAGGTAGGGGTTGTTTTCGAAACCTGGGAGACGGCGTCCCATCGAATGTCCAGAACCGGAGTGCTCTGCGCGTAGATCAGCGCCAAAGGCGAAGCGCAGAGCAGTAGAAGCGAAGCAGAAACGCTTGCTGGTCGCATGGCTAATTCATACCATAACAACTCAATCGCAGGCGGGGAACCGACGCGTATGGTGTGCGGGCCCTAAGCCCTAAGGGAGCGATCCCGTGGGCGTTCGAGTCCCGCCTTTCGGTGCCAGATTTTTCATACAATACCGGTTTGCAGACTGTGTCCTATCCCACGCGTGTCGGGTTGTTTGGCATCGGCCTGGAGGCATACTGGCCACAGTTCGCCGGCCTGGAAGAGCGCTTACAGCAATACATAAGGCGAGTCGCGGAACGGGTCGGCGCCATGGGGGTCGAGGTCGTCAACCTCGGCTTGGTGGACAATGCCGAGAAAGCGCAGGCGGCGGGTCACGCCTTCCGGCAGGCGGACGTCGATCTCCTCTTTCTCTACGTCACCACGTATGCGCTTTCGTCAACCGTGCTGCCGGTGGTGCGGCGCGCACACGTGCCGGTGATCGTGCTGAACCTGGCGCCGGCGCCGGCGATCGATTACGACCATTTCAATCAAATCGGCGACCGCACGCGCATGACCGGGGAGTGGCTGGCCTTTTGCCAGGCATGCCCTGTGCCGGAGATCGCCAACGTCTTCGGGCGATGCCGCGTTCCGTTACACCAGGTGACCGGACTGCTGGATAACGACGACGCGGCGTGGACCGAGATCGCCGAGTGGGTAGGCGCCGCGCGCGTGGTCACGGTGATGGAGCGCAACCGGGTCGGCGTTATGGGCCACTACTATGGCGGCATGCTGGACGTCTATTCCGACCTGACGCTGCAATGCGCCACCTTCGGCAGCCACATGGAGATCATCGAAGTGGATGAGTTGATGTCTTTGCATGCCGAGGTTACGGATGGCGAAATCGCAGAACGCGTCGCGCGGTTCGGGGAAGTATTCGATATCCAACCCGACTGCCCGCCGGCCGAACTGGAGCGTGCCGCGCGCACGTCCGTGGCTCTCGACCGGCTGGTAGAGGCGCGCCGGCTCTCTGCGCTGGCATACTTCTACAGCGGGGCTGGCAACCCGGCGAACGAGGACGCTCTCAGCTCGATTATCCTCGGCACCAGCTTGCTGACCGCGCGCGGGATACCAGTGGCGGGCGAAATGGAAATCAAGAACGTGCAGGCCATGAAGATCATGGATGCATTTGGCGCGGGTGGATCGTTCACGGAGTTCTACGCCATGGATTACCGCGACGACGTGGTGCTGATGGGCCACGATGGTCCAGGCCACACCGCCATCGCGGAGGGCAAAACCAAAGTTCGTCCGCTGGCGGTGTATCATGGCAAGGTCGGCCGCGGTCTTTCGGTGGAGATGTCGGTGAAGCACGGACCGGTGACGATGCTCTCGGTGGCGGAGACAGGCAGCGGAAGGCTGAAGCTGCTGGTGGCGGAGGGCGAATCGGTCGCGGGACCGATCCTGGAGATCGGCAACACCAACAGCCGCTATCGGTTCCCGATGGGTGCGCGCCGCTTCGTCACGGAATGGAGCAGCCACGGACCGGCGCATCACTCCGCTATGGGCGTCGGGCACATCGCGAGCAAGCTGGAGAAACTGGCAGGACTGCTCGAGATGGAATGCTCGCGGGTATGCTGATCTCCTGTCTTGCGGCTTCGGAAAAGGCGCACCAGCGCGACGCACCCCTGCCGCAGTTACCACGACGAATCGCCGACCCAACAGAGAGCTATCGATAAGGGCGGATATTGGGCGCCTCGCGGATCGAGAAGGGGTATCGTGAGAGCATGCCTGCTCCGCAGCATGATGAGGGTGTGGAACCGCCTGGGGACGCATGGCCTTCACGGGCTCGCCAATGGTGCCGGGTGGTTCTGGCGCTGGCGTTTCTCTTCGCAAGCTTGCCACTGACGGGCAAGCTGTTTTTGGGCAGTTGGACGTTCGACAGCGCGCCAGGCATAGCATGCCTGTGCCTGGTCGCGGCGGCGTATCTCTATTTTGTCGGGCGAGAGCGCCGGCCTCCGATCCCGGATTCCGCCACGATTCTCGACGAGGCCATCCGGCTGGCGTCGTCGGGGGAGACTGGCCGGGGGCTGGCGCTGCTGGATGAAGCGCTTCGCCTGAGCCCCCGTCTGTGGCAGGCGCGGCAGTATCGCGGCCAGATGCGTCTCGAAGAACCGGGCGCCGCCGAGTCCGCGCTCCAGGACTTCACGGAGGCGATTCGGCTGGCACCTGACGAACCACACCTCTATATCCTCCGCAGCCACGTCTTCACCCTGCTCGGGCGCGATTCGTCCGCGCGCGCCGATCTGGAGGCCGCCGCCCGACTGGGTGGAGAGACCGGGGCGCAGGCTGGACCGTAGCGATAGTACGAAATAACGCTCCCGCGCCGAGCTGGGCGCGCGAGCGAAGGTCCACTTTCCGTGTTGCCGACCATCCTGACGTTCAAGCCTTCGGTCCGCGCCAACCCCGGTATACCGACCATACAAGGTGCTACGATTCGGACCCAGGTGGAGCCAGTCATGACCAAATCGAATGTAATTCTTCGGAAGGCTCCAAGGCGATTGGTTCATGGCGGTGGCAATCAATTACAATGCTCTTTTCGAATCGTTTACAATCCGGGAGTTTTATGTTCAACCAGCCGCGAGCACTGTTGCTGATGGCCTTGTTCACCGGCCCAGCCCTCTTCGGCGCCGACTTCGTCATGAAGGTGACCGACCGCAACTACTTAGACACCCAAGGCTTTAGCGTCTTTCTTTACGACAGTACGTACCACCCTGTCTTCGTCGATCAAAAGAATACCGCCATGGAGATGATTCTCCACGGCCAGCGTATCGCCACGAATGGCGACGTGCGCCTGATGCCCACTCCGGAGCAGTGGGACCTAGTCGCAACGCTTAAGGTGCGCCAGCCCGATAAGGAACACAGCCGGCTTACCGCGAACCTCTCCTTCCCCAGTTTCGAGATGGACTACACGCTGGAAGTGGCCGCGGAGCCGGGGGGAGTGCGGGTCAGCGTAAACCTGGATAAGCCGCTGCCGGAGAAGCTGGCTGGCCGCGCGGGCTTCAACCTGGAGTTCCTGCCCTCCATCTACATGGGCAAGACCTATTCGATTGACGGCAGCGTGTTCGGCACGCTCCCGCGCTCTCCGCAGGACGAGATGATAGTTGCGCCGCCACAGGCCGGCGATCCGAAGAAGCTGCCCTACCAAGAGGAATGGGACCAAGCCAAGGGTTACACTCAGCCGCAGCCGTTCGCCAGCGGCAAGATGGTCACGATGGCGGTGGACGATCCGCTGGCCCGCATCAGGATCGAGTCGGAGACCGGGCCGATTGCCATGTACGACGGGCGCAACCGGGCGCAAAACGGCTGGTTCGTGCTTCGCACGCTGATTCCCGCGGGCAAGACCGTAGGCGCGGTGGTGTGGCACATCCGGCCAAACGTGATTCCGAACTGGACGCGGCCGCCGGTGATCGCGCACAGCCAGGTCGGTTATGCGCCGAGTTTCTCTAAGGTGGCGGTGCTCGAACTGGACCCGAAATTCAATGCGCCTAAGACGGCCAAGGTGCTGCGGTTGGGCGAGGACGGCGCATATAAGCAGGTCTTCGAAGCCCCGATCTCCGAGTCAACTCCCTGGCTGCGGTACGCCTACGCGAAATTCGATTTCTCCGCCATCAAAGACCCCGGCCTGTACGCCATCGAATATGCGGGGCAGCGTACCGAGCCGTTTCCGATCACCAAGGACGCCTACAGCAAGTCTTGGCAGTCCTCGCTGGACGGCTTTCTCGCCGTGGAAATGGATCACGTCTCGGTGCGCGAGGGCTACCGATTGTGGCACGGCATTTCACACCTGGACGACGCCCGCCAGGCGCCAGCCAACACACGACACTTCGATGGCTACGCGATGGGGTCGGAACTCAATTCCCCCTTCCAGGCCGGCGAGCACATCCCTGGTTTGAACGTCGGCGGGTGGTTTGACGCGGGCGATTACGACAACATCGCCGGGAGCCAGTACGCGGTCATCCAGAACCTGGCCCTGGCATACAGCACCTTCAACCTGAAGTGGGACCAGTTGAGCGTGGACGAGCAGTCCCGCCACGTGGAGATGCATCGTCCCGACGGCGTTCCGGACGCGGTCCAGCAGGTGAAGCATGGCGTGCTGCAAACGCTGGCGCAGATTAAGGCGGTCGGACATCCGTTCCAGGGCATCATCGAGCCCAACCTGCGGGAGTACACGCATCTGGGCGATGCGGCATCCCAAACCGACGGCAGGATTTATAATCCGAAGCTCGGGCCGCTCGAAGTGGACGGCAATTTTTCTGGCATCCCCGATGACCGGTGGGCTTTCACGACCAAGTCCGCAAATTTGCAATACGGCGCAGCGGCATCGCTGGCCGCGGCTGCCCGCGTGCTCAAGGGCTGGGACGACGCGCTGGCGAAGGAGTGCCTGGACACGGCGGCCAAACTCTATCAGGACGAACACGCGAACCCCACACCCGGCGGCCGTGGAGGCTTCGGCGGTGGCGCACCGGGCGCACCGGGCGCACTGGGTGCGCAAGGCGCACAGGGTGGACGAGGCGCACAGGCCGCAGCGGGGGCCCCTGCCGGACAGGGTGGACGGGGCGGACAGGGCGCGCAGGCCGCACCAGGCGGTTTAGGCGGCCGCGGCGGCGCTCCGGACTGGACGGCCGCGCTGGAACTGATGATCGCCACCAATGGCGCTGACCCGTACAAGCAGCGTGTACTGGAGCTGTTCCCGACCATGATCCAGAACGTCGGGGGCAACGGATGGACGGCAGTTCGCGCCCTGCCCTACCTGGATGCCAGCTATAAGACGCAGATGGCAGAAGCAGTGAAGGCATATATTCCAAATTTGGATAAGCAGATGGCCGCCACGCCGTTCGGCGTTCCGCCCAGCATCGGCACTTGGGGCGGATCGGCGAGCGTGGTCGCGTTCGGCATCCGGATGTACTTCCTGCACCAGGCGTTCCCGGACATCGTGAGTCCGGAATATACGCTTCGCGCCGCCAACTACATACTAGGGACGCATCCGGTGTCTAGCACGTCGTATGTGTCGTCGGTCGGGACGGTTTCGAAGATGAAGGGGTACGGGAACAACCGTGCGGATGGCACTTTTATCCCCGGCGGCGTGATTCCCGGCTATATCGTAATCAAACCGGATTTCCCGGAGTGCATCGACGACTTCGGAATGCTCTGGTTCGAGGATGAATACGTCATCAGCGAGGCGGCCAGTTGGGTTCTAATGGCCAACGCGGCGGACGCGCTTGTGACGAAGTAGGCAGGCGAACGCATCTAGAGAAAGCTGAAGCGGCCCGCCGTTCCATCAGACTTCATCCATCTACCGCCTTTTGATTTCCTGGATCGCCGATGAAGGCCGGCACACCGGTTCGGGCCGCGCCCACTCCCCTGGGTTCGTTATCTGGGGATATCGGTAGCTCACCTCCACCCTCGGAGCCGATTTCAATACCCGAGCGGAGTGGGATGCTACGTGACCGGCGCCAAAGCCCGCTGGTGGGAACCCGTCGAGGTAAAACTCAAGAAACAGTAAGACTCAGCCTTGACTTAGCTCTCCGCCAGCTTCTTCGTCATACGACGCGCCGCCCAGCACTTTCTCATCCGCTTAGATACTTCGCACCGTTCCTCGGCGCCCATTGATTTCCTACCTCGATTGGTCTTCTTCTGGGGAGGCAACCCCGCTGCCGAACCCTGATGCAACGCTTCGAGCGACGTGATCACGTGCGCCAGCCGTTTCCTCTCGGTATAGAGGTCCTTCAGTACATTTCTTTAAGTCAATTGGCATCCGCGTGTTCAGTCTGAGATCTGATGGCTCTTAATACAAATCGCCGTGAACGTCAACGGTCAAGCCGGATTCTGAAATCCAGGTCAGCTTTACTGTTTGTCCGGCCAGGGAGGCACCGGTTTAAATTCACCGGGTTTCAGCCCGCCCAGGTGTTTCAACACCTCTGAATATTCCTTGTCGTCCTTTTGGTAAATAAGTCGGCCGTCACCAATTGTCCCGTTGGAGTCTTCCGCGCGAAGATCGAGGATAATTGCGCCGTCTTTCGTCATTGTGGCGGTACCGATGGGGCTATCCTTGTTCAAGTCGCTTTCCCCTGTCGACGGCTTCTTGGTCGCCGTCTCGCTGCTCGCATGGCCAGCCCTCTTGGTGGCTTCTTCCCGCCGTGCACAGCCAGGAGTGAACCAGAGTGCTGCAATGAACGAACTGTACAGCAGGATTCTCATCGTCGCTTCTTTCTGGCCACAGCGGTGACCTGACGGATAATTTGCGCCGGCCCAATAGAGTATATCTCGGCCGAACCGAATAAACTTAGCTTAACAGAATCTCTGTTTTGGACTTCCGGGGCGTGTTCAGTATACACCCGGCACAAAGGGCGGCACCCCGTTCACGTGAGCGTGTTAGACCAGCGTTATTTCGTATTATCGCCGCCATCCCAGAGCCGCGCGTTTCTCGGCCCTAGGCATCCGGATTGCCCTGAACTACACTGTCTGCTCCATTGACCCCCTAAGGTTCTCGCTACAGCATGGCTGCTTGACGAGGCAAAACGATCATTCTGCTTGTAACCGCCATCGATCCTCCACGTATAAACTATAGGCGGAGGTCCCCTTGACATCACACCCAGCTCTCCTGGCGCCGCTGGTTCTGTTAACGCTCGGTTATGCTGGCGACGGTGTTCCGCCGCGCGGCAGCGGTGCCGATTACCCAGCCAGCCAGACCG
>Ga0209039_10001207_pt1 | contig 24597 bp, 28 predicted proteins | sample BogFormECP12_OM1_FD_188238 | JGI IMG/M metagenome (GOLD analysis project Ga0209039, IMG submission 188238) | Bog forest soil microbial communities from Calvert Island, British Columbia, Canada - ECP12_OM1 (SPAdes) (version 2) | ecosystem: Environmental > Aquatic > Freshwater > Wetlands > Bog ... | reverse complement strand
AGTATAGCCCGGTTAAGTATTCCGGCCTTTCGAGCCGGAGACCCGGGTCCGAATCCCGGCCGGAGCACCAATCTGCTAATCATGCGAGCGCAGAGCGCGATACCAAACTATGTTAACCTGATTCTCGGTTTGTCACAATACACATTACTTTTGACGTTACAAAAAACGAGCCAACTCAGCTCTGAACGGTAGTTCAGACTGTTTTTCAACATTGATTGTTACTATACACATTACTTTTGACGTTACAAGTAAAAATGATCGGGGCAACTTCCAAAAACCAAGAAAAGAGATGTTTCTTGACGCGGCTGGGCTATTTCTTCAGTAGTAGCGCGCATGTGTTCCCAAATTCCCCATTTTCAAGCTTAACAGAGCTGGATCCAGCCCCAAAAAAGATGCTGCAAGCGACTTTGTGCAGGCCACATTGACCGTTTTAAATATGGTTTTTTGAATAGTTTCGCATGCTTCCAATATTAATTGTCGCTTCACAAGAGTTATTTCAATCGTGAAGCCTTGGGTGATAGTGTTTAATTTGATACGTTTGTCACAGAAGTGGATTTGATGACTGAATGCACTGCCGCATCATCAATAAGCGAAGTTGTCGTTCTAGATAGTAAAGTAAAAATGCGGGTTCTCCAAGTGGACGATGATCTTTCTTTTTTGAATATTGCCAAACAATGTTTGGAACTCGACGGATCATTCCAAGTTGACACTGCATCCTCCGTAGATGAAGCGTTCGAGAAAATGAAAACTGAGACTTACGACGCCGTAATCTCAGATTATCAGATGCCGGGCAAAACCGGTTTACAATTCCTCAAGGAACTCAGACAAAATGCGAACACCATTCCCTTCATACTGTTCACGGGCAAAGGAACTGAAGAAGCAGCCATCAAAGCATTGAATCTGGGCGCCAACCATTATCTGAATAAGACAGGCGATCCAGAAACCGTGTACGCCGAACTTGCTCACAGCATAAGAGAAGCCATGCGAAGCAGCGAGCGCACGCGAACCAGCCTCAAACGCTACAAATCCTTCATCCAAGCAACCGGCGAACTAGAATGGGCCACAAACGCCGAAGGAGAAATAATCGAAGACCTCCCTTCCTTCAGAGAATTCACAGGCCAAACCTACCAAGAAATCAAAAGCTGGAACTGGGCCAGAGCACTTCACCCCAACGACTCTGAACGCACAGCAAAGACATGGAAAGAAGCCTATGAAAACAAGAGCAAATACGAAGTCGAGTATCGCCTGCGAAGACACGATGGCATCTACCGAAGTTTTCTGGCACGCGGCGTCCCATTATTCAACGACGACGGCAGCATCAAAGAATGGGTCGGATCCTGCACAGACATCACCGATCTAAAGAAAGCTGAACAAGATGCCACAGAAACCCAAACCAAGTTCGCGGCGCTATTCAATGAAAACCCCGAAGCCACAGTCTATCTCGACGAAAACTTGCAGATATTAGACATCAACTCACGTTTCAAAAGCCTATTTGGCTACTCAACAGAAGAAGTCAAAGGCAAAAAACTCAACGAAATGGTAGTGCCGCCTAACCTCACCGACGAAGGACAGACACTAGACACGAAAGCCGCAGACGGATACGTCTACCACGACACCATAAGAATGAAAAAAGACAAAACACTGATACCAGTATCTGTCTCTGCCGCACCAATCTCAATCCAAGGACGCATAGCAGGATACATCGGCGTCTACAAAGACATTTCCGGACAAAAGAAAGCAGAAACAAAATTAGCCATGATGAACGAAAAACTGCGCGTCATCGGCGGCTTGACAAGGCATGACGTCCGAAACAAGCTTTCAATAATCACCGCAAACACATATCTGAGCAAGAAAAAACTTCAGGACCACCCCGAAATAATCGAAAGCCTCAAAGATATGGAATCTGCCTGCGACATGATACTACGAATCTTCGATTTTGCCAGAGACTACGAAAGACTAGGAGTCGAAGAATTAACCTACGTCAACGTAGAAGACTGCGTGCAAAAAGCCGCATCATTCTTCACCAGCATCAACGGAACCAAAACAGAGAACAAATGCAAGGGACTAACAGTCTTCGCAGACTCCCTTTTGAGACAACTCTTCTATAACCTCATCGACAATTCGATGAAATACGGCGAACATGTAACCCACATAAACATCAGATACAAAGAAACTGGAGACCAGATTAAACTCATCTATGAAGACGACGGTGTCGGCATCTCCACTGAAGCAAAAACCAAGATCTTCAGCGAAGGCTTCACCACAGGCAAAGGTTCAGGCTACGGACTCTACTTCATAAAGAAAATGATGGAAGTCTACGGATGGACAATACAGGAAGCTGGAACACCAGGAAGAGGAGTGCAATTTATCATGACAATTCCTCACATCAACAGCCAAGGAAAAGACAACTATCAAATCGTGAAACAATAGAATTCGAAAAGCGCCAGACAGACGCATCCAAAAAACCAACTTAACGCTCAAATACAAGATCTGCCTATCGCTATCCTTCAAAACCAAGGATGGAATTTGATGACGGCAAGCGGTATTCCAGATTATGATAAACTCATGGAGAAAGTCAAGCAGATCGCCATTTTATCATCTGTTGAAGCAAATGTAGGCTGGGACATGGAGACTATGATGCCTCCTAAAGGCATCAACCTGCGGAGCCAGCAGCTTGCCTTGCTCAGCGTGATTGAACACAAGATGAGCACGGACCCTGAAATAGGAACCTTGCTCCAGAACATTAAGCGAAGCCCAAATTACGACAAGCTCAACGACATGCAGAAAAGAAACGTCTACCTCGTCCAGAAACGCTACGACGAACAGACGAAGCTTCCAGAAGAACTCGTAGCCGAGCTTGCCAAACAACAGGCATTAACTATTGACACATGGAAGAAAGCGAAGGCCGCCAAAAACTTCGCCATGTTCAGACCCGAACTCGAAAAAATGGTCAACCTACAAAAGAAAGCCGCAGACATCCTCATGAAAGTGAAGGAAACCTCAACACCATACGACGCCATGATAGACATTTTCGAGCCCAAAATGACCGCAAAAGAAATCACAAAAGTCTTCGATGAACTCAAAGAAGGACTCGTCAAACTAATCAAGAAATGCGAGACAAGCCCTAACCAGCCAGACATGAGCGCCCTAAAACGAAAAGTACCCATCGACGTGCAACGCAACCTCGCAGTCGCATTAGCCGAAGCAGTAGGCTACGACGTAACCTCAAAGAAGGCTGGAGGCAGAATCGACACAACCGAACACCCATTCACCACAGGCTACTACGACGACGTGAGGATAACCACACATTATTATGAAGACAGCTTCGAATCATCAGTCTTCTCAGTTCTCCACGAAGCTGGACACGCCTTATACGAGCAAGACCTGAAACCCGAATGGATGTACCAAGCCATAGGCACAGCCGCCTCAAGCGGCCTCCACGAATCCCAATCACGCATGATGGAAAACATAATCGGCCGATCACGCGAATTCTGGACATACATGCTGCCAAAACTCAAAGAAATAGGCGGCAAAACCCTCGCAGACCTGGAGCTAGACAAGTTCGTGCACGCAATAAATAAAGTCACCCCCTCAAAAATCCGCGTAGAAGCCGACGAAGTCACCTACGGACTCCACATAATAATCAGATTCAACATGGAACGAGACCTCTTCGCAAACAAAATAACAGTCAAAGAACTACCCGAAATATGGAACCAAAACTACAAAGAATACCTAGGCCTCAAAATAAACGACGATTCAGAAGGCGTCATGCAAGACACACATTGGGCCAGCGGCTACTACGGCTACTTCCCCAGCTACGCACTCGGAAACATATACAGCGGCCAACTCCTCACCACAATGGAAAAAACCCTCCCAGACTGGCGAAAACAACTCTCCAAAGGCAACATCAAAGACACCATACAATGGCTACACAAAAACGTCCACAGCCAAGGCAACCTCCACGACCCAGCCGACCTAATCAAAAGAATAACAGGAACAACAATAGACGTAAAACCATACTTGAACTATCTAAACAAGAAATGCGCCGAACTCTACGGCTTCTGAACAGGCTTCACAGCAGCCCCACGCTTGTGCAAATGCGAATACACCCACAACACCACATAAGCAAGTATTCCACCAACAAACAAGTAAACACCAGCCCAACCCGCAAAATTGCTGTAATGATTTGCCCCAAACAGAAACAAGAATACACCTATAATCACCACAAGCAGACACGCAGGCCCTTTCCAATCCATCAATTCCCCATCCAGAGCCAGTTTTAACCTTCTAACATTAACTTAGACTATATAGACTTAACGATACGTAAACCCAACTCGAAAATCGGGAGTTCTCCAAACATTCTAAACACAACCAAAGTGAAAACACAATCGACACAACGATGATTCACCCTCAGGAACCTTCGGCGCGCTATCAAGTTTTGACGGCCAAGTGCCGAAGCTGGCTTGCCCTAGTGCATATACCCGACACTCCTGCACCGAATTGCCATACTTCCTGTGTCTTTTTGCCAGGAATATCCGACAGTTTTATATACAAGCACAGCGCAAAGCTGCAGGTGTGATTTGGAAATGTCGGAACACAACCTGAAGAAGCCCGAGACGAGGGAAGAATTTGTCGATATGCTCACAGAGGCCGCAAGAAAAGCCGCTGGAGAACGCGGAGTATCCAAGACGAGACAAACAAAACCCACAGTTCTTGGAACAGCAGAGGCGCTCAATATCCACAGAGACACCCTTTACGCATGGCTCAAAGAATTCAACGTTGATTTCAAAGAGATATCCGACAGACTTCCGACAGAAAACATGTCGGAATACACAGGTGAATCTGGCAAAACCTACCTAATAGGAGAAGCATTAATCGGGGAGGGCAACGAGGTCGCCCATATAGACCTGTTAATGGGTGACAAGACAGGACCCGTCGGAGACGCTTTTGCCAACGGAATGTGCAATCTCTCCTCAGGACACACACCGCTGCTGGCCGTCATCCGCCCAAATCTTCCACCCAAACCGCACACGCTGCTGGTGCCAAAAGTCACAATAAAAAACACAGAAGACGTAAACAAAATCTTCGGCCCCGCACAAGCAGCAGTCGCCAAAGCAGTTGCAGATGCTGTCGAAGACGGATTAATTCCGAAAGACAAAATTGACGATTGGGTAATCATTTGCAGCGTCTTCGTGCATCCTGCCGCCAGTGACTTCAGAAAGATTTACCAATACAACTACGGAGCCACAAAGCTTGCCTTGAAAAGAGCTTTGGAAAAGTATCCGTCACTAGAGAAGATCATGTATGATAAGGATAGAGCCAAACATCCGATAATGGGCTTCAAAGTCCCACGCCTTTGGAGACCGCCCTACCTGCAGATCTCACTTGACAACCCAGACCTAGAAAAAGCCAAGAAAGTCATTGCCGAACTTCCTGGAAGCGACAGAATAATCATTGAAGTCGGCACACCACTCATAAAAAGATACGGAACCAAAGTCATAAACGACCTCAGAGAAGTTGGAAGAGGAATGTTTTTCGTCGCAGACCTGAAAACCCTAGACGTTGGAAAAGTTGAAGTCGATCTCGCCTACGACGAAACAGCTGACGCCGTGGTCGCGGCCGGACTGGCTCCACCAGAAACCCTTGACGCTTTCATCCACGAAGCAAAAAGACTGGCAGTCTATGGCGTCGTGGACATGATGAACGTTGAAGACCCGCTCAAAAAACTCAAATCACTCAAGGAATTCCCAGAAATAGTCATCCTGCACAGAGGAATAGACCAGGAAACAGGCAGACAACACGGATTAGAAATCATTCCTGAAATTCGCCAAACATTCAAGGACAAAAAATTCCTCATCGCAGTCGCAGGCGGAATAGTGCCCGAAACAGCAAAAGAAGCACTCCAAAAAGGAGCAGACATAATCATAGTCGGAAGATACATAACCCAATCGAAAGATATCGAACGTGCAGTCAGAGACTTCCTAGGATCAACACCAGAAATGAGAGAAGACATCGACCTCTTCAGAGTCCACGTCGAATAAACATCCATCCACCCTTTCTTTCCCCCATTCAATCCCTTTCTACTCAAGCGAATATTTTGAAGAACACAAAGGCAGCGAAGAATATTGCCCCAGCCACAACAAAGACTTGCAGAAACCCAGAAACCTGAGCTATGAAGGGACCGATGAATGATCCAAACGCTCCTCCCAAGCCTATCAGAACATTAATCAAACCTGCTTTGCCTGCGGGAATAAGCTCCATAGATAAAGAAAGAATGCGCACCATGAAAACCGCAAAGAGAAAACCCATAGCAATCAAAACCCCTGCAGTCAACAAGACGTCAAGCGAGGACCGACTCAACGCCGCGATCAATACAAAGGCAAATAAACTTCGAAACAGCACTAACCACGCCACACGGTTTTTTCCAGTCGCCTCCTGCGACGTCTTGCCAGCAAGCACATACCCAACAATAGCTCCCCCAGAATTCAACACGAAAAGCAAGAACACGACTTCGGCAGAAGCGATACCACTCACAAACACAGGCATAGGCGTAAACAAAATGCTTGTGCCAAGCGAAAAAAGAATCAGACCGATACAGAAGGCAGTGACATTCTCTCTCTTCAGCTTTTCATCCAACGATATGCCATCCAACATTTTTGAAGCCACAAAAAGGCCGTGAGACGCAAAATCCACAGTTTTCTCAAGGCACACCAAGCTTCTCTCAAAAATCATCGGCGGATCCACAACGAATATGGCCGCAAGAACGAAACCCAAAAAGTTCAACCCAGCAACAAGATAAAGAGTATTCGTCGCACCGAAACCATACAATGAAGCTAAAGAACCCAACACTAAACCAATCAACGACCCGACCTCTGTGAGCCCCTCATAAAAAGCGAAGTTCTTCTCCCAATCTTGATGCGAATACAATTCAGAAATGAGAACGTTCTTAGGAGCCTCATGCGCAGAATGAAAAACCGACATCAATGCATAGAGCACAGTAAGCAAACCGAGATCTCTCGTGAAAGTGAAAAGATAAATCATGATAGTCGAACCGAGCAACGCAATTAGAATAAAGCGTTTATAGTGTCGCGTCTTATCGCACAAATAACCCCAAAAATACGAGGCAGGGATAGCTGCGAAAAGGGCAATGGACGTAATGATTCCGACATAGAGTAATCCCGTCTGCTTGTCGATTATCAGTATGTACAGCGGCAGGAAAATTGAGAGGAGTGAGAAAGCCATTTCGTGGAAAAAGAATCCTAGCCGCCACATAGCCACAAAAACGTCCAGAAGTGGAATTAAAACTTTTACTCATCGAAATCACAGTTCACTCTGGAAACTTCAAGACGACCGAAAAACCAGAAGCCACTTACTCAATTTATGTTAAACGAAGCATTCAATCTGCTGGAAAGGGCAAGATATTCACGCACCTTCTGGTGGGCCTGTTGCACAGTCATCTTGAAAAACTCAATCGTATCGTTCGGTTTGGCTTGCCCAAGCAAAGAAACATCCGGAGTAATTACCACAGCGATCTTGGCATAGCCGCCTGTTGTCTGGGCGTCCCGCATTGCTATTATGGGTTTTCCATTTTTTGGAACCTGAACTGCTCCTGGCAACAGCGCATCTGAAACTATGTCTGCCCTTCCTTTGTGCTTTAACCCTGAACCTTCAAGCCTGTACCCCATGCGGTCCGATTCCAAAGTAACATTGTACGGGTTTGAAAGAAAAGTGTTGATTCCCTCATCCGTGAACATATCTGCCTGCGGTCCCAACACCACATGTACCCTGTAAATTCCCGTGAACACAGGGCGCAATTCCTCAGGCGTTGAACGTTCAATTTCAAGCGGCGGCACCTCGAACCCACTGATGACATCGCCCATTTTGAGTTGCCTGCCCTCAATTCCTCCGAATCCCCCACGAACAAACGTAGATCTGCTTCCCAGAACCATGGGAAAGTTCATTCCGCCTCTTATTGAGAGATAAGATCTGCATCCGCTCTCCATTTTTCCAAAAGAGACGACATCGCCTTTCCGTATCTCTAGAGTTTGCCACATCGCAACAATTTTGTCGTTTATTTTGAGGGAGACTTCTCCTCCTGTGATGGCGATTTGCGTATTTGCCAGAGCCTGCAGCTCTGGGCCTATGAGGGTCGTCTCAAGACAAGCATCGTCAACGTTGTTTCCAACCAGTTGGTTTGCCGCGGCTAAAGAGAATGTATCCATTGCTCCAGAGATTGGAACGCCATACTTGAGGTACCCGCGTCTTCCCAAGTCTTGAACCGTGGTAAACATTCCGGGTTTCGACACTCGAAAAACCTCCAATCCTTTAGTAATTGTTTGCGACGAAGACCTGTGTTCATTTGTTGATCGGATTTTTTCGAGTGTCTTCAATTCCCTCTCTGAGATCGGCTTGAACCTGACAAGGTCTCCTGAGCTCAACAGTGCTGGGGGTTGCTGCTGCGGATCGAACAGTTTGAGTGGTGTTCTGCCTATTATTTGCCACCCGCCAGGCGCCTCTACTGGATATACCCCCGTTTGTCTTTCAGCTATGCCCACCGAACCTGTCGGCACTTTAAGCCGCGGTGTCTCAAGCCTTGGCGTGGCAATTTCATCAGACACCTCTCCTAAATAGGGAAAACCCGCCACAAATCCAAGCATGTAAACCCTATAATCTCTCCCTGAGTGCAGCTTTGCAACCTGCTCTTCAGTCAGTCCATGGCTTTTGGCAACGTGGCCGATATCAGGCCCGTATTCGCCACCGTACACAACGGGAATCGTCACCTTTCGACTTTCCGCGTCTCTCGCTGAGTCATTCGATTGGCTCTCCAGTTCCCTGATAGGGAACACGAGCTGCTCATAAGTTGTTTTCAGAGGATCGTAGCGTACCAGCAGAGATCTATACGTCGGAATAAGCTCCTCAACTTCAGGAAGCTTCGAGTTCAGTATCGCTTCGTTTAACGCGACGACTTTACGATTTGCTTCCAGACTTATCGCTTCACCAAACTCTACCAGAAAAGCAATGTCGCCGAAGGGCAAGTACCTAGTAGACACATATTCGGTTTCCATGCTGATAGCCTAACCTAGTCAGATGAAACTGCTGACAGGTTTAACTTCAACGCCTGCCGCGACGAGCCCACTTTTCAAAGCTTTAACAAGTTTCACAGCCTCAGGAGTATCGCCGTGGACACAAATCGTCTGCACTTCACACAGATTGACGGTTTTGCCATCAGCCGTCAAAACTGATTTTTCTTTCAGTGCCCTGAGAGCTCTTTCAACAAGCTTTTTGGGATCATTGATGATCGAATTCGGCCGTTGTCTCGACACAAGACTACCATCCGCGTTGTAGGCCCTGTCAGCGAAAAATTCACAGGCAACCCGTAATCCAGCGTCGACACTGACCTTGGCCAATATTGACTTCGGAGGGGCAAAAACTATCAGGCCTTTGTCGAATGCCATAACAGCTTCAACGATTCCCTCAGCAGTTTCCTCATCCTGCGCAGCCTTGTTATACAATGCCCCATGAGGTTTTACATGTTGCAAGTGGACTTCAGCAGCTCTCGCAAATCCCTGAAGTGCCCCTACCTGATAGAGCGTGTATTGCTTAATTTCTTCACGGGCCAGTTTCATTTCACGTCTTCCGAAACCCTGCAAGTCAGGATAGCCAGGATGTGCCCCAACCGCAACGCTATGCTTCTTAGCAATGCCGATGATATTTGCCATCACCATCGGGTCGCCTGCATGAAAACCGCAGGCAACGTTCGCCGAAGTAATGTGAGGCATCATCTCTTCATCATTTCCAACCCTAAAATTTCCGTATCCCTCGCCCAGATCACAGTTCAAATCGACCTGAAACTTCAAACAATCTCCCAGTTACAAATTAGCCCACAACTAAAAAACGTATTCTCCTTAACCCATAGAGATACTAATCAAATGGTCGGTTCAGCACACATGCTTGTTCCCAAATTCCCCAACACGCCCATTCTAGCAACCCTGATCTATTCCCGATTCCTTCCAGTAAGAGAGCTCAATTAGCGCGTCAACCCGAACACCTCCACGAACAAGTAGCGCCTGCTCTGAACAGCAGCCCAACCCATCTTATCCAAGCTTTGTCACAAATGCACATTACATTTGACGTTACAAACAAAACTGCCAAGCCTACTCTGAACAGGCGTCCAGACAGTTTTTCAACATTGTTTGTTACAATTCAACATTACATCTGACGTTACAATTTGAGAGTAGGGGGTCACCAATGCAACATTACCATTTCACACTGCGCGGCAGAAACGAAAAGAGAAATCACAATCCTAAAAAAAGAAATATCGGCTGGCGCATGCGTTCCCAAATTCCCCATTTTCAAGCCTAACAATGCTGGATCCAGCCTCAAAAACGATGCTTGCCGTATCCGAAGCAAGTAACCTCCACAAGCCAAGCTGAACCTAAGGCGCTAGTCACCTCCAAAACAGATTTAGGAACAGCATGCGCGCTCCAAATCGACAAAGGCCTAACAGAACCCTGCTCAGCAATTCTTAATAGAGAGATATCGAACTTTCCTAACACTGCCGGAGAGTTCAAAGACCATGGCAAAATTCAAAGTCATCGTTTCAGACCCTGAAACGGGCACTTCAAAAGTGGTGGAGCTTCAAGAGGCACGCGCGACCCCCTTCATCGGAAAGAAAATAGGTGAAGTAATAGACGGCTCCATTATCGAACAGCCCGGCCACAAAGCCCAGATAACGGGAGGATCAGACAAAGACGGCTTTCCCATGAGACCGAGCGTCCATGGCGGGGTGCGCCGCAGAATTGTCCTAAGCGGAGGAGTAGGATACGCTCCACCCAACGAAGGCGTAAGAATGCGCAAAACAATTCGAGGAAATGTAATAACAGACGAAATCGTCCAGATAAACCTGAAAATCACAGAGAGACCGAAACAGGCCAAGGAAGTCAAGAAACCAAAAGAAAAGAAAGAAGAGAAATCGACCACACAGAAAGAAGCCCAACCTGCCACGACAGCCAGCGCACCAGAAAAATCTGAGGCCAAACCTAAAGGCTGAACACATCGAAAACAGGCCTGAATATCGTCAGCACTGTTACAACGAAAAACCCTTATCATTCACAAAATCACTATAGAATTCTCCCGCATTTTTGATGCAAAGATCTCCAGAGTCTAATGCCAAGATTAAAAAGCAAGTTTGCATTTAAAATCCTGCAGAATGAGCCCAAGGGCGTAGAGCTTTCCTTTCATTTTCCTTTCTCCTCTACGTTCTCGGGCTTCATTCTTCGAACAAGCACAGAAAAAACTTTACAGCCAACATTTATTAACTCGCACATTTATTCCTTCAATAATTCGTAAACATTTATTGGAAAAAACACTCTATGAGCAGCGAAAAACCCGCAGTCCTACCACGTCAGCCTGAAGTCAACATTGGAACCATGGGACACGTTGACCATGGAAAAACAACGTTAGTGCAAGCTTTAACAGGAGTATGGGCCTCAAGACACAGCGAGGAACTGAAAAGAGGCATAACAATCAAGCTTGGCTATGCCGACATGCCTATCTATAAATGCCCAACATGCGAGCCTCCCAAGAACTACACGACAAAACCAGTTTGTCCAATCTGTGGATCTAAAGCTGTTTTCGATAGAGCAGTCAGCTTCGTTGACGCGCCAGGACACGAAGCCTTGATGGCAACCATGCTTTCAGGCGCAGCAATAATGGACGGCGCCATACTAGTCATAGCCGCCGATGAGCCTTGCCCCCAACCTCAAACCCGGGAACACTTGGCCGCCGCCAACGTCATAGGCATAAAACACATTATTGTCGCGCAGAACAAAATCGACATAGTTGACGAAAAGAGAGCCCGCCAAAGCTACAACGAAATCAAGAATTTCGTCAAAGGAACAGTCGCAGAAAATGCCCCAATAATTCCGATATCAGCACAAAGAGGAATAAACACAGACATACTCTTGAACGCAATGGAAGAACTCATACCCACACCAAAAAGAGACGAAACAAAACCACCCTTCATGTACATTGTCCGCTCGTTCGACATCAACAAGCCAGGCACAACAATAGACAAACTTGAAGGCGGCGTCATAGGAGGCACAATAGTCGAAGGCAAACTCAACGTCGGTGACGAACTAGAAATACGCCCAGGGATAGCTGCTGAGGGAAAAAACACGTACACACCTCTACACAGTGAAATCGTCAGCCTTCAAGCTGGAGGAAAGAAAGTTGACGAAGCCCACTGTGGAGGCCTCGTAGGTGTCGGAACACTCCTGGACCCATCATATTCAAAGGCAGACGGCCTCACTGGAAACATCGCTGGAAAAACCGACATGCTTCCACCCACGCTCACGGAACTGATTCTAGAAACCCAGATACTGGATCGCGCCGTCGGAACGAAAGAACTCATGAAAATAGAAGAAGTAGCGATGAACGAAACACTGCTCCTTCACGTAGGAGCAGCAATAACAATAGGAAAAGTATCTTCGATAAGAAAAGACGCAGTTCAGATCAAACTCACGCGTCCAGTATGCGCACAGGTCGCTTCCAGAGTCGCACTCAGCAGAAAATTAGCTGGCAGATGGAGACTCATAGGTTACGGGACTATAAAGTAACCCACAATTTTTCAGAATCGAATCAAGAAACGTATGTTCTTCCCGCACTTACTACCAACCCTAATTTGAATAGCGAATGCCCAGAATAAGCGAACCAAATCCATAAGAGCATGCACAACATGTTCCTTGACCGCATGGAATGAGTTATCAAAATGACGACAAGACCTGAAAGGACGAAGAAAACAAGGGTGATCATGGACGCGAATGCTTTTTTCGTTCCCGCCCAACTGAAAATAGATATTTTCCAGGAGTTGAAGACCCTGCTGAACAGAAATTTTGAACTCGTGCTGCTGAAACCGATCAACGAGGAGCTTAGAATGTTGGCTGGGTTAGGATCAACTGAGATGCGGAAGAAAGCATCCTACGCCTTGAAACTTGCAGAGAAATGCATGATAGTCGACGTGGAAGAAGGAGCTGACACTCCGGATGATTTGATTCTTCAAATTGCAGGCAAATGGAATTCCCCTGTTTTCACGAATGATTCAGAACTCAGGAAGAAGCTAAGAAATATAAATGTGCCAGTCATTTATGTGAGGCAAAAGTCACGTCTGGAAATGGACGGGAGGCTATAACCCTGTGTTTAAACTTATGACTTTAGAAGATACCATTCGAATCCCACCTGATACCTTCGGCAACCCGCTTGAAGCCGTAGGACATCAACAAGTCAAAGCAAAATATGAAGGAATCGTAGATGAAGAGTTGGGCTATGTAATCGCCGTGATCGGCGTTAAGGTTAGTCCCATTGGCAAAATAATCCCTGGCGACGGCGCTACCTATCACAAAGTCAACTTTTCATTACTCACTTTCTACCCGAAGATTCAGGAAATTGTAGAGGGTGAAGTCGTGGAAATAGCCGATTTCGGCGCTTTCGTTCGAATAGGACCTATCGACGCCTTGCTCCACGTCTCGCAACTGATGGATGACTTCATCTCATACGATGGAAAACAAGGTGTCCTATTGGGCAAGGAAACCCGGCGAAAACTGACGAGCGGCGATCAGGTTCGAGTCCGCATAACTGCAGTCTCCTTAGGCAAAGCAGGTAGTTCAGGGAAAATAGGCGTTACAGCAAGACAACCATTCCTCGGAAAGCTGGATTGGATAGAATACGACTTGCAGAAAATTAAGGAAGTAGCAGAGAAGAAGCCCGTTCAAAAACAGGAGAAAGGTGAGAGCAAATGAGTGAAAAAGCCTGTTCAACTTGCCACTCGTTGACCAAGGACAACGTTTGTCCAAGATGCAAGACTCAGAGCTTGAGCGACGATTTTGGCGGCCTCGTCATAATTTTTGATCCTGAGAATTCGGCAATTGCAAAGGCCATGGGCATCAAGGAGAAAGGGCGTTACGCGTTAAAGGTCAGATAAGATGCCTATTAGATATACTTTGACATCTGAATTGCGTTTAAAGCTCAAATACCCTCTTGGCACGCTCATCAGAGGCTCTTTCATTGAGACAATGAAAAGATTCAGCGTAATGGCCCAGAGAGAGAAAACGTCAAGCATAATCGCTGTCGGAGACACGGTCTCGAAAAACCTCGCCCAAAACAACATTGCTGCAAAACTAATTATAATCGACAACAAATGCATGAGAAAAACCATAACGCCCCTCGCTCTTGCAGCAGAAAAAACTGTCTGTGTCAAAAACCCTCAAGGAACAATAACTGATGAAGCAATCGCGGCAATTCAAGAAGCATTCCAAAGCAAACAAAACGTCAAAATCATCGTTGAAGGCGAAGAGGACTTGCTCACACTCATCGCGATCATGGAGGCACCCCAAGGCTCCTTCGTTCTTTACGGGCAACCACGTGAAGGAATGGTAGTCGTCAAGGTCTCACCCAGTAAGAAGACTGAAGTATCTGAAATTCTGAATGCAATGGAAAAGGCTCGAAAAACTAAATAAGAAGGCGTTGCATGAAGTCAACACCGCGCGAGGAAACATCATGGAGATCAAAATAACATCGCAGAAGGATAACCCTCTGCTGAAGAGAAAAGAAATCCAATTCAACGTAGAGCACGATCCTGGAAGCACTCCACCCAGACTTGAAGTAAGAAGAGCCGTGGCCAACGCACTGAAATCAAACATAGACTTACTCTTCATCAAAAGTTTCGAGACCAGCACAGGCACACACAGCGCCGCAGGATATGCAAACCTCTACGAATCCATCGAACAAGCAAGACTTATCGAGCCCGAGTACATAATAAAGAGAAACGTGCCCCCTGAAAAACCAAAGGAAGAAGCTAAGGAGCAGAAGTAGAAATGTCAAAGAAAGCCGACAAGAAGGAGCAACCAAAGAAAGAAGAACCCAAGAAAGGGACAGAAGAGCCCAAGAAAGCAGAAGCAGGCAAGAAAGAGACCAAGAAGGCAGCGGTAGAAGCGCCCAAAGAAGCCCCGAAAGAAGAAGCAAAACCAGCAAAAGTCGAGAAGGCAGCGAAACCCGAAAAGAAGAAGAAAGAGGAAAAAGGCGTCTTTAAACTATACAAAATCGAAAATGACAAGGTCACAAGACTGCGTCCAACATGTGAACGCTGCGGCCCAGGCTATTTCATGGCTGATCACGGCAACAGATTCACGTGTGGACACTGCGGATTCACAAAGTACAAACCCGCTAAGGAATGAAAAAACTCCAGATAGTAATAATCTTGAATGTTTTTGTCGGTGAATGAAATGATTCGTGTCAACGTCTCCATATCGAACGTTTCCGCAGAACGATTTTTGGATTTTAGAAAACCAATGCCTCCCGTGCAAATAAACACGAACCTGAACCTCACGGGCATGGAAAAGAGACCTGATGACTCTATTGAAGTCCCATTTATCCTAACCATCAACTACACTCCATCAATAGCCCAAATAAATCTCAAAGGTAAAGCCTACATAATTGGCGACAAGAGTGAAGTTGACAAGATCTACAAAGAGTTCGAGGAGAAGAAACCTCCTCCACCCGTGGTAGTGCAATCAGTCTCAAATGTGGCATTTGTGGAATCTATACTCATATCAAGAACCCTGAATCTTCCACCACCTATTCCGCTACCACAAATTCCTGAAACGAAGACTCCGGAGAAACCGTCTGGCAGAGACTACAGCGCCTAGAAATCCTCTGCAAATGAAATAGGGGCTTTATTTTAGCGGCACGTACATCGATGAGCGTGAAGCTCCGATGCCAGGCGTTCCATGTCTAACTGGCTTGTTGGTGACCGCAAACTCGCCGAGGTAGTGTCCGATCATATCGGGCTTTATTTCCACTTTGACAAATTCCTTTCCGTTGTGCACTTGTATCGTTAGGCTTACCATTTCAGGGAGGATTATCATGTTTCGCACATGCGTCTTCACCGTTGGGGTCCCTCCCTTTCTGAGTTCCTCTAAAGATCTTCGAACCTTCTCTAGGAGTATCCTTTGCTCTGGCTGCAGACCACGGTGGAGGCTTCGCCGTTGCCGTGAAGGAAGCAAATTGATGAATTCGTCCATTGACATACTCTGCAACTGATTAAGCGTCAACCCACGGTACAGGAATTCTTTCGGCATTCTTGTTCACCTTATCCGTAACTCTTAATGCTATTAACTTATTCCTTCTGATAGTCTACTGATCTTGTCCTTGTCACGCGCACTCTTTGTTTTTCTTCCAGTTCCTCTGGCCGCAATCAACCCGACTTTCTGTCCTGGCGGAGCACCGTGGGACGTTGTAGTTCCCTTGCGCGAGCTTCTTTTACTGCTGCCGTAAGGATGTACAGCTGCAACCATTTTTCTGCCGCTTGTCCGCGGGTATTTGCGACCTCTAGCCCTCAATAGGTGGAATTTCGCACCAGCTTTCAGAAACGGCTTGTCGGTTCTACCGGACGCAGATACGACGCCTATGGTTGCTCTGCAGTGATCAGAGATGTATTTGGTTCTTCCTGAAGGAAGCTTCACCATCGTTCCCTGCGGAGTATGCGAAACAACAGTCGCATATGCCCCTGATGATCTAGAGAGTTTCCCGCCGTCTCCAGGGCGCAGTTCTATGTTGCATATCATGGTTCCTTCTGGGACTTTCCCGATAGGAAGTATGTTGCCAACGTCAACAGCGGCTTTTCCGCCTATCTGGATTCTTTCGCCCGTATAGACGCCCTCTGGAACTATTGTATAGCATGATTCTCCATTCTCAAACCTTATCAAAGCAAGAGGGGCCCCCCGTCCAGGGTCGTGTACGAATTCTTCAATCACACCGTTTACTGCTTTCTCAAAACTCTCTGTCGGCCCGATTGTAGAAGGATACCTTGCAGGGGCAACTCTTTTGTTTGTATTAGCGCGAAACGTAGATGCGCCGCGTCCACGTCTTTGAACACGAATTCTCTTTCCCATAAATCAACCCGCCATTTTGAGTTACAGAATTCCAAGTTTAATTGCTACATCTGAAGCACGGTAATCTGGGTGAAGTTTGACGAAGGCTTTCTTTTCTCCCCTCGCCGTTATCTCTGTATTGACGCTTTGAACCTTCACTTCGTAGAGCTCTTCAACTGCTTTCTTAACGTCAATCTTGTTGGCTTTCAGGTTAATTGCGAACACCAGTTTGTTCTCCTTTTCAACCATGAGGCTTGCCGACTCAGTCATCAATGGGTAAAACAAAACTTCGTAGGGATCCATAACTAATCTTCTCCTCTTCCGTAAATCTTCTCCAGTTTTTCAATCGCCCCGTTCGTCCAAACGGTTAACCTTCCCGCATGAGTACCGGGAGCAAGCATTTCAACGTTCAAATCAGAAACCGTCGCCACATTCACTCCAGGGATGTTTCGGGCAGCTTCAGCAATTCCCCTGTCTTCGGCGATGACGATGAGAGGCCCGACGGTCTGCTTCATTTTTCTGCCTCGACTCTTGCCTTTTCCTGCACGAACCTTTCTGCCCTTCTGCGCCCTGAAAATGTCCGCTAAGAGACCTAAATGTATGAAAGCTTTCTCTGCCTCCTTCGTCTTTGCCAAGGCTTCAAAGTCGTCGGTAACAACCAAAGGTATCTCCGCAACGTCTTCAACATGATGCCCCCTTGAAGCAACAACCTTTTTAGATGCAGTTGCGGCTATCGCGGAAAACAGGGCCAACTGCTTTTCTTTTTTCGGTATTTTCTTAACTATGTTCTTCTCCGCCTTTGGTGGATGACTTTGTCTTCCACCGACAGTTCCCGGAGCAAAGGCTGCCCCTGATGCCCCACCTTTAAGCCTCGGAATACGCGCAATTCCTCCACCCGTACCCTGTGATTCTGCTGTCGTTTTCTTCCCCGCCATCGGATCTCTCCCCTGTGGTTGAAGCCTATTCGATTGAAGAGCTAAGACGGCTCGCTTTATGACGTCGGGTCTTAATGGTGTTGCAAAAATAGAGGGCAACTCTATCTTTCCAGCAGGTTTACCCTCGAGATTAAGCACTCTCGCCACTTTTTTAACCATTTTTCCTCTCTCCTCATCGCCCCTGTGGCGACTCCAATGATACATGAGTTATTTGCGGCGGTTCTTCAGGCACACTTGTGGGTGAACGAGCTGGAAAACGCAGTCGCACTGGGCGCTTCTCTGTGCCTGCAACGCTGCCTGCCAGTATCATGTATGGTCCACGGACGAAACCGTATCTGAGAAAGCCTCCCTTAGGAGTGACTTCTTTCCCGTCCTTACCTATCTTAAGTATGCGTTTATTGTACTCTGTTCTCTGGTGGTAGCCCATCTGACCAGCCCTAGCAACGCTATACATTACATGGTGCGGGTTCCATGGCCCGAGCGTTGCAATGCCTCTCTTGGTCTTTCTTCCCTTTGCCTGCAGTATCGTTACGCCCCATCGCTTCACCGGTCCCTGCCATCCTTTCCCGGTTGATACGGAAGCCACATCCACGAATTGGCCTTCCTTGAATATCTCTGCAGGTGTAACGGTCTTTCCCATTATGTTCTTTACGAATTCGAACTGTTGCTGAACCGTTCCGCCGCCTAATTCTATTTCTGAGACGTCGGGTTTTTTCCTTGAAAGACTTGTCTCTTTGGGCTGAGTAACCGCGACGACCCGAAGCTTTGCAGCTCTGGTCAAGCCTTGCTCAACCCTTTTTAGCCCTTCGTCAGTGTTGAAGCTTTCGGGAAGGGTAAGCACACGATCCAATTCTTTGGGTGGTTCCTTAATCCATGCCTCGGTGAGTGTCTGAAGACCATCAACGTTTCTCGTGTAGACTCTCACGGCACAAATGAGTATCGGCGGCGTTTCCAGCACGGTGGCTGCACGTATGACTTCTTTCCCGAAGTCCGGTGAACGCTTTCTATCTTCTATGGCGAACACGTGCGTCATCCCGGCCTTGTACCCCACGAAGCCGAGAAGCTGCGGTGTCTCTGCCTTAATCGTTGGCCAAAAATTAGTCCTGGCCAGTAAGTGTTCGGCACGTTTCCTAGGCAAATATGCTAACGAACCATGTCTAGGAGCATGCGTTTTTCTGTGACCCATTGCTCTACCGCTTCACATTTTTCAGGAATAGGAACAATAGTCCCATATGTCACCCTGAAGGGAAACATTCAACCTATTGTTCCATCCTATTTTACGTGCTCTAACACAGAACACAGGAAAGTATTTATGTCTTTTTCGTTTGACGCGCTTTACTGCTGTCCCCATGACTCGATTCGTCCCGTATAGTTGCTATTCTCCCATTCAAGGATCAAATCCTGATATATCCTCACCTCCCCCTTATCGTTCAGAGCTTGCTTCATGGTCTTGGCAAGTGTTAAATCCAAGAGTTCTTAGTGTTCTCGGGGCTCGAAATGAATCTTATCGGGTCGGAAGTAGGATCGGCTTTGTACAGTTCTGGATGCTTGAAGTTTGGCAGTTTCCGCATCAAGTCAGGAGCCCTTAGCCCGTACTACATTGACCTAGCCTGTTTGCTTTCTTCTCCAAAGGACCTATGCACGATCGCCGACATAGCTGCAGACCGCGTGAAGCAGCTTGCACGGTCAGTCAAAATAGACAAACTTGCATCAATTGAGCTGAAAGGGGCTTTGCTGCTGGCCAGCATCGGATGCCGCACCAGTTTGCCCTGCACAGTTGTCAGAAAAGAAGAAAAAGCATACGGCGTAACCGGAAGGATGGCGGGGGCAGAAATCCTGAAAGATGAACACATACTGTTCTTCGACGATGTTGTCAGCGATGGACTATCCAAACTGGAAGGCATAAGACCCGTCAAACAATTAGGAGCAAAAGTTGAAGACATTTTAGTCGTTGTCGACAGGGAGCAGGGCGGCAGACAAAAACTTGAGAAAGCAGGCTACAGGGTTCACGCTCTCGCAAAAATATCAGAAATCGTGGAATCCCTTCTCGAAAGAAACCTCATTTCGAAAACTCAAGCCAACGCTGTGCAGGATTACGTCAGGAAGATATGATTACGACTTTCCTTTCCTTCTTTTCTGGGGGAGCAGCGCCCTTTTGAGGATTTGTTCTGCGCATTCGGTGGGTGAACATGCAGTTGTGTCCAAAGTCACTTCAGCTTTCTGCGGTGGTTCATATGGCTGTCCAACTCCAGGCACGGTTGACGGCTCCCCTTTTTCGGCCTTCATGTATATCTGTGCTGGAGCGTGATGTCTTGATGTTCTTCTAGTTTCTCGTTGCATGCACACTTTCAAGGGGCACTCCAAGTAAACTTCAATGAAAGAAGGCATGTCTTCTCGTGCATTTTGGCGGTATCGCCTCAGATTGCCTGTGGCGTCTATTACGACATTGACCCCATTTTGCGTGAGGAGTCGCGCGATGTGAACAAGTGTTGCATACACGGTGTCGCGTTCTTCAAGTGCATATGATGGTTTGGGAGTCATTATCGCGCGAAGAGCGTCTGACGACAGGAGCTGGGCTTGTATCTTTTTCTTTTTCAGCAGCTGCATCAAAGCGGCTGACACTGTTGATTTGCCGCTTCCTGGTAAGCCTGTAATCCAGATACACCACCCCTGTTTGCCCATTTAGGCCGCCTCTTTGAAAGCTTTGAAACCTAATTCATGCATAAATCTGTTTAAGAAACTGTGATTTTCAATTTTTAAGAGATGGCCCATACATGAACAGTCAGAGGAGCCGAAACCCTTCACAGGTATCCCGACTTCGGCCAGTTTTTTGGCGACTGTACATTCTTCAGGTTTTCCGACCTGTTTGTAGAAAATCTGTTTGATCTTTGTTTCACGCCTGCTGAGCAAGTAGTCAATGTGCCAGAACCGCGGCTTGACTCTTCTGACGTGTCTTTTGACTCTCTTTTTGAGGTTTATCTGAGCTGAACCGACGTAGGCATAGAGGCCTTCTGTAAAATTCTTCATGCCTAAGGCGCCGACGGTTACACTGATGTTTTGATTGACTGAAACCAGGAGGACGTATATTCCCTTCATGTCTTTCTTTCAGTGTTGTTCTGTTTGTACCATTTCAGAATTTCTTCGACGGCGTTGTCTGAATAGCCTACCTGCCTGAGTTTTCTGACGAGTTCATCAGGTGTTTCAACCTTCAAACTGGCACCATCCAACGATAAACCCAAGTCTTGAGACACTATTTATGCTTTGATACGACTTTCGATATATGCCCTTTCATGAGTTTTATCATTGCAAATGCTATTTCAAGTATGATTTAATGCTTTCAAAATCAAAACATTCAGTCTTCAGCATGTTTGTCGCGAATCGAAGAATCCGTCTTCGCACTGAAAGGGGCAAACTGGGATACCAAAGAGGCGAGGCAAGCACCAGACTTCGCCAAGCGTAGAAGGGCTGAATTACCTCAAGCAGTTCTTCATCGCCAGTTTTGTCCAAGTAGTTTCGCCAGAAAAGCAGGAACAGCTTTTCGAAAGGCCCGCGTAGCTCACCGTGAGCCTGCAAAGAATAGAAAAGGTAGTTTATCGTCATTGCTGCCACGTCGTCAGCCGATTCACCCCACTCGCCTCGACTGCGATCTAGCAGCGTGAAATCTGATCCTCGCCTGAAGAGTATGTTCCAAGGGTGAAAGTCTCCATGCACTTGCGACAACCGGTGGGCTTTGTTCTTGAGCCGCCAACGCCACTCCACGCAGGTCTTCTCGAAATCAACGAAAAACCCTTCATCGGCGTATTCCAACCCAGCAGGGTAACTGTCTGTCAACCCGAAAATCCCCTCCCCATGCCCCAACAAATCCCTAATACATCGGATATACAGTTCCGGCGAATCTCCCTTCTTAAGAGAATGAATCCCAACAAGATAGTCAGACAATGCTCGACAACGCTCCTCATCCAAATCACCCATGCAGCCCTCAGCCTTGATTCTATCCAAATCCACATGGTACAATGCCCCGCCGACATACTCTGTCAGAATGAAGAATTCACAGCAATCACCCAGCGACTTCAATTTCTCCCCACCATCCGCGAAGGAACCCACATCAACAGAACGCACATGCTTCGGCAACTTGTTAAACAATGAATGCTGCATCAGCAACACCCCTGCACGATCAGAAAAGTAATCATGCCCAAAACCTCCAACCCTCATCGTTTCCAAAACCACCCCCCTAGTCTCACCTTTCACCCGAAACTCAACCAAATACGGCACGCCGTAACCAAAACCTTTCAACTCAACATCTTTGCCAGACCCACCAAGAGGAGCAACACTCAAAACATCTACAGGCCCCTCACATACCTCCGATAGATACTCCCTCAACCGGTCAACCTTCAACTCCAACAACAAACTCACCAAAACAATGCATCGTACTACATACAAACTAAAAAAAGATACCGGTGGTCGACCAAAGCCAAGCAAAAACATCAAAACTGCCTCCACACAGACATTAGACCGTTAACACAACGAAGCGCCTCAGTCAGGACCATTGACTTGCAGAAGCTTCATTCAACGTATTGCTTTAGTCAAAATTAGTTTAAGCCTAACGTACACTTTCACAGCTCTTCCGGCAATCTGACAAGAAAATCCAGGGTCTCAAAGATCCTCAGAATCGAACGTCAGAAGCAAGGCTACTGACACGGTCTGGGAGAGCTGCAGATTCTTCGGCACTTAGTTTTAAATAGTAAGTGGCTGATGCACATAGAGGACTGTGAAAGCGTATGCAGAACTCTAAGATTAAAGATGCAGCTTTGGCCTCTGAAGGTCGCTTGCAGATTGAATGGGCATCCAAGCATATGCCTGTTCTCTGCCAGATTAAGGAGAGATTCTTGAAGGAAAAACCCCTCGCGGGCCTCACAATCGGCGCATGTCTCCATGTGACCAAGGAAACAGGCTTCCTCATCGAAACCTTCCTTTCCTCAGGCGCATATGTTGCCCTCTGCGGTTCCAACCCTCTCTCCACGCAGGATGATGTTGCCGCCGCCCTAGTTCAAGATGGAGCCCACGTTTATGCTTGGCGCCAACAAACGACTGACGATTATTATTCATGCGTCCAGAAAACTATCGAACACAAACCCGACATCACACTTGACGACGGCGCAGATCTCGTGGGCACCCTTCACAACAAGAATCCCGAACTGCTAAACCACATAAAGGGAGGCACCGAAGAAACGACGACGGGTGTAATAAGGCTGAGGGCCATGGAGAAAGCTAATGCACTCAGATACCCAATAATCGCCGTCAACGATGCTTACACAAAACACTTGTTCGACAACCGATACGGCACGGGACAAAGCACCTTAGACGGGATACTGAGAGCCACAAACATCCTATTCGCCGGCAAAAACTTTGTGGTCTGCGGCTACGGATGGTGCGGAAAGGGCATAGCCAGTAGAGCCCGCGGAATGGGAGCAAACGTCACAGTCACCGAGGTCAACCCGACACGCGCTTTGGAAGCTGCAATGGACGGTTACCGAATCATGCCCATAAGTGAAGCCGCGAAAATAGGCGACATATTTGTCACCGCCACCGGCGACACCGATATCATCACTCCCCAGCACATGCAACACATGAAAGACGGCACAATCCTAGCAAACAGCGGACATTTCAACGTTGAAGTAAACCCCCAGAGTCTAGAACAGCTCGCAGTTTCCAAGAAAACCATAAGACCCAACCTTCAAGAATACACGCTGAAAGACGGACGAAAACTCTACTTGCTCGCCGAAGGCAGACTTGTAAACCTTGCCGCCGCTGAAGGACACCCGTCAGAAGTCATGGACATGTCCTTTGCCGATCAAGCTCTCTGCGCTGAACATTTGGCCAAAACAGAACGTTTACCACCCAGAGTATACTCTGTTCCAACGGAAATCGATGAAACAGTTGCCAGCCTCAAACTAGCAGCCATGAACATCCATATTGACACGCTCACTGAAAAACAGAGAAAGTACTTGGCAGAATGGGAGTCAGGAACCACCTAACAAGGTCTCATCGACATGGTAAACTTTAAAAGGTGTGACCTCATAGAAAAGGCTAATATGTGGTGAAAGCATGGTCAGCAAAGATCAAGCTATCGGTGGATTAATCTGCCTGGTCTGCGTCGTCGTAGGCATCTTCTACACACTCGGGCTATTTTACTGGGGATACTACAAGAATTCCGGATGGAATATCGCGTTCACACTTGTCACCATCCCAGTCTTCGTGGCTTTCATAGCTATTCTAGCAATAGGTGCATGGATAGGTTGGACAATGGCCACGACACCGCCTCCGAAACCAATTGAAGAAATCACAAGCGAGATGGAGACAGAGCAGAAAACGACAACGACTACAGCGGAAGAAAAACCCACGACTGAAGAAAAACCCGCTGCTGAAGAGAAGCCTCCGGAACCGCCGAAGAAACGCAAAACGTAAAGCTTCTCATCCCTTTCTGTTTTTGCAAAAGTCCTCAATTGCTACTTATTCGAGCTAACAGAGTTTTGCTCTGTAACCTCAAATGTTGAATTAAGAACCCCTGCCCTTGATTACTTAATTGTGAAATTTCTCTGAGCCTCAATTCTTTTTTCCGGTCGCCCTAATTCTTCATGGCTTTAAGCATGCAGTTGACTATTTCCGTGCAGGTTATGCATTCTTCAGGCATCTTTTCTTTGCTCGTGCGTTCGCTCAGGTAGCCAAAGTGGTGAGTA
>Ga0209039_10001206_pt1 | contig 24601 bp, 23 predicted proteins | sample BogFormECP12_OM1_FD_188238 | JGI IMG/M metagenome (GOLD analysis project Ga0209039, IMG submission 188238) | Bog forest soil microbial communities from Calvert Island, British Columbia, Canada - ECP12_OM1 (SPAdes) (version 2) | ecosystem: Environmental > Aquatic > Freshwater > Wetlands > Bog ... | reverse complement strand
GGCTACTCGGCGTTTCCTATGAAAATGTCTTGTAAAAGAGCTAACATGGAAGATGTTCCCAAAATAGAGTAAAAAAGTGGTTTAACCCAAAAATAGTATTATAATTTTCATCGATTATGCACGAGCCCACGGCTCATTCGCGTTTTAGTTAGTTTGCCTCCCTTTAGCCTCAATAATAAAAAAAAAGATTGTTACCAAACCATCCGTTTTCTTATGGTAGCTATCCGCTTTCTTATAGTAGCTATCCTTTAATGCAAAATTACTTAAAACCAAAGCGATTATTATAATTCTAGGTGGGTACTGTGGACTTTCTGACCGTAATGATATTAGCAGTGATCCTGGTGATCATTGCCGTGATCCTTGTATGGCTAGTATCGATCTTTAACCGCTTTGTCAGCCTGCGGAATGCCTCCGAGGCGGAGCTGGGCCAGATCAAGGTGGCGCTGAAAAAGAGACTCGACATGATCGAGCAACTGCTCGGCGCCGTAAAGAGCTATGCGAAATTCGAAAAGGATACGCTGACCCAGATCACGAACCTGAGGGCCAGCGTGGCAAGGGGCGGGCCGGCAGAGGTGAACGCGGCGGACAAGGAATCACGCTCACTGCTCGGGAACCTTTTTGCCGTGGCGGAAGCCTACCCGGACCTGAAGACTTCGACGACCGTCACCAGCCTCCAGGCGTCCATAAAGGACATGGAGGCGGAGATTGCCAGGCAGCGGTACACCTACAACAACATCGCCCAGCAGTTCAACACCATGATGGATACTATACCGTCGAACATCGTAGGCGCCCTGATGGGCATGAGGAAGCTCGATTACCTCGAGTTCGAGGAGCAGATCAGCCAGACACCGAAGATCGAGTTCTGATGTCTGCACAGGGGCTTGGATAAATGGCCGGCATATCGATGTCCGCGGTGTATACCGTCGGATTCCTGCTCATTTGGGGCTTACTATTTTTTTCGCCGCTCTGGATATTCCTGTTCAGGCGACTGCGTAAAGCATACGGGAACTCGGGCATCTACATAAAGCCCATGGGCGAGATCGGGCAGATGGCCATACTGTTCGCCATCACACTATCATTGGGCGTATTATCGATCTATGCGATACACAACATCGTGCCGTCGGTGACCGAGGGCGACCTGGTCTGGGACTCCTACAACGTGGTCGTCTACGACAACGGCACGATGGTCGAGACGATCACCGCTGACGTGAAAACGGCCGGCGAATACCGGATGCTCTACCGGTACTGGGACGCTAACCTGTATTATAGCGGCCAGGCGACGAAATCCACCTATCCCAGCATAGAGTTCACCTCGTGGAGTGTGCCGTCCGACGTCATCGGCTATATGGTGGACGCAAACCACATCGTTCATACCAATCAAAATGTACCGCAGTATACCGATTTCATCGGCAGTAAGGCGTATAGCAACGAGGTAGGCGGGTATTACCCTTCGTACTACGATGCCGGTACGTATACCATGAGATTTACTTACGTACTGCACCCTCCTGTACAGTATGACGATAATTACGCCCATCTGAACCTGAAACTTTTACAGGGTGACCACCCCGCCATACGAAACGTAAACATCGTTATTTCCTCAAAATACCTGGATACTGTTTATCCCCATCCGGGCTCGCTCACGGCCGCCAGGGAAGGGGATAATTATGTCATCACCGGCTCATCGCAGTCGGGCGAGCTCCTCGAGGTGGAAATGCTCTATAACAGAGGCTACATCGACCAAATACCGGGACAGCTGATACCGACGAGCGACGTAAAAGGGCAGACGGAGAGCGCGAATTCTGGGTATTCGCTATCCCTGGCCTTGTTCACGGCGCTAAAGTACCTGGCCATGGCCCTGGTGTTGATGATACCGTTCGCCCTCCTGGTGATCTACTATTTATTCGGCAGGGAGAAAAAGTACACCGTTCCGGAGTACCTCAGCTATGTGCCCAACAAGGGCCTCAAGCCGTGGCAGGTCAACCTGCTCTTCAAGAAGAGGGCGACCGACTTCGACCAGGACGGGCTTTATGGGACGCTCGTCGATCTTTATTCGAGGAAAAAGATCGATATGGCGGAAAAGCCGGACGGTAAGGGCCAACTCATTACCATACTGGATTCGAAGGTGGACGACCCATACGAGAACAAGGTCATGCGCTTCCTGGCCGAGACGTCCGAAAATGGCGTCCTGGATACGGAAGCTCTAAAGGAAAAGTCAAAGCTTGCCCGGAGAGACCCCATGGCCGTCAGCCTCATGCGGCATTACTATACACTGTACACGGGAGTGATCAGCTACAAGGATAAGGAACTCATCGATGCCTACACGGCAAGCGGCCGCAAATACCTCGTCCCGCTGCTGGCGCTGGCAGGCATCGGCATCATCACCGCCATGGTGCTGGGCTTCATATATCGCAGCGGCCAGGTCTGGGACATGACGCTGGTGGATGCTATTCTTATATTTATCATCGCCGCCGTCCAGGCGCTCATCGCCATATCGTGCCCCACCACGCTGTTCGGGCACTGGAAGGACGACCGCTTTAAGGAAAAGCTGGAATGGGATTCGTTCGCCTACTTCCTCTCGGACCTGGCCATGATCCGGAAGTACGCTCCCCAGGACACGTCCATGTGGGGCGAATGGCTCGCTTATGGCACGGCCCTGGGAGTCGGCAAGAACGTCGAAAAGGCGATGGAAACCCTGCATATCGATGCACAGCAGGCGCACGTGCCCATGAATACCTCCCTGGCTTTCGCGGCCATGAGCACTTCGTTCGCGGCGACCGGCGTAAGCAGTAGCAGCGGCGCAGGCGGGGGCGGGTTCGGGGGCGGCGGAGGCTTTGGTGGCGGAGGCGGGGGCGGCCGATGATGGATACGGCTTTCACCCGCAACCTTATTTTACCTGGCAGTGGACATATGACCGGTTGATCTTCACATGGATAATCTTACCAGGCGTCGCATCATCGCCATACTTGGCGTGCTCATCGCATTTGTGGGCCTGTCCTCTTTTCTCTGGGGCATTCTCAAGAGGGATGGCATACTCCAGCTCATCGGCTTTTTCTCGATCATCATAGCCTACGTGTCCACGGTGATCGTTAAGAAAATGCGGGAAAGGGACCAGGCGAATAAAAAGGAAGCTTCTAAATAAAGCTTAAAATTCGAATAGAGTGCGCTGCTTAACGTGCTCTGCCGGGGCTTCTTCCTTGACAGGCGCCTCGACGGGCACTTCCTCATAGACTTCCTCGACGCCCTCGCCCCCGTCCATGGAAGACTTTCGCTTTTTCCTCGGGGCTTTCGGCTTTGCCTCCTTTTTATCGGCCGGCGGTTCGGCAGCCTTCTCTTCGGGGGCCGGCGCTTTTGCGCTGAAGTGGGCGAACACGTCTATGTCGTGCTCCACTTCCTTTTCGATCAGCTCCCGGGACTTATCGTAGATCTTCTCCACCTTTTTAGACGCCTTCTCGGCATCCAGGAGGAACGCGATCTCTTCCTCGTCCAGCTTGAGCCTGGCTGAAATGCCCACGGCGTATTCTTCTTCCTTGAAGATAGCCCTCAAAAGGGGGATATAGACCGCCCGGGCCTCCCGCTTTGAGGCGTGGCAGTAGCGGCCGATCTTCGCCGCCAGGGAATCCCGGACTATCCTGCCGGTCTTTGCCCTGCCCAGCTTTTGCCAGTACGTCGGGGCATTAAATTTGGTATAGCCGCCATAGCGGTGGCGGCGGGCCCGGTTCACCCCGGCCACCATCATGAAGGAGGCATAGCGCCACATGCTGTAGTCCTGGCGCCTCCGGACACGGCCTAAATAAATATCGGCTTTCGATAAAGCGTCAAAGCCCCTCTCGAGATCGTCATCGTGGTACTCCCTGGGGAGGTTCTCATCCACCCATCCGACCAGGTCTTCGGGGCTCTCGTCCAGGTCCCTCACGGCCTGTTGCGCTTTAACGGGATCATCGCCCTTGAAGATGAGGCCCATGACCTTGAAGATGGACTCCGGGACGTCGCGTTCCCCCGTGGTGACGTCGGCCAAAGTGACCACTTTTTTACCGATGGCCGCCGCCTGGAGGTCGTTGACCGCGGAACGCAGGTCGTTCGTCCTTTCGGCGATCTTCATGAGCGCCTCGGGGTCACACTTGATATCCTCCGCCGAGCAGATCTTCTTGAGGGCCTTCACTATGGAAGAGCTGAGTATGGCCCGGAACGGGATGGGCTCGGCCACATCCCTGAGCGGTCTTGATAGCTCATAAAAGTCATTGGCGATGAGGACTATCGGCTGGCTGGAGTTCTTGATGACGTTGATCATCGCCGACTCGCCGCCCCGGTCGGCGTTACCGTGCAGGTTGTCGGCCTCGTCCAAAATTAAGAGCCGCCTCTCCTTACTGCCGCCGAAGGTTCCGGAACGCGAAGCAGAGCCCGCCACCTTGTTGATGGCGTCTTTCGTCCGCTGGTCGGAGGCGTTCATCTCGATGAAGTCCCAGCCCATGTCGTGCGCGAGAGCCAGCGCTGCGGACGTTTTCCCGATACCCGGGCCGCCGTAAAGGATGACGGCCTTTTTGCCCGTGCCGAACGATTCGGCCCACTTCTTAAGCGCTTTCACCGCGGCATCGTTGCCCGCGACATCGCTTAACGACACGGGCCGGTATTTCTCTGCCCAGTCGAGGTGGTTATCATTTCGCGCTTGCTCCTCGCTCATTGAATCATACATGCTCCCTGGATAGATTAATAATTTACCCGTCCGCTGAAAAGAAAAATTTCCCGATATCTTTAAAAAGCATGCGCTACAATAGGCATCTTACAGCGGAGAGACTAGCAGAATGGACCTTGACAGACTTGCACAATCCCTGCGGGATTATCTGGGAACGACACGCAAGCATACGATCAAAAACATCGTCGGCATCTTCGATGAGACGGGCACTAACCCCTCCTTCGGCGAGGACGCCGCGATCATCGATAACGGCGATCAGGCATTGTTGCTGGCCGCCGACGGCATCTGGGATAAGCTCATGCGGGCCGACCCGGAATGGTCGGGCTATTGCTCTGTGCTCGTCAACGTCCATGACATCGCCGCCATGGGAGGAAGGCCCCTGGGCATGGTGGACGTTTTCTCTTCTAACTCTAGCGAGATCACACAAAAGGTCCTCAAGGGCATGAAGGCGGGCATCGATAAGTTCGGCGTCCCCATCGTGGGAGGCCATGTCCATCCGGATACGCCATATTCTGCGCTCGACGTCGCAATCCTCGGGGTCGCGAAGAAAGACTGCATCATATACAGCAGCACCGCCAGGCCCGGCGACGACGTCGTCCTGGCCATCGACCTGGATGGCCGCGTGCATCCGTCCTGCGACCTTAACTGGGATTCCACTTATTTGAAGGACGCGAAAACGGTCCGACAGCAGGTCTCGTCCATGGTCGAGCTTGGCGAGAATAAGCTCCTGACCGCGGGCAAGGACGTGAGCAACCCGGGCATTATCGGGACGCTGGGCATGCTGCTCGAGGTCTCCGGCGTGGGGGCCGACGTGGACGTGGGCGCTTTACCCAGGCCGGAAGGGCTGGAATTCGACCACTGGCTCAAGATGTACCCCGGCATGGGCTTTATCGTGACCTGTAAGCCCGAGAACACGAAGAAAGTCCTTCAAACGTATCATGACCACAAACTTAATGCCTCAAAGATCGGTAAGATCGTCTCTGCCCGGCGCCTGGATATCGTCGATGGCGATAACAGGGCCACAGTGTTCGATTTTGCCGTGCACGAGATCACCGGGCTGGGGCCGGCAAGGGGCCGGTGCATCAACGGATAATAGTACTAATTTTAAAAGGTGTAGAGATGAGTAAAAAGGTGGCAGTCATCCAGGGCGACGGCGTCGGCCCTGAACTAACCGATCTGATGATGAAAACGGTCAAAGCGTCGGGCGCTAAGCTGGAGTTTATAGCCTGCGAGGCGGGCGCCGAGTGGTGGGAAAAGCACGGCGGCAACTCGCTCATACCCGAGAAGACCTGGAAAACTCTTTCGGAAACGGATGCCGGCTTCAAAGGCCCGACGACCACGCCGGGAGGCGCGGGCTCGCCGAAGAGTGTTGCCGTTTCTATCAGGCAGAAGTTCGACCTGTACGCGAACGTCCGGCCCATTAGATCTTACAAAGGCATCCCCGCCCCGCTGGGCGAAGTGGATTTCGTCTGCGTAAGGGAAGGCACCGAGGGCCTGTACGTCGGCGAAGAAGTACAGATCACAAATGATGTTTTTATCGCCATACGCAAGATCACGCGGCCTGCGTGCCGACGCGTTGCAAAATACGCCTTTGAGGAGGCCATGCGCCGGGGCTGGAAGGCCGTCGTGGCCATCCACAAGAGTAACATCCTCAAGAAGACCGACGGCGCGTTCCTGGAAGAGTGCGAGGCCGTCAAGAAAAGCTACACCGGGATCGAGCTCGAAGAGCTCCACGTCGATAATATCGCCCAGCAGCTCGTAAAGAACCCTACTATTTATAATCAGAAGGTCCTGCTTTCAACGAATTTGTTCATGGACATTATCAGCGAGGAGTGCTCCTCGCTCGTGGGCAGTATCGGCCTGATATATTCCGCGAACATCGGGGACGAGTACGCCATGTTCGAGCCGGCCCACGGCAGCGCGCCGAAGTATAAGGGCATGGACAAGGTAAACCCTGTCGCCACTGTGCTGGCGGGCGCCTGGATGCTGGAATACCTGGGCCAAAAGAAGCAATCTCAGGCCATTTTCAAGGCCGTCGAGAAGGTCATCGCAGAAAAGAAGCACCTGACATACGATCTGGGCGGTAAGGCCAAGTCGAGCCAGATGGTCGATGCCATCATCAAACACCTGTAAACACATTTACTTTTTTTCCCACATATTCAAGTATATCGTGTACTTTTAAATAAAAATTCAATTTAGGGTCAATGGTTTTTTAAATGCAACTTTATATCAGGGCTTATTAATGTTAACGATTAACCGTGATAAATATAAATTACCTATAAATATTACGACCATCTCTTATGTTATGGTAGTGGTAATATGGTTGTTGTCAAGAACATCCTGATAGACGAAGATAGCCTTGAGCTCGTTCGAATGGCTGCGGAAGATAGCGGTATTTCGACGGAGCTAATGCTCCGGAGGATCGTACAGACATGGGCGGATGGGTATAATGGTGCCATGAAGATGTATTCGTCCCGCCTTACGGAATTTGAAAGATCATTACTATAACCAAATTTTTTTAGAGCATATTGTGATGTTCTACCGGAATTAACCATTATTATTAATTAATCGTTATCCAAAAAGAAATTTAAATGTAAAAAAAAGTTAGTATGCTTTGGTGCGAACGTGATCCATCATTCTTGTCTTTGCCGCCTTCAGGGCATTTATGGCCGGCATCGGCTTACCGCCCAGGAAGTCTATGGCGGCGCCGCCTCCCGTCGAGACGTGGGTGATCTTATCCTCGATGCCCATCTGGTCCACGGCTGCTGAGCTGTGGCCTCCGCCGACTACGGAGAACTTAGTTTTGGAAGCTGCCATGAGAATATCGTTAGTCCCCGTGGCGAACTCGGGATTCTCAAAAATGCCCGCCGGGCCATTTATGATGACCTTGTCGGAGTGCCTGATGATGTCCGTGAAGTTGGCTATGGTCTCGTGGCCCACGTCCGAGATCTGGTAATCCGTGGGCAGCTGCCGGACGTTTATCTCTGCGCGCTTGCCGTTTTTGTTAATGGCCACGTCGCTCGGCATGATGATCTTGCCATCGAACGCTTTAATGATGTCCTTAGCCTTCGGTATCTCGTCCATCAGATCGTTATTCTTGAGGAAGTCGAGGTTCAGCTTGCCGATATCCAGGCCGGTGGCCGCGAGGAAGACGTTAGCCACGACGCCCGTAACAAGGACGCTGGTAGCGATCTTCTTTTCCAGGACATTCCTGGTGACGCTTATGCTGTCGTCCACCTTGGCACCGCCCAGGACGTATACGACGTTCCCGCCTCCCTGGAGGGCCTCGCTCAGCGAGTCGATCTCCTTCTGCATGAGCCTGCCCGCGCCCGACGGCAGTATGGGCGTAAAGCCGACCAGCGAGTCCTGGGAGCGGTGGGAGGTGCCGAACGCGTCATTTAAGAACACCTGGGCAAGGGGCGCCAGTTTCTTAACAAGGATGGTCTTGGAGGCAGCTTCGGGCGCCAGCTCCAGGATCTCTTCGGAGTAAAAGCGCACGTTCTCCAGCATGAGCACCTCGCCCGGATCCATCTCCACGATGGCGGAGCGGGCGTGCGAGCCGAAGATGTCGTCGACGTAGTGTACGTCCTGCTTTACGTACCGCTGGAGCCGCTTGGCGTGCTGCTCCATGGTCGTAAAGTCCTTCTTGCCCGGGCGGCTCTGGTGTGCCAGCAGGACGACCTTCGCGTCCTCCAGGTCCTTGATGGTGGGCACGCTTTCCCTTATCCTTTTATCATCCAGGATCGTGCCGTCCGGCGATATAGGCGAGTTGAACTCGACCCTGAGCAATACGGTCTTCCCGTTGAGATCAAAATCATCTATCGTACAATAATCGCGTTCCATACGCTCTACTTCCCATGTATAATTGGCAGACGTCATTATATGATTTTCTGTGGTTCAGCAAACTTTATTTATAAAGGGCGGCATAAGCCGCGTATCGTGAGCTTGAGTGGCGGCTGGCGGAAGAATATAGCGGTGCTGGCGTTGTTCCTGGTTATGCTGTATGTCGGATATTTCTGGCAATTCCAGTTCAGCCTGGACGAAGTCAGGGCCCACCTGCCCGCTTTTATCGATAAGCAGGTGCAGAGCGTTTTAAACACGATGCCCCCCGACAAGACTAAAGACCTCAAGCTCCCGCTGCCCGAGGTTAAATATGAGGCCGATTTTTACTATGATCGTGTGGTCAGCCCCGGGGAAATGAACGCCACAGCATGGATCTTAAATAATACCGATGAGCACGATAAATTCGTAGCGGACATCTTCGGCGCGGAATTGATCATGGGAATGACGACCCGTGTGAGCACCGAGGGCGGGGACTGGGCGAACGCGCCGGACCCCATCGGCATGATGTCCCACACCGACGAGATATATAAGACTAATAACGCGTCCCGGGCGAGCGAGCTGGCGAAACTCGAAAAAGCAGACTACATTTTTTTACCTGACAGAGGCGTTTACACAGGCTGGTGGGAGCCACTGGAAAACATTAATTTTAGCAAGTTTACAGACAGGCAGTACTTCCAGCAAGTGTATGCCAACGACAACGTAACTATTTACCGCGTACTTTAAAAAAAGGAATGGCACCGGTCCTAGAAGCCGATGCCTACCTTGAGGAAGATCAAAGTCATCACGCACGTGATCACGGTCAGCCCGACCGCCACCCACATGTTCGTCGACATCGCCTTGCTTTCCATCTTGCCGCCCTCGCCCAATGTCGCACAGGCATTGGTGATCTTCGCCGGCGTGATGGCGCTGGCGATGCCGCCGGCCACGGCGAGCGAGCCGTAGGCCAGGGCGAACTTGTCGGCACCGATCGTGTTGGTCACGGCCACGTTCTGGATCTTGGCGAACATGACGTTGGACGACGTTTCGCTGCCGCCGATGACGGAGCCGATAAAGCCCGGGATCGGGGCTACGAACCCGTAATATGCGCCGAAAATTCCGGCGAGTGCTACGCCGATGATCGCGTCCATGTTCATCAGGGGATTGGCGATCGCGCCCGGAGCGAACTTGCCCGCCACGATAGCCCCGCCCGAATAGTACATCAAGTACGCAACGGAGAAGAACAGGCTGTAGGTCAGGAACGGGCCGAGCAGGCGCCGGACGGTCGTATCGAGCGCCTTGACCACCTGGGACCGGCTTGCGCCGAGGGTGAATATGCCGATGATGGAGGCCACGAAGATCCACGTGTACGCCTGGCTGAGGAAGTTGAGATCTATCTTCTGGTCGGCAAAGATCGTCCATACTTCCAGGTTGCCCGGAAGGCTGTTCAGATAAGCCGTTACCTGCGGTACACCGACCACGCTGACCAGGAAGATGAGTATGATCCAGGGGGAAAGTGACCGGAGCAAAAACATGGTCGATTTGTTCACCGTGCCACCGTCTGTCGCCACCTTCGGTTTTCCTGGCGCCAGGGTCGAGTATAATTTGTAGACGAATATCGCCAGGACCAGCAGCAGTATGGGCGACATCAGTAATAGCGTTAATACTTGCGGGTCCAGGCTGAACTTTACGCTGAAAACTTCAGCCAGGATCGCCAGTACGGCCGCGATGGCGATCCACAGGCCGAGCGCTCTCAGGATCGCCCTGGCCCGGGTGTTCGCTTTACCGGCACCAGCAGCCTGTGGCGTGCCAGTTCTCTTTACAAAGGAGGCCTTGACTGTATTATATGTGTACAAAGATGCCATCGACAGCGCCCCCGCGACTACGCCCACGATGCTGATGGGCACGAGGTTCCAGTATATGAGGGCGATGGCCGAAAACGAGATCACGAGGCCGGACATGAGCGCCGGGAACCAGGACTGCTTGATCGCCTCCATCCTGCCGACCACCCAGAGAATGGCAAAGGCGAATCCCACGCTGATTACCGGAAGAAAGATCGCGATGTTCATAGCGAATGACCGCACGGTGATCGCGATACCCATGGCATTCGCGGCGCCGACCGGCGACGTTATGGGCAGCGAGAGCAGGGCGAACGAGCAGAGCGGATCGTAGCCCAGGCAGGCTATCGAGATCGCGGCCAGGGGAGAAAAGCCCATTGCCACTAGCAAGGGTGGGAACAACGTTGGTGCCACCAGGCCCAGTGCGGTGACGAAGGACCCGAAGCCCATGCCCACGAACAGCGCCTTCTCTGCCTTCGTACCGGCGATGTTATGGATAGCGTCCGAGATACGGTTTAACGACCCGGTGAGCTGCATGAGGAAAACCATGAACATGGCAAAGACCACGGCCACCGAGATGCCGAATGATTTGATGATGCCATAAAAGATCCCGCCGACAATGATGACTGGATCGGTCTTGAAGTACGCCCAGCATAATAATGCGGTCAGTGCGAGCCCCACCAAAACCATGATGGTCCCGGACTTTTTCAACCATACGATCCCCAGGAAAACGACGATCAGGGGAAGAAGCGAGAGTGTTAATCCAATAAGGTCCATGTTTGCCTCCGATAGCTACCCAATTAATATCCAAATAAATGGTCGGAATGTTTTTTATATAAAGATGTATAACGTCATTGTCTGTAGCAGTATGAACCAGCCTTTCGATGAAAAAACGCTTTCCAAAATGGGCATGTTCGGGCTAACGGAGTACGAAGCGAGGGTTTATTTGACCCTCATCCTCAAGGGGGGCATGGAGGCCAGCAAGGTCTCCAGGTATGCCGACATTCCCCGTCCGCACACATATTCTGTCCTTAAGGCATTACAGATGCGGGGGCTCGTGACCGTGATACCCGAGGCAGTGAACCGCTACCGTGCGGTCCCCCTGGACGAGGGCACCGATATTTTAATGGAAGAGCAGGAGAAGCAGCTTTCCTTTTTAAGGAATGCCAGGGACGAGCTGTTGTCGGAAATAAAGCCGAAGGAGGCCATCCCGGCCAATCACCAGTCCGTCGTTCTGCTGTACTATGGAAGGCAGAACGTCTATAAGCTGATCGACGAGATGTTTTCCCGGTGCGATGCCGACTGCGACATCATGACCACGGCGAACGGCATCGTACGCTTTTATAAATATTTCAGCGATAAGGCCTCTGAGTTCCGGAACAAGGACATCCGGGTGCGGTTCATCGCCCCCGTGACGCCGCAGGTCGAGGATTTTGCGACAAAATTATCAAAACTGGTCGAATTACGGCATATTGGCCAGCTTCCCTATATCCGGTTCGTCCTGATCGATGAGAGGGAAGTGCTATTCGCCGAATTCTCCGAGGACGACTTTAAGTCCACGGGCAAGGAGACGGGCATATGGATGAACCAGGTGGAGCTGGGAAAAATGATGGGGACGATGTTCGATAATACGTGGCAGAACACCGTGCCGTACGAAAAAAAGGTCGAATAGGGCTATTTTATTTTTATCTTCGCGGGTCGACGCCTTGCTGATGCAAGGCTACTCAGCGTTTCGGATGCTCGGATATCGGGGCCGGTATGCAAGGGCGCTTCGCGCGGCGTAGCACCCCGCTTCGCATGGCCGCTGTGCACAGCCTGAAACTCGTTTTTTATTTAATATTTCCGAAAGCCGCTTGTGCTATCGTATTATTGGCGATGGTTACGGCGATCGATGTTGGTGTATCGCTGGTATATCCGGTGGGTACGGTTTCGACTACACGGTATATGCCCGGTGTTAAATTTTGGGCCTGGTAATAACCGTTATGGTCTGTGATCAAGTGGGTAACCAGACTACCTCCCTGGTTGTATATGTTGATCGTAACACCAGGCATACGAGAGTCACTGAGATCATATTTTTTATTATGGTTCAAGTCATTATATATGATGCCTTTTATCATATTGGGATATGACTGCGGATGACTCTGTACGGGTAAAGGTGTAGGCGTTGGGGTTGTACTTTCAGGTGCTAATTTTATCAAATAGAAATCGGGATAAAAGGACCCCTGACCTCCGGCAGCAATGGAGTCGGTCCAACCGCCAATAATATACCCGCCATCCTTTGTCTGTTGTATCGACACCCCCATGTCGGGCATATTACCGCCATATGACTTATTCCATAATACATTGCCACGCGGGTCGGTTTTAATGACTAGCACGTCCAACTTTGATGTTGGGTTATCGTAGGTCCCTACGAGGATATATCCGCTATCTGTGGTTTGGCAGACGCCATATCCCCATTCGTAACGATTGGAGGCAAATGTTTTATTCCATATCTGGTTACCGAGTGCATCTGTTTTAATTAGAGATATGGCAGAGAGGCCTTGGCTTCCAGTAACCAAATTACCATTAGTGTCTTTATGTGTGTCGACCTGGCCCACGAATACGTAGCCACCGTCGGATGTCTGTTTTATGTCATAGCCTATAGAAGAATCGTTGTAGAGTTTCTGCCATACAATATTTCCGGAAGTGTCCGTCTTAAATACTAACCCAACCTCTTCGCTAGTGTTCGTACCCGTATATCCCGTTACTACGTATCCTCCGTCAGACGACACGATCACGCAATTACCGATACCCCCACTATAGGTCTTAAACCACTGAGTATCACCATTCATGTTGGTCTTAAGTAAGAAGATAGTACAGTCATTATTTCCATAGGAATAAGTGTTCCCGGTGACGATGTAGCCGCCATCCGGGGTTTGTTGAACGAAGATCCCGAAGTCTTCTCCACTTCCGCCATAGGTTTTATTCCATTGGACATTCCCATATTTGTCAGTTTTAATAAGATAAATATCATTCATTCCTTTTCCAAATGAGTCAGTCGAGCCCACTATGATATAACCACCATCGGACGTTTGTTTTACGCACGACCCTAATTCGTCTCCAGGCCCACCGTACGTTTTAGCCCATACTTGATTTCCGGCAGCATCGGTTTTTACAAGATATATATCATTAGTAATGACAGGACTTGTATAACCTGCCAACCCCTTATAAGTCCGGCCGGATGGCATGCTATATGAATTGGTACTTCCTACCATGATGTAGCCGCCATCGGACGTTTGCCCTGCATAGCTCTCATAATCGCTTAAATTCCCCCCATAATTTTTTTGCCATTGTGTTACAGGAGCACTCGCCGCATTTGCTACACCTATAAAATAAGCAATAAACAAGACCAGGGCTATTAGGCATATCAATGATGACCTTTTTACTCGAACGATTTTAGGGTAGCTCATCATAGTAACAACTCTTTTATCATATGGTATTTATTAAAAGGTGATTATAGTATAAGCGAATATAATTATATCTAATAATTATTATATAAATAAACATTAATTAATTACGTTTTTAGCGATTACTACCAATCAAATCAAAAAAGAGAAAACAATTATATATCCCCCAAATGGATTTCGCAAGGATTTGAACCTAGTGCTTCAGCGTAAGCGGTAATCTCCCAACTGAATGAACAATTTTTTTATTTACTTTTAGTGTATTTTCGGTAGTTTTAGTACCTCTTATTATATAAATACAAATTATAATATAATAATAGTTGAGGAGGGTATAAGTTGAGTAACTACCGAGCCTACGTCATAGTTTTAGTTTTAGCATTATTAAGCGCTATAGTGCTATCACAAGTTAACGCTAATCTTGTACCAAGCACATTCGGCGTTCCGGTGATTGTAGGTCCTGGTGGTGATGCCACTGTAGCACCTCCATCCAATACAAAAACGGCAACTAATGAACAAAATCCATCCAACGTTTTATTCAATAATTTTCCTACAATCCCCGTTATAAGCCCATCTTTATCTAATGATAATAACTATGGCTCCCCCGTTTCAATTGGAAAAATGCCATTCCAATTCCAAACCATAACCAATATGCCATTTGATGATTCATCAGGTATGTTACTCGGATACCCCGGTCCAGTATATAGCCTTCCAGCCATACTTTCGGACATTGCGGATCAAGGAATTCTAAATCCATCCATTGACAATTATCAAATAAAAATGCCGACTTCCATACTAACAGTTCCTACACCAACTCCAACACCAACCCCGACAGTGACACCAATAACAAACCAAGCACCAACACCAACTCCGACATCCGCACCAATTACAATAGATCCTAATGGTCCCCCTTTAACTCAAGCACAAATGGATAGGCTTCAACAAATAGCAGCAACATCTCCTGTTTGTAAGGAATATAATGAATCTCCTAACGAAAATACATGGCAAATCGCTTGGGTGAGCCCATATGACGGCCATACATTATATATAGACCACAATTTTGGCGGAGGTATTCGAAGTTTTGAAGTTGACTTAAACGCAGGTACGATAAAAGAGGTATAAACAATTTTTTTTTAATTATTTCGGATCGCGGGCGAATAGGGTGCTACGCCGCGCGAAGCGCCCTTGCTTAACGGCCCCGACATCGAAGCACCCGAAAAACCGAAGTAGCCTTGCATCAGCAAGGCGTCGAACCGCGAAGAGTATGAAATAAAAATTATCCAAAGCTTAGAGTTAAAAAAATACAGGGCTTATTCTATTTCGGCAACAGCACTCCGTCGATACCCTGGATAATGCCATTACTGGCCTGTATGTTCGGGTTAACGATCTTTACACCGCCGATTATGACCGAGCCGTCGCTCGCCCGGGTGACTGCTAGCCTCTTGCCATCCAGCGTGCTGACCGTGCCCATCTTTACCAGGTCGTCAGTCGTATATTTACCCGTGATAATGTGGTTCTTAAAAACTCCGGTCAATGCCGGCCTATTATCCATCAGAGATCTTAACGGCGCGGCCGGAAGCTTATTGAACGCATTGTCCGTGGGCGCGAGAATTGTGTACGGCCCGCCGGTGTAAAGCGATGTATCCAAATGTGTCGAGCCGGCGGCGGCGGCAAAATCCTTATAGTTCCCTGAGTCGATGATCGTGTTCATTATGTTCTTTTGTCCCGCTCCCATCGCCGGCATCGCGAAACATAGGACCAGTGCTGCCATAAGTACCACTACGATTGTTTTTCTCAATCCATCCATCTCCTGAACTATTCAATACAATTTATGGCCTGCATTATAAGTTATCGAAAAAAATTATTGCCGGAGTTCTCAGTTTATCGTAAATACCGCGTTTCATATGCGGCCTACCCATGTCGCGAAATACGGAGCCTGAAAAGCCAAATATTCATACAAAATCTTATAAACTATTAATTTTAATGTACGCGTAAATTTGCCGTAGGTGACCTAGCAAATGATGCGAAAATACGAGGAAATGCCCAGGATAATATTGCCCAACGCAAAGGACATCAAGATCAGCGATACAACGATACGCGACGGTTGCCAGATGCCCGGCATCGCCATGAAAAAATCCCATAAGCTCAAGATATTCGAGTACTTGCACGAGATGGGCGTGGAAAAGCTCGAGTCGTTCGTCTATAACGAGCGGGATAAGGAAGCGTGCCGTGAAATGCTGGACTACGGCTATGAGTACCCCGAGGTCACCGGCTGGGCAAGGGCAAACCCGGCAGACATCGACGAAGTACTTAAGATCGACGGCATCAAGGAGACGGGCATCCTCATGTCGATCTCGGACGCGCACATCTTCGATAAGATGAGCCTGAAGAGCCGCGAGGAGGCCGAGACCAAGTACCTGAAGGCGCTCCAGTACGCGGTCGACCATGGCTTGAAGACCAGGTGTCACATCGAAGACATTTCGAGGGCAGATTACAGTTTCGTTTATCCGTTCATCAAGAAGACCATCGAGATCGACCCGAACACGATCATCCGGATCTGCGATACGCTCGGCTATGGCGTTCCCTTCCCCGAGGAAGCGGAGCCATACGGCATACCGGCGATCGTCAAGAGCCTGAAGGCGATGGGCGTCAAGCACGTCGAGATGCACGTCCACGACGACTTCGGCATGGGCGTCGCCAACACGCTGGCCGGGCTGTGGTACGGCGCCGACTGGGCCAACCTCACGTTCCTGGGCATCGGCGAGAGGGCGGGCAATGCGGAGCTTGAAAAGATCATGGCGTTCCTCATTACGCGGGTCGAGGGCTTCGAAAAGTATAACCTGAGCAAGGTCACCGATTTCGCGAATTTCATGGAAGAGGAGATAGGGCTGAGAGTGCCGAGGAACAAGGCCATCGTGGGTAAGAATATTTTCTCCCACGAGTCGGGCATCCACACCGCGGGCATCATTAAGAACCCATTCACCTACGAGCCGTTCCCGCCGGAGCTTGTCGGCGGCAAACGCAGCCTCATGATTGGGGCCACCTCGGGCACGGAGGTCGTCCGGCTCAAGGCTGAGGAGGCCCTCGCCGAATTATTAGGCATCAAGGTGCAGGTCGAGAAGACCGACCAGCGCATCAAGTGCATCCACAAGGAGATCCAGAAGATGTACGATGCGGAGGAAAGGCGCTCCTCCGTCTCCGACGAGGAGATGAAGGATTACGTCCGCAAGTACTTCCTGTACCATGTCGACGGCTCGGAGGAGGATAGTGAAGAGCATAGATCTAAAAAGGGGATAAACCCCTCCATGCTCAACCCGGAGCTCCTGCCCCTGGACGCCATCCCGGTCGTGGAAGATTCCCCGAGGGCAAAGGCCACGAAAAACGATGGGAAGAAGAAGTAAGTGGTAATATAATACTTTTTATTTTTCTCGCTTTAGTCCTTTATTAGGGCCCTTGCGTCAACGGCCATGGCGCCTTTATCATAGGCCATCACGGGGTTCATGTCCAGTTCCATGATACTTTCATCGCTCATCATGAGGCGGGAGGTCTTTACGATGACGTCGGCCAGGGCTTCTAGATCTACGGCGCTCTTGCCCCTGAAGCCTTTTAAAATTGCATAGCCTTTAATTTCCTTGATCATTGAGAGCGCCATTTGCCTGTTTACCGGGGCCACGCGGATCGAGACGTCCTTGAACACTTCGACGAAGATCCCGCCAAGGCCGAACAGGACCGTGGGCCCGAACTGCGGGTCCCTCTTTGCGCCGATGATGACCTCGGTGCCCTGGGCGGCCATCGCCTCCACCACGGCAGACGCATCCGGGTCGATGGTCCTGGCTTTTTTAACGATGCGCTCGTAGGCATCGCCGACCGCATCCGGGGAGCAGAGGTTAAGATCAACGAGCCCGAGGTCGCTCTTATGCGGGATCTTCGGCGACAGGACTTTAACGACCACGGGAAAGCCCATGTGACGGGCCATTTCGGCGGCTTCGGCGGCGCTGTGGACCGCGTATCCCTCGTTAACCGGTATGCCGCCCTTCGCCAGCATCGCCTTGACCTCCACCTCGCCCGGCATCATTTTCCCGCCCCCTGCAGGAACTCGTTGTACTTGATCAGCGACCACAGGGCTTCGGCGGCCCTCTCCGGCACCGGATAATACGGCACCCGGTTCTTTCGGAACATTCCGGCCACGGCGTTAACTTCTTCCCCGCCCATCCAGCAGGCGACCACCGGCTTCGGATATTTCTCCTTGAGCGTATCGATGACCGCCCGGGCGGGCTCATCCGCTCTCGTGAAGCCGGCGTGGGCGTAAATGACCATCACGCAGTCGATGTCGGCGTCGTCGATGAGCATCTTCAGCGTGTCCTTGTACAGCTCATAATCGGACTTCGCCACGGTATCGATGGGGTTCTTCACCGAGGCGAAAGCGGGCAGCAGCCTGGCGATGCCGGCGCTCGTATGCTTGGTCAGCTGCGGCACGCTCATGCCCCGGCGCTCGCAGGCATCGCTGGCCATGATCGCGGCGCCGCCGCCGTTGGAAAGGATGGCGACCCTGTTGCCTTTCGCCCTGGGCTGGGTCGACAGGGCCATGGCGGCGTCGAACATCTCCTCGATGCCCTCCACCCGGATAACGCCACATTGCCTGAACGCCTCATCGTAGACCATGTCCGAGCCCGCGAGGCTTCCCGTGTGCGATGCAGCGGCCCTCGCGCCAGCCTGGCTCACGCCGGCCTTAATGGCGAGCTTAGCCTTTTTCACTTTCATGGCGGCGTCCATGAACTTCCTGCCGTCCTTGAGGCCTTCGATATACATGGCAATGGTCCAGGTATGCGGGTCTTCCTCGAAGAATTTCAGAAGGTCCGCCTCCGATACGTCCGCCTTGTTGCCCGTGCTCACCACGCAATTAAGGCCCAGCCTGGAGCCGATGGCCCAGTCCACTAAAGAGAGGCCGAGTGCGCCGCTCTGGCTGATAAAGGATATCTCCCCCTTAGGGGGCATCCTGGGAATTATACTGGCGTTCAGGGAAATGCTGTTATTCACGAAGCCCATTGTGTTGGGGCCCAGCATCCTCATGTCATAGCTCTTCGCCTTTTCTTTCAGCTTTTCCTCGAGGGCGGCCCCCTCGGGCCCGACTTCGCTGAATCCCGCCGTGATGACGCAAATAGACTTAACGCCTTTGGCGCCGCACTCATCCACGACTTTGAGGACGCCGGACGCCGGAACAATGATGATCGCCAGGTCTACGGCTCCCGGGATCGCCCCCACATCAGCATAGCATTTATGGCCGTCGATCTTCCCCGCAGACGGGTTCACCGGGTATGCCCGGCCCTTGTAGCCATTACTCACGATGTTGTGGAACACTTTGTAGCCCCACTTGGACGGTTCCCTGGAGGCGCCAATGACGGTGATGCATTTCGGCTTCAACAGCGAGTCCAGCGAGCTTTCAGACACTTTTCCACATCCTTTTATAAAATAATTATAATGCCTCAACGTTCAAAACGTTAGCGGCCTAGGGTATGGCCCTCAGCAGCTCTTCGATGGTCAGCGGCCGCGATACCGACTCGAGGCCGTGCCTCGAACAATAGTCCTCGTATATTTCGACTACCCGGGGCATGGCGAGCCCTGCGCCCTCGATGAGTGACCTATCATAAAAAATGTCCCGGGGGGATCCCTCGGCGATGATGGAGCCGCCCCTCAGGATACATACCCGGTCGGCCAGCTTCGCGGCCAAATCCAGGTCATGGGTGGCCACGACGATGCTGATGCCGAACCTGGCCCTCAGATCACCGATAACCCGCTCTATAAGCGCACAGTGGCGGGCATCCAGGTCCGCTGTCGGCTCATCCATGGCGATCACTTTGGGTTTCATGGCCAGTATGCCCGCGATGGCGACCAGCCTCTTCTGTCCGCCGGAAAGATACGCCGGGACCTTGTCCAGGACGCCCGTAGCCCCAACGCTCTCCAGCGCCTCGACCGCGGCCTTCTTCGCCTCCTGAAAGCCCATGCCCAGGTTCAAAGGGCCGAACATGACGTCATCGAGGACCGTAGGCGCGAAAAGCTGGTCGTCGGGTCTCTGGAAGACCAGGCCCACATAGCGCCATATATCCTTTTTCGATCTGCCGGTGACCTCGTCGCCCATGACATAGACTTTACCCGTCGACGGCAGCAGGAGCCCGTTCAGGTGCTCCAGGAGCGTCGATTTACCCGAGCCGTTGGAACCGCAGACCGCGACGATCTCGCGCTCGTGGACGTGGAAGCACATGTTATGCAGGCCGATGCTTCCGTCGGGATATACGTGGCTCACGCAATCGACATGGATGATGTCGCAGCCCTCGCTTAGGGGGCATGCGCAATGCTCCTGGAACGATCCCTGCATGATCATGATGACCATAAAGGGGATTTCCGCGAAGGTTGAAAAAGTGTTTCCGACGATAGCAAAGCAGTGGGCCTGTTTCACAATGGTTTTCACCGGCACGGGACTCACAATGTTTATGGCATCACAGGCATATATTAAAAAACACATGGCGGGCGATGAGAAGTTCAAAGGCATACCGCTCCGTGCACACCATTTGCTCTGCCTGCTTGGCTTCCAGGGCATAGGGTACACGGCAGACTTCATAAAGAATTTCCAGAAGGTCAAGCGGCTTATAGAGCAGCATCCCGACCTGGAGATCGAGGTCGTCGACACCTGCGACGTGATCTGCATAGCCTGCCCGAACATGCAGGGCAGCGAGTGCTTCAAGAGCGGCCTGAAGTATAACGAGCAGGTCAAATGCATCGATCATCGTGTCATGGAAAGGCTGGGCATCGGGCCGGGCGACCGCCTGAAGGCCTCCGAGCTTTACGCCCTGGTCAAGGAAAAGATCCAGCCCGCCGACATAAAAGATATCTGCAAGGGATGCGACTGGCTCAACCTTGGTTTTTGCCCCCGCGGCCTCGCCCAGCTCCATTAAGCGCACAAATGTTATCCTGTCATGGCGACCTTATGCCATATTTCTCCAGAATCTGGACCGGTATGCCGGCTTCCGGAGGATACCCTCCTTCCAGGCCATAAGCCAGTATTGTCCGCTCGTCCATGGCGTCCTTCATGAAAAGGCTGTCCGTATATTCGCTATACGAGTAGAACGTCAGCCAGCATGCACCGGGAAGAGGCCCGACGTCCTCGATGATCTTTTTCAACAACACGCCTTTCCACTTCACCCACATGTCCCAGCCTTCCACGCACACGAACGGCTCCGTAGGCTCGACCGGTTCCATGGCCCTGATGTCATCGATAGAATAGGTCCGGGGGCGCGCTACGAGGCCGTCCACTTTCAGCCGCCATTGCTTCGGATCGGCCAGAGGGGGCCCCTCGACGTCCAGGGCGGTAGACGAAATGTTAAAACGCTACTGCACGAAATTCATACCTGCCAGCGAGCGTTCCTCACCCTGCTTTTTTCCCGATACCAGTATCCGGCGGCCAGCCCTATGGCGAGCCCGGTCAGGTGGGCGATATGGGCAACGCCATCGCCCGAGCCGGTAAGCACCGGGTAAAGATCGAGGATGGCGAACAGGACGGTAACGTACATCATCTTCAGCGGGACGAAGTACAGATAAATGACCATATGCGGCATTAGCACGGTCAACGCGCCCAGCACACAGAAGATGGCCCCGCTGGCCCCGATCACCGGGTACTGGGGGAACAGGGCTATCTGGGCCAGGCCGGCCAGGATGCCGCCGCCGAAGTAGAGGCCCAGGAAGCTCTTGCTGCCGATTCGCTGCTCCAGTATGGGCCCGAAGAAAAACAACGCCAGCATATTGAAAAATATATGTAAGATGCTGCCGTGCAGGAAAATGCTCGTGACCAGCCCCCATGGCCTGGTAAGCAATGTGCCCATGCTCAGGCTGAAAAGGTTGGTGAGCCACGGGTTCAACAGCGACTGTAAAATAAAGACGACGACGGTGATGCCGATGAGGATGTATGCATAATGGCCGGAATAGGGCAGCGTCAGTGTCGGCATCTTCATGGCGCCCTTACGCTTGCCGGATACAGATTTCGCATCCACGAAGGGCCGCTGCTTCAGCATCCGGAGGCCGGCACACTGGTGATTTTCCGGAAGGCGGTGCGTCGCGCAGAACGTGCCGCCGCAATATTTACACGTGAACGGCAGTAGATCATAGACACCGCATACATCGCACCTATTCTCTGGCATGTAAAAGATATTTTGGGACTTATATATAAAAATGTTAGTCGGGCATATACAAGTTCTATCATGCGAAGACCGTTTACGCTGCATGGGCGTTTAGTGTATTCGGCGCAGACACTTGTTAACTTTTAGGATATTGCCGGCACTGGTATAAGAAAAACCCGTATATGACATATCTAAAGCTAAACTGGTCCTAAAAGCAGCAATTTATAATATAGCCAGTTTATTGAGCCTTATACATTATTTCATGACCATTTTGCTTTTTTCTACTATAAAAAAGCCCTCAGAGCATTTTTTCATAAGGTAATTTTTATCAGTCTTTGTGGGAATGGTTCTATCGTAAATAAAGGGAGTGTAGTTATGAAAATGGCATATAAAATATCAGTAGCAGCAATCGTACTGCTTTCCATGGCGCTCTTCGCGCTGCCCGCTGCCGCACAGTTCGGCGCCGGGTTTGGCGGGTACGGCCTGGGAGGATTCGGCGGTTACGGAGGCTATGGCGGATGCGGCGGATGCGGCGGACCCGTGTCTTACGGGGCCCCGCAGGACTGCGTTGCGACGGTATCATGTAATATACCTGTCACTTCTCAGGTGCCGATCATCACCACGACATGTGTCCCGCAGCAGGTACCCATCACGGTGCCGGTCCAGGACGTCACTACGGTCACGGTGCCGCGAGCAGTCGTGGTGCCCGAGACGATCCCGGTGCCCTTTGTCAGGCCCGCATGCAGCAGCATTACGGTGCCGGTAACGGTGCCCGTCCAGTCTAGCGTGCCGGTAACATCCTGCATACCGCAGGTCTATACGGTGCCGCTGGGATGCGGCGGAGGCTGCGGCGGAGCCCCGGTCGGGAATGCTCCGATGATGGGTAATGCCGGATACGGCGGCATCGGCAAGGGCGCCAACATGGGCATTGGCGCCAACATGGGCATGGGCGGCAACATCGGCATGGGCGCGAGCAATGCGGGCATTCCCGCATCGTACCAGGCCGACATCCAGAGCCAGCTAAGCAGCGCGCTGGCATCCAAGATGAGTTCCACCCGTTCCGTCCAATAGATTCTCAAACCCGAGAATGGGAATGGTGCCAGGGCCTCTGACGGTAGCGTATCGATCACCTCCGAAATGCATAACACCACACGAGGGCTTTGGCGATAACCCCCTTCTTGACATGAGGTTGGGAAACGGTGAGGGCCGGGGATTTCCCCGGCTTTTACCCATTAAAATTTTTAATGATCGAACTTTTTATTAAATCGCTAAAAATCGAAACGTTTTAGTATGGAATGGTACATTCAACATCAGGATATTTATGAGGATCGTCATCAAAGTCGGCGGCTCCGCCATAGCGCCGAGCCTTGAGTCCCGCCGCTTTAAGGAGTATGCGGACGTCATCAGGACACTGGCGAAGGATAACACGGTGCTTGTCGTGGTCGGCGGCGGTACCCCGGCGCGCGAATACATAAACGTCTCCAAGGAACTAAAGGCGAGCAACGCCTTGCGGGACCTGATCGGCATAGGCGTGTCACGGCTTAACGCCCGCCTCCTCATATCGGCGATGGACGATGCGGCCTACCCCGAGCCCCCGAGGGATTACCAGGAGGCTAACCTGGCCATGTACTCGGGCAAGATCGTCATCATGGGCGGCGTTCAGCCCGGCCAGACGACCGACGCCGTATCGGCAATTCTCGCGGAATACGTGCATGCGGATCTGCTGATCCGGACTACGTCGGTGGACGGGGTCTATACGGCAGACCCGAACGTGGATAAGAAGGCCCGGAAGATCGACCGCATGACGCCCCAGGAGCTCCTGGAGCTGGTCACCCGGATGGAGATGACGGCGGGGGCGAATAACATCTTCGACATGCTGGGCGCCCAGATCATTAAGCGCTCGCACATACCCATGATCGTCGTGAACGGGCAGAACCCCGCTAACATCATCGAGGCAATAAACGGAAAGCCCATAGGGACGTTAATTAAATGACCGATAACAAACAAAAAGTCATTAAGATCTTAGGCTGCGGTAACACGCTCGTGGGCGACGACGGCGTGGGCATTCGGATCATCGAGCGCCTCCAGGAGATGAAGCTGCCGGAGAACGTGGCCATCATCGACGCCGGCGTCGGCGGCATGGCCATCCTGAGCTGGATCGAGGACACTGACAAGGTCATCATCATCGACGCCGTGCAGACCGGTAATGAGCCTGCGGGGACGGTTTATGAGTTTACCGATAAGGAATTGCCCCCCTCTGATATGTTCATGCTTTCCTTACACGACCTCAACCTCGTGGATACGCTTAACGTGGGCAGGCTGGTCCAAAAGATGCCAGACGAGATCGTCATCATCGGTGTGGAGGTCAAGCGTGTGGCTGAGTTTACCAGGGACCTGACGCCCGAGGTAGAGGCGGCCATACCCGAAGTCATCGACCTCGTGCTTAAGGAAATAAAATAATAATTTTTGACTCTTCTGCGCTTTTGGGATGGGTATTATTTGAATTTAGCCAATATTCTATGAGTGAGATCCCCCTCATTTTTCCTATCAAATAACCATTTCCTCCTGTCGGGTATCACAGAGACACAGATTTTTTTAAAATTTGAGACTCAGAGAGCACAGAGCAGGGTTTATTGGATTTCCTGA
>Ga0209039_10001205_pt1 | contig 24603 bp, 17 predicted proteins | sample BogFormECP12_OM1_FD_188238 | JGI IMG/M metagenome (GOLD analysis project Ga0209039, IMG submission 188238) | Bog forest soil microbial communities from Calvert Island, British Columbia, Canada - ECP12_OM1 (SPAdes) (version 2) | ecosystem: Environmental > Aquatic > Freshwater > Wetlands > Bog ... | reverse complement strand
CACGCTGTCGATGCGCTTGTGACCGACTACGAGGATCTGATTCCCGGCATGCAGCTCCCCGATCCAGACGACAGGCATGTGCTGGCGGCGGCTATTCGCGGCCATGCAGATGTCATCGTCACGATGAACCTGCGCGACTTTCCTTCTGAGATCGTCGGATCGTTTGGAATTGAAGCGCAACACCCGGACGAATTCATCCTTCACCTCCTGGGTCTCGCACCTGACGCTGTGGTGGCAGCGGCGCAAAATCATCGCCAAAGCCTCAAGAACCCTCCCAAGACCGTGGCGGAGTATTTGGAAACGCTCGATAGGCAGGGTCTGACTCAGACAGCATCGGTTCTTCGAGAGTATATGCTCTGAGGAATACTGCTAAGTTGCATCCTGGTCGCCGAGATCATTCAGGCGCTCGACAGGGAACGCCTGACGGTGCGCGCCGCGTGCGGATGCACCAACATTGCGGCGGCCGATTTCTCGCGGGGCATCCGCAATATAGAGGACGTCGGACGTTATGTTGCTCTATCCTTCGATTGCCAACCGATAGTGATTGGGCACACGGACGGCCCGTTTGACGGGTAAATCGGGCATATCTGTTTCCACGATTGCCTTGATGGCATTGTAATCGGCTTGACACCCTGCGATTACGGACTTCAATGCTCCTGGCGGCAGGGAGAAACAATCATCATGCGTCCGCAGCGGATGAGTCTCTGGACCAGAAACTGTACTTATAAGTCGGAATTCGCTTTCGTATCTCCACTCCTCCGCCTTGGTCAGAATCATCTCTGCTGTTCGCTCTTGTTGAGTCTCAAATTCATGTGGAAGCCAACTGGGATACTCCGAGGCGTAAAGAACCGGTAGGGCCTTGCTGAAGAGAGGATTGTCTACGCTGAATTCAAGGCAGATGCCCCGATGATTACCAGCGTAATGCTACCACATCAGGGTGGATCTCGGATCTGGCGTCAGGCAGTAAAGTCGCCGCTCGGACACCATGCCTTGAATGGACCTCGACTGACCATCTATGAACTTGACCAGCTTCTTCGGATCGCTCCGCAGGCTGGCCTCCCACTGCTGTTTCAGGTCCGGACGCAATGTTGCCTTCGCTTGGTCGGCCGGACGGTGGTACCATGACATCGCCTTCTGGAACACTTCGGGATCTTGGAGTGACTGGCTATTAAACCACGGCTTGCAATCCCACGGGTCATTCAGGTTCGCGGGGTCTGCGCAATGGATCTTCTGGTCACGTAGCGTTGTCGAGAGATAGCGGGCGTTGAATTCCTCGTAATGGTAGAGACTCGTTCTGCCTATTTGCCAAGCGCGCCTCAGAGTTGATTCAGACATCTTTCCTGGGCTGCTCGGTTTCCAATTATCCCACGCCTCGATCAGAACCGCCTAGCTCATTCGCTCATTCCCCAGCCCGGGCTTAACGTGCGCAGTGCTTCTGTTCGCCTTAGACCCTCGCCTCGGCCCAGTGGTGCTACTCGCGCTGGTCGTGACCGAGAGCTGACCGTATTGTCCGGCTGAGCGCCAGCGCCTCGATGTATTTGTACAGAGTCTCCCGCGTCTTCGGATCGGAGTCCCGCATGATGACTTCGGCGACATTCTCTCGCATATTCTGAAGCGTCTGGAGTATCTGCGCCGATGCCGCCTCTCGTCCATCGGGAGCAACAAGACGGACGGTGTCCGTCGCCTGCACCCCCAGGGCGGAGCCTGTGTCTATCAAATCGTCAATGTACTTTAGGACGCTGAACACGTCCGTCATCGAGGCACTCCCGAGGCCGTGGATGATCCATCTAGCACACTCCGAAACCCTCTCCTTGTAGCAGTCCAATTCGTTATCGGGGCCTGTCTTAGGTGCCCATTTCCGTGCGAGTCGCTGTGCCTCGGCAATTTGATCCGGCGTCATTGAGCTCGCAACAAAATCGCGGAACTTGACGGCTGCTTCGCTGCCGCTGGCAGCCGCGAGACTATACCAAAAGTGCGCCTTAATTGGATCGGGCACGACGGCCGCGCGTGCCACATATATTCGCCCGAGGTATAGCTGCGCAGTCGCGTTCCCTTGGCCTGCCGCTAGGCGGTACCAACGCACAGCTTCCCATACGTCCGGGAGGCGTTCGTCGATATTGTCATGCATACGGCCAAGGCGGAGTTGAGCATCTTCGTTTCCCTGGTCCGCAGCTAAGCGGTACCAGCGCTCAGCGGCTGCTAGGTCGCAACTTACACCGTCGCCATCCTGATACCGGGCACCAAGGTTCAATTGAGCAAGGGCATATCCCTGGTTTGCTGCCAAGTGGTATAGACTCAGGGCCTCCTTGTCGTCTGGCGGGACACCGCTGCCATCGTGATACATAACACCGAGGTTAAGCTGCGCCTCCGCGGCCCCTTGATCTGCCGCGATGCGGTACCACCGCGCAGCCTCCTCGTAGTCCCTGCCGACGCCGAAACCTCGGTCATACATGACGCCGAGGTTAAACTGCGCGTCCACTTGCCCTTGAGCCGCCGCCAGGTGGAACCACCGCACGGCCTCTTTGTCGTCCTGTGGAACGCCGCGGCCGTTGTGATACATCATGCCGAGATTGAACTGCGCAACCGCGTTCCCATGCTGGGCAATTTCCAGAAACATCTCGGCCGCTTTGGGATAGTCGCCGTCGTCAAGTGCCTGCTGCCCCGCCGCGAGGTCGGGTCGCTCGGGTGAACGGCCCAAGGAGAATGGGAATCGGAGTTTCACGGTCACATCATAGCGCCACTCTCGCTCAGATTCTGCAGCGATGTCGGGTATCAGGATGAGGGCTGCTTCGATGCGCTGGTCCGCATGTTCGAGCAGGCCCTGAAGACCATCACCCGGCTATCTGCCAGCGACCGTCATGCCCTAATCGTCCGGCTCGATAAAGTACGTGCCGTCAGCCACAACTTCGGTTACGGGGTCGGCGATGATTGGATTTCCTGCTTGCGAAATACGTGAGAGAGTGATCCGACCCGCCGCAGTTCACACGGGAGCTGCGGCGCTACGCAGGCGTACCGAAACCTCACGAGCCGCGGGCGAGAGCGCGGCAAAGAGCCGAGCGGCCCATGTTCAGCGGGTCGGCCATTTACGGCGAGGAGTGCTCTATTTCGAACAATTCACGATCGAACTCAAATGCCGAATTGGGTCTTTCGCATGATTATATTTGTGACAACACGCATATGTATGCGTATAATATGATGAGGGACGACAGATGTGATGCCCAACAAAACGATATATATCAAGGATGCGGACGCGGAGATCTGGGAAAGAGCACAGAAGAAGCTCGGCGGCGAGAGCATCTCCTCAATAATCACGGATTGCCTGAAGGAGCGCCTGAGGGCCGGCAAGACCCTCGACAATGTCGAGGCGATGAAGCACGTGCTCGCCGAAGTGAACGAGGAGCGGGGGTTGGCGCTGGAACTGCACCCATTCTGGTCCCCAGTCATCCTCGATGCCAACACTCTTGACATCGGCTACAAGCTACACGAGAAGCGGGCCAAGCCGGACCGCATCATGAGCGTGATAGTCGATCCGTTCAACTTCGAGGCGGACGGAAGTTTCACCGGTGCTGCAAGAGAGCGGATAAAGACTGCAATCATAGAATTCTGGGACGGGAAACGAGCGGATCAGCACGCCGTGGTGCGTGTCGGTGATGTGGATATCCTGTCCCGCTTGCAAAACCTCGTCGGAAAGCACGGCCTTGTGCCAATTGCGCAAGTTGGGGAGGTTGGGTTTACTTTCCTCGCCGTTCACCCCGCGCCGAACTTGCCTCCGAAAGGGGACGATGACGAACTGCAACGGGCGATCACGCGAAGCGAATTTACGATTCAGTTCGACGAGGGCATGCTCATCGACGGCAGCAATCGCAGGATTATTTCGGGGCTGTACATATCTCTCATCAGGGGAAGGTATTAGGACCATGACGTGGATCATCGGCACTCCTAGCTTGGCACGCTATGGCTCTCAACCAACGGTTCGCCACACTGCGGGCATTTCACCCGATCTCCGTGTGTTCGTTGGTCCTCTTTCGCCAACCAGGCACAGACGCTTAACTCTCGGTGATTTCATCCCGACGGTCGATTGCTGCTCGTCTGGTGGCGCAGCGGGCAGACGTTCACGACGGGCTCCAAGTCGATCACAGCTAGCTAGACATGGTTTTGCCATTAATGCGGTCATTGCCAATTCACCCCAGGAGGATCTTACGAACCTGCGGGGTCTTACGCACGATGCCATAGACTGCCGCCAATTGGCGAACCAACTGTTCTTGTTCAAGATCCGGCTTATCTTGCAGGAGCTTTTCACGTACCGCGGCAATTTCCAATGGCGGGATTTCTTCGAGTAATCTGGGGCCACGCTCCCGAACACTTACCGCGGGTGCACCAGCCACTCGAACAACCTGATTGATCTGGCCGCCGCGTTTTTGTTCGTCGTTCTGTACGAGACGCCCGAGTTTCACGGCCCTATATACTGCGCGGTTCATGACTTGGACAATCTGTTTGCCAAGCCGGGAGTAGCCGGCTGCCTTGTTGTACAGAGCGTATACCCGCCGGCAGACCACCGGCCCTTCGGCACTGACGATTTCAATCAGAACTTCGATCAGCTCCGACAGAGAAGCAGAGTGGGGATCGGGAACGGGGCGGGCCAACCAGTGCGAATACGGCGCAAGGATGAGCGGCGCGTCGAGCGGCGTAAGGGAAAACGACGGAGCCTGGTCTTCTTCTGAGGCAGGTTCGGCGTACCCGGAGCTAGCGTCCGGCTCCGTCTGATGTCCAGACGGTTCATCGTTATCAGGCCCCTCCTCACCATCCGGCCCAGCGACGTCGGTCGGTGAAGGCGTCACGGGAGCAGGGGAGGGCTTTGCTGCGGGAGACGAGCCAGCGACAATGCTGTTGTCCTCCAAAACCCGCCAAAGTGGCTGAAGTGCGGCTGCGGGATCTCTGTAGTACGCACTCCCTCGCACGCGCCAAAACCGCAGTCCGCATCTTTCCAACATCCTCTGACGATCAACGTCCCTGTCCCATTCCTCCACGCCGTGCCACTGGTCGCCATCGCACTCCACCGCCAAGCGGCCTCGCATCCCTTCGATTAGGAGATCAATCCGCTTGCCAGCCAACTCGTATTGGGGGATAACGCGAAAACCGCGATCAACGATTTGCAGGAAGACGTTGACCTCGAACCAACTGTCAAACGGCAGTGGCGCTCTGGAATCGGCGCGTCTTGCTTCGAGTGCCTGTTGGCGCAGCTTTGTAACGTCAATACCCTCAACAACCTTTGTCTCGACCTTGGGGTTGAGACAATACTCCAGCAACTGCCGCCGGAGACACAAGCTGCTGAGGTCATCAATCGTGACGCTGTGGAACAGCCACATTTGGTCTCGCGCGCGGCTCGCGGCGACGTTAAACCGGCGCTTGTCGGATTCCTTCGAGAGGGCACCGATACGACGCCCATCGTTGGTAGCCGCCACCAATGAGAGAAAAATGACGTCGCGCTCATCGCCCTGAAATGCGTACGCGCTGCCACATACCAAACCGCGGTTCTGCATCTTCTGCGCGCCAATTCGGTCCATGAGTAAGTCGCGGATCAGATTCGCCTGAGCATTACCCTGCAAACAGATCACTCCGAAGCTCTTGCCGTCGTAGGCTGGATCGGCCAGGCACTTTGCGATCTGGTCAACGACAGCATCGGCCTCTGGCTGGTTCACGACCCGGTCCCCGGTGCCCTTCGCATAGCCATCCGGGACATAGCGGGTCAAGACAGGCATTAGTCGCTCGCTGCCGTATTGCCGAAGTGGAACCAGTGGTTCCGCAGGGTAACAGAGGCTGTTTGAGAACTGGATGATCTCAGGCATGCACCGGAAGTGCTCTCGAAGACGAATTCGGCCCGCAAAGCGAATCTGAGCCTGGTCGAAAAAGCTATTATCCACTCCCATTGCGTCCCAGTGCGGGAGATCCTTGATGTACCTCTGCCGGAGCGCATCGACGGCCATGCGATCAAGGCCTATCGACTCGGGGCTGATCTGTTGATCATCACCGACCACCACGATTTTCCGCGCGACGTATTGAAGGAACAAGGCCTCCGGACCCGACTGGCTGGCTTCATCAATGATCGCCACGTCAAAGAGATTGGGGACCGGCTTGGTTGTTTCAGCCACCCTGTAAATTGGCATCACCCAGGCCGGGATCGCTCCGCGACAATAGTCGAGATGGTAGCGCGCCTCTTTCCGGTACTGAGTGGCATACTTCCCTGTACCCTTTCCGATTTTCTTGACGGCGAGCCGCCACGCCATGAGGTGTTCTCTCTGTTCTGGTTTAAGCCGGGCAAGCACGAATTCCCACGCCTTGCACGCTCCCAATTCCCGAATGTCCTGGCGAATGCGCTGTTGCGCAAGATCGATTTGCTGGCGGATGGCGGATTCCCTGTGCGGGTCGGCCCGCTCGGTAAGCCACGCACCCGCCCGTGACCAATTCCAGGCCTCCACAAAGCCGAACATTCGTTTATCCCATGTAGTATCGTGCCGGGAGGCTCGCACCTTGTCGACAAAGTCCGGCCTTCCTAACTGGGCCTCGAGTGCCCTCCGTCGTTGCTGTCTGGTGCGGAGTTCCCACGCTGACGTGATTGCGTTGTAAGTCCTGGAGTAGCGGTCCAAGTCTCGATCTTCCACAGCCGCCAGCAGCTCCAAACTGAGCGGGTGGGCTTGTGGATCGCGCCTCAGAGAGGCCAGTTGCCCTGAGACACCTGAGATCCCTACCTGGACACTTCGTAGCTCGTCCTGCACGTTCGCCACGGCGAACAAGTTCAGGAAAGTCGCAACGGCCTGCCGATCATGGAGCGGCAGCGACTGGAGTTCCGGAACTCCCTTGGCTGCGGCGGTCACGGCTTCCGCCCTGTTCTTGAGATTCAGCACGCTGCTCAAAAGTTCGGCACGCCGAACTTGATCGCCGAAGTGAAGCAACATGGGCAAGGCCGAGGGTGCCAGGTAGGGCGACCATTGCTCATCAACATACTCGACGGCGTCGATTACATCGAGATACTGCAGAAGTGCAGCGGTTTCGTCCTGCCGCTCGCAAGGCCGGCCATTTACTCGGACCTCATCAATCAGGTAGAGGCACGCCTTCAAATGTCTCGGCGTAAAAGGGTTGTATCGTAGCGAGACGCCAGTTCCCTTGCCTGCGAGAAGATGGTCCCGAAGCGTTTCAGCGTGCGCCCGAACCTCTTCTCGATTGCGCTGCCCCATCCCGGTGACTTTTAGTTGAGCAGCATGGTCGATATTCTCCTTCAAGAATGCCAACTTGGACGCTGTCGCTGCGGACAGGCTATGCCACGAATGATGCTTCCCCTGAGCGACGTCCTGAATCGCCGTCTTGACCCAACCCTCCGATTCATTCGAGAGCTTGTCATGCAGCGCCAGGAATTCCCGCAGGGCCGATTCCATCCCGCGGCGAGTATCAATCGGGGCAGATGAAAGAACGTGAAGAGGCACACTCGTGTCCGGTCCGATTGATTGCAGGCGAGCACCGAGTTCGCGTTCCTTAAGAACCATGTGGTCGAAACTGCCGGGGGCTGGGATCGCTGCCAACTCCGGAAGAACCTTCCTGAAGTCTTCCTCCGCATCATCACCCAGGTCACGCCAGAATCTCAGAAGTGCGCTGGCTTCTTCATTGGTGAGGGGCGCCGCCAAGGCGGCACTAACATCGATTCCCAACCATCCATGCGAATCTGCCTCAGCAACCATTCGCAGAGCCAGAGACTGAGGAGTTCCGCGGTACTCGCCGAAATGGAGATCCACAACTTCCGTCTCGCCGGATCGGACGATCTTCAGGTTCGAGTAGCCCTCCGCGAGTTCACGTCTTGAATGGTCGATGTCCGCCAAGAGCTGTCCGATGCGTGCCTGCTTCCTCGTGCTGTTCCACTGATTCAGTTCGCTCAGAATGCCCTGGACGGATTCCTCCAATTCCCTTAGAGAAGCAGTGTCATCCCCGAGCAACGACACGCATAGCGGCGAAAACTCGGGCGGGAAGTATTTCTTCAGTACTCGCAGTGCGCGCGCCGTGTGACTCGTCACCAACAGCCGCTTTCCTGTTGCTAAGAGATGGCAGATCAGGTTGGCGATAGTGTGTGACTTGCCAGTTCCCGGCGGTCCCTGTACGAGAACTCCTTGCCGGCTGGCGAGGCGGTGCGCAATCTGGCGCTGCTCTTCGTTGGCCGGAAGAGGGAAATATGTTTCGTCCGCTTCGCCACCGCCAGGCTCGCTCTCCGAGTTCTCACCGGACGTTTGGTGGTCATCAAGAATGCTAACGAGTCTTTCGACTCCGACTGGAATCATCCCACCCTGGTTCATCTGCTCCGCGATCTCTGCAAAGATCCGGACGAGATTACGGTCGCTGCGCTGCCGCACAAGCAATGCCGGCGCGAAATTCATCCGTGGGCGAGTCCGGTCGGCAGTACCATCTTGCGGCTCCAGAGCCATCTCCATGGCACTCTCGGGGGAGAGTTGCTGGAAATAGGCGTTCAGCGCCGTTGCCAACCCGGGCCCAGTCCAGATCCCGTCACCAATGTCGGAAAGTTCCTGCTGAATTCGATTCTGAAGGTCCGGTAATGGCCGGTCTTGCGGCTCAAGCATGTCCTGCTCAAGCGACAGATGGGCTCCGTCAGGTGGCAGACCGACCGTGATGACTCCTGTCTTGGAATCGAATTCGATGATTGCTTGGCTGGCCCCGACGTGACGTTTGATTTCCGGTCCGTGGGGCGGATGCCAGGTCAACAGGCCGACGCCTACGATAACTTCGTAAGCTTCTCCCATTCGTTCCTGATTCTGGTACGCGGCGAATAGTTCGTTGTAGATTGACTGGACTGGCTGGAGGCGCCGCTCCTCAATCGCCCAAGGCCACCAGTGGTTCTCGACGTAAAGTTCCCATTGCCGTAAGATCGCCGGGTAGTCTTCCAGCCTTCGGACTACCGTTTCTGGTCCTTGGCCACCAGCATCAATCGAGCCAGCTTCTTCGACGATGCTGTCCTTGAGCTGCGGAGCGTCCTGGGATGCATCGGCGACGTCACGTTCACTCAGCCATGGCACCAAAGCCGGAGGAAGTGTTGGCGGACGCTTGCGGCGGGGACGTTCTACTCGGAGCCAGTCTTCGTACGCGGCCTCGCGACCAAGGTCCCAAGCGGCGCAGTAGCATTCCTTTTCTCTCGGAATCTCCGCCCACCAGACAACCTGGTCATAGTCGTCGCAGTTCCGCCTGACGTCAGTCCGGAGTTCGGTCAATTCCTTGAGGTATGTAAAGAGCCGAATGGCCTTATCACGCACCAGGGTATCGCCGCTGGATGTCTCAACCGATATGGTGCTCATCGGACGCCTCGTAATCCTTTCCCGGCCGGAAGACGGTTCCTTTTCGGGCATTTTGGCAATAAACCGGCTGCGGTCTCCGCATCTATTTGAGAATCAGACCGAAAGCTCATGGTATAACGTTGTGCAGCCGTTCTCCACGAGCGCGCGCACGATTCCGCCACCGAGAGCCGCGGCGTATTGGTGACGGTGCGGAGGGCGCCGCTCCATAGCCTGCGGCTAGGCATCCCCCTAAGCCGACGTTCTGGAGTTTCACGCTTTGGAACCCGAAGATGCGGCGGGCTCGGCGCTCGACGACCGCAAAGACCGTTGGCGGCCCTGCCCGGTCGAATACAAACGAGGGAAGCCGAAGCGGATGATCTGCGACGTGGTGCAGGTCTGCGCCCAAGCGCTGTGCCTCGCAGAAATGCTGGGCGTATCGGTGCCGGAACCGGTGGCTGAATTGCGCGGGTAAGGGGTTTGCGTCAACGTTCCATCCCGTGCCCATGGGATTTGCCCACGTCACGAGATTGGGCATGCGCAGGTTTGCCACCCGGAGAGATTTCCTTGGCGAGAGTCCGCTCCGCCTCGGGCAGCTTCGTTAGGCTCTGGTCGCTGGCGATGGCGGAGCGCTTTGACACGTCGCGACTGAGTTCATTGCCAAGCTTGTCGGCGTCGTTGGTAAAGATCTGGGCGTCGTAGCGGCCACGGGAGACACTGACATATGCCAGACGGGAGTTGACGAGTTGCTCGCGGGCGTTCTCGGTATCCACATGAACCAACACTCGGTCGGCGGTTACGCCTTGACTGCTGTGACTGGTGACAGCATAGCCGTAGTCGAGATGCGGATGGTCGCGGAGGTTAAGATCGACTTCGCGCCCGGAGTCCAGACGGATTCGTAGATTGCCTTCGGCGTCGATTTTCTCGATAGTTCCAAGTTGGCGGTTGGCAATGCGTTTGTCCTTATATGGCGCGGTGAACTGGATGCGGTCTCCGGCGGAAAACTCTCGCTCCACTTCGCGATGGACGGTGACTCCTTGCAAGCGGCGCGGGTCGTAGGTGATCTGCTTGCCGTCGGCGCGCTGGACCGTGAGATAATTCTGGCCGCCGTCCACGGCGGTGACACGGACGTACTCGCCGGCTTCGATGCCCATCGCGCGGCTGCCTTTTGTGTATCGAATCACGTCGCCAGGATCGTATTGTGGAGCCCACTGACGGTCCGCGCCGGTGAGGTCCTGACGCGAGGTGAGCACGGTTTGCCGGTGCTCCGCCCCGAAAACAACTCCTCTGGCTTGCAGCTCGCGATGGACGAGCCGGTTGATCTCCATGCGGGACGCGTTGTCTGGGGAGACGACCAGCGTGTTTTCCGGGCTTTCGGCGTAGCGCTCCGCGATTGCCTTCATGCGCTCTTGCGGATCGGCGAACTGGTGTACTCGCCCTTGTTGCGCCAGATTCTCGATAGCCTCGCGGATGTCGCCGCGGGAAAGCTGCTCCACAACTTCCCGAAACAGAGGGTCTTTCTGGCGCACTATCTCGTCGAGTTGCGCCGTTTGCATTCCGGCCTGCTGCAACTGTTCGAATGGCTTCCCCGCCTCGACTCCCTGGTGCTGGCGCGTGTCTCCGACGAAGATCACGCGGTCGCGAGCGTGTAGGCGCGTGAGGAACTCATGCACCTGTTTGGTGCTTGCCAGGCTTGATTCATCGACGAAGTAGAGGCGGCGCTGTCCGTCGGCGGCCTTCCGTCCGGTGGCAAGGTAACCTTGCAAGGTGCGGGCGACGATCCCAGCTTCTTCAAGTTGCTGCGCCGCGCGGGATGTCGGGGCGAGGCCTTCGACCTGGTAGCCTTGCTGTTCGGCGGCTGCGCGGATGGCTGCGAGTGAAGTAGTCTTCCCCGCGCCGGCGGTACCCTGCAAACCGATCACCTGATCGCGGCTCGTGACAATCTCCTCTATGGCGATGCGCTGGTTGCCGCTCAGATGAGCCAGGCTTTTCCGCATACGTTCGACCTCCAGCTCGGAAGCGATTGAAGCGTAGCGGCCTCGTCCGGCCTGCATTGCGGCAATGTTGTCACGCTCCAAGTCGATCATCTCGCGGGTCGTGAGCATCGGCCCCGCTCGCTGGAACTCCCCATTGCGACTCCGTGCGTCTAGATTCGCTTTGACTTCCGCGAGCGTGGCTTTCCCCATGGATCGTTTAAGCGCATCACGTAGTAGTTCGCGCTCCTCCACAACGGCCTCCCGTTCCATGTGACGATCACGGGACCACGTCACGGATTCCTGGGCATGCTTGGCGGGGTCCTTGCGATCCTGCTGAGCGCCTCTGTTACGTGCCTGCTCCACGACATACTGGGGTTGGTTCCCGAATGCGGCGGCCACTTTTTGGTGCTTGGCCAGCATCTCTTCCGGACTGAGTGCGACTTTGGCGTCTCGCGTCCGGTGCGCTGCGATCTGGGCCGGTCCGGCGCCCTCCAAACCCTGCGCTTCAAGATGAGCTTTGATCTGCTGGCTGCGCGGGCTGCTGGCCTCCAGATATTCCTTTGTGTAGCCTCGGATTTCCGGTGCGCCGTTCTTGCCGGCATCGATTGCATATCCGAGCGCTTTCAACCGCGACGCCAGTTCAGATTGATAAACGGCGGTAGCGTATTGCTGACTCTTGTACACCTCCCGCGGCTGAACCGCTCGCGTGCTTCCGTCCTCCATCTCGGTCACATTGAAGAACACCACGTGCGTGTGCAACTGCGGGGCGGAGTAACCGTCCACGGGTCGGGCGCTGTCGTGTTCGAACTTCGCAGCGGCCCACTTCCCGGTGGTCTCAGCCGGATGGTTGCCACCGAGACGTGCCTGAACGTAGCGCTCCAATTCATCCACGGCAATACGGACACTCGCCCTGTGCGCCTCGCGCACGCGTTCATCGCCGCCCACCAGGGCCGTCAGAGAAACGCTTTTGGGTGCGCTGAACGTGGCGTCCCATCCGGCGCGGTGCTCCATAGTTTTCACAGCCTCACCTCGTTCGTTCTTGTACTCGAACGATTCACGATGGCGAATAAGCTGCTCGCCTGTTTCCGGGTGTTGGCCGTTGGCGAGCTGGGCGAACTGTTCCTCAGTGACTTCGCCCGTGAGACCCCACTGCGCCGCCAGCTGGCCTTGCCACTGGCCCTTTATTTGATTGCTCTGCGTGTAGTAATTCTGGTCGGAGGAGGTGAACTCACTACGGTGATACGCTTGCGCCTGGCTTGCGCTGAGCGGTCTGGAAATGGTCACCATGCGTCTACCGCGCGTTCGTCAATCGAAGATGGAGTGTTGTGGGCTTCCCTCGCGCTCCCGAACTTTTTCCGCAGTCGGCTGCGGGCGGTTGGGTAGCTGGGCGGCGACATTTTGCGGCGGCGTGTTTCCATCGATCGGCCGGGGGATGAAACCGCGCTGCTTCCGCTCGGGCGGAACCCTGGGAAAAGCCACGGGAACGACCAAGTTTTGAGACTTCAAATAGCCGCTCAGATTGGGCAGGCCCTGGATCACGGAATCCATCACCAGCGGTTCGACTCGGCGCTCCAGGTGATAGGTCCTGCTCTTGCGCCTCCAACCGTCGAAGAACCGCGACATTGGCTCGGTTCGGCTTTCCTTTAGCCGCTCGATCTCGACACTGCCGATGGTTTCGCTGATCCATTTGGCGGCGCGCGGCTCGCTGGTGCGGAGAAAGATCTTTGTCATGGGCTGCGAGAGCATCGTCTCAGATTCGAGCCCGTAGCGGGCCTCCAATTGGGTGCGGCCCTGAAAACCGAGCACCAGCCGGAGGTTAGCCTTTCGCGCTTCCGTGATTGCGGTCGGCAACTGGGGCAGCCGTTGCAAGCTCGCCAGTTCATCGAGGATGACCCACACCGGACGCGAGCCACCCTCGGCGGATGTCATCAGGCGTAGAAGCAAAGAATCAAGCCACAGGCTTACGAGGGGGCGCAAACTATCGCGAATCTCGTGACGGCTCGGCAGGAACAGCCAGCCTTGACGTTCGTAAGCCCAAGCTGCGGCGCTCCACCGGCCTTGACCCTTCTGCTCGGTTGGGAGGAGGCGAAACGCGGCGGCGGCTTGGTTGAAAGTGGATTGCACTGCCGCACGCTGACCGCCCGCCGTGGGCGCTACGAACGGCGCCAGCGCCGTTCCCTCCAGGCGCTGGTCGATTTCCTCGAAATGGCGCATCCAATGGGTCAGTAGCTCCGGCGTCGGTTTGTAGTGCGCTACCAAATAAGCAAAGATGCTCCGGGCTGCCTCGGGGAAGAATGGATTCTCACGGGGCTTATCTGGGAACAAGGAGTTGGCCAAGGTCAACGCTTCTGGAGCGTAACGAACCTCATCGGACGGAGTCCAGTACGGCATGCGCTCGTCCACGGGATTGAGGATGAGATCGCCTTGGAGAGGATCGTAGAACTGCGGCGTGAACTCCAGAGCAGGGTCGTACACAATCGCGCTTTCGCCTCGGCTGCGGATCTGTGGAAGGAGCTGGCGGATGACCGAGGATTTCCCTGTGCCGGAGTCTCCGAGAAGCAGCAAATGGCTACGCTCTTCGCGGCGCGGAATGCGCACCATGTGCCGCTGCGGATGGCGCGACAACCGTTCGCGGACAGTCAGCGAATCAACCGTCGCGAAACCAAGCCCGTCTGAGCGCTTGATCTGGTTGAATTCGGCGCGCGTGACCTGGACAGGGCCTTGGCGGACTCGGCCATCCTGAAGCTGACGCATCGCTTTACGGTCCTGGGCTAGTGCCCACGGCAAGAACAGCAGTACCGCAAAACCACCATATACGGCTCGGCTGGAGAGGTCCCAGAGAGTGTGACCGCCGTAGATCAAGTTGGTGAGTTGGTCGTGGAGCTTGGCGTTATCGAACTCGTTGTGCAGCCATTCGAGATTTTGGGCGCCGTTCTTGCGGGCAGCTTTGGTGAGAACGAACGGTATGGCCGTATTGGGCGGGATGCCGGGCGGGGGCTCGGCTGACGCTACGTCGTCATCGCTCGCGAGGAGCTTCCGATTGTTCGGGTAGGTCACGGCCAGAAGACGATACTGATCGCTCCCGCCACGGAGCGTAAACACGTAGGTCAGGAGGTAGGTGCGCTGGAGCGGACTCCATAGAGACTCGACAACCAAGGTCAAAAGGACCGTTGGGAAAAGCAGCGCGGCGATGAGCACAGCCCAGGTGAAAATGGGCTGCGGCGGGGACACTTCTCGACTCCAGTCCGTACTCATCCCCGGCCTCCGGCCGCCTGTGGTTCCGTGCCGTTTTGAACTTGGATCAGGAACTCAATTGCGCGTTTGATCTTGGTCGAGTCGGCGCGCTCGACGATGCCGGCCATCTGTTCGCGGGTGACCTTGCCGTCGCTCGTGAAGGCGAAAACCAGGTTCCCGACTATAGTGCGAAGGCCGATCACTTCAGCCAAAAGAGCCTGCTCAACTGGCGTGCCCGAGGGATGGTCCGCGAAATTGAGAAGCACGTCGCGGCACCATTCGCCGAGCGGTTTTCCGGTAGCTTCCGCCAGTGTTTGGAGACGAGCGAAATCGCCTGCCGAAACGCGAACGCCGATGCTTTTCGTGCGGAACTGCGAGCGGTCTTGCATATTGCCTGTCTCAACGCTATGTCGTTAAGTCAATGAGTTAACGTACGCGAGCGTCTCGTACCTCTCAACCCATTGGTTCAGCGCAAGCGCCTGCGGAGCAACACGTTCCCATACGCAATCACGGCGCTTGCATACGCCACCCTGCAAGGGGTGACGTGTCAACACTTCAGCCGGTGCGGAGCACCGTCCGTCATTCGCGCTTGTCCTAAATCTCTCCATAGACGAGCGACAACTCCTCCAACACCGGCTGTAGCTCCGGCATCGCGAGGGCCTTCTCAAACAACTCCTTCAGCGATTGCCATTCCTCGCGAGTGAACGAAATAGCGATGCCGTTCCTCCGATGCCGAAAATAGAACCGTTCGGGGACGGCATCGTTGGTGTACCCGAAGAACTCCCGCCCTTTCCAGTACCGGCCCGGCTCCAGCCGCACGAGCATCGTGGCAAATTCACGAACTCTCGGGTATCGGCTCAGCGGATACGCGACGTCCTTGCGGTTCATCTCAAGCAGCATCTCGATCTCGCCGTCACTTCCGACGAGAATGGAGAGCCGGTGATCACCGGAGGCAACTGACGGGAACGTTGGCGAGACAAAGGCGTTCCTGCTGCCCAAGGCGCGGATTGGCTTCCGTTCCCGGAGCCAATGCCCGCGCGCAGCCAACCGGAACAGCGTTGGCAAGTACGGCGTGAGTGCATCGTTGATGGCGGCGACTCCGGGCAAAGTCTCGTCTCGCAACGTCACGTACAGGTTCCGGGCGCAGAACACCGGCTTTGGCGGGCGGTCTGAATGCCGCAGTTCCTGGATCAGATCGCCGGTGACTTTCGGAACCACCTCAGGATCGAGTTGCCGCCGATTCAGTACTGCCCCATCGGTCAATCCCAGGTTGCCTAGATAATACCTGTCGAGTTCGACGCCTCGATCCACTCGCAACGCACGCACGGCAAGAAATGCTTCGAGCACCTGCGCAAATGATTCGGGCGTGGGATGCTCAGGGTCTTCGGCCAGTTCCTCGCATCCCACCTGGATGTATTGGGCTACGAACAGCCATTCGGCATGAGACAATCCCTGCCTCTGTTCCCACTTCCGGCGAATGTTCCAGAGCGACTGAGCGGTGTTCTGCTGCAGGTCGGCCACCTCCAGCCGATGGTCCAGCCGGTCATCCTTGGCCGATTCCAGCAGCATCTTCGCGACATCAGATGTGGATACGCCGTCGCCGCGGCTGCTTGAGAGCACATTTTTCGCGCGCTCCAGGTACTCCCGAAGTGCATCCGAGATCCGGATGGAAAGGGTTTGTTGTTGGATTTTTCGCTCCATCGAGAACATGATTGCATATGTCGAACGTGAATGCAAGTGTATCGATACAAACTATTGCATTGAATTTTGAGTCGGTGCATAATCGGGGTAGCTGACGCTCGAAGGGTCTCACCGATGGCGCAAACCTCCCCAACTCGTCCCGTCTTGTCGGCGAGAAGGTCCGCTTTCCCGCTGCGCAATACTCCATCATCCGATTTCATTTCTGGAGGCGAACTGTGATCCGCGATGAGATCCTCACTGTCGTGGAAGTCGCGACAGAATTGCGGTGCTCGAAGGCGCACGTGTATAACGCCATTGCCGGGAAGGTGGAAGGCGTATCGCCGCTGCCGGCGATCTCAATGGGTCGCAGGAAGCTGGTGCGGAGGGGCGCTTTGGAGCAATGGAAAAAACTGAATGAAACCGGCGGCGGGGATGCTAACATGGCCTCATCGTCAGCAATCGACACCGTTGGACGCGTGAAGGAGACAGTTCATGCGTAAGCGGTTTCAGAAAGGTAGTTTGCAGAAGGTTCGCGGTGGATGGGTGGCGAGGTGGCGGCAGGACGGGGAGCGTAAGGCGCGGATGTTAGGCCGGGTTTCACAGATGACGAAAGCGCAGGCGCAGTCCGAACTGGCCGGTATTCTGGCCCCAATCAACAACGAACGGAGTGAGCCGTCGGAGCAGAGCAGCTTCGGCGATTTCGTGCAGCAGGTTTACTTGCCGTTCTATCGGCGAAAGTGGAAGCGCTCGACCGTCATGACCAATGAGGATCGGCTGGCACATCATCTGACGTCGGAGTTTGCCCCTCGAAGTTTGGGCAGCTTTGACAGGGATGAGATGCAGGCTTTCCTTGACCGCAAGGGCGCGACACTTTCATTCAGTGTGGTGGATCATCTGCGTTGGGATCTAAAGCAGATATTCGACATGGCCGTTGCAGAGGGGTATTTGCGGAGGAGCCCGGCGCTGCTGTTGTTCACGCCTAGGGAATGTAGGCGGGCGGCGACGCGGGTGATGACCGTGGAAGAAGTGCGGCAGTTGTTTTCAGTCCTCGATGTTCGGGAACGGCTGATTGCCAGACTGGCGTTGCTTGCTGGCATGCGGCCCGGTGAGATTTTTGGGCTAAAGTGGGCGCGGATGGAAGCGGATTACGCCGACATCCGGCAGCGTGTTTATCGGGGCGATATCGACTCACCAAAGTCGGTTCGATCCGTACGGCACGCAGCTCTTTCAGATGGGCTGCTCATCTCCATCGACGACTGGCGGGCCGCGTCGCTCGACACCAGTGCCGATGCGTGGGTGTTCCCGTCAGAGAAGCTCACAACGCCGGTTGCAAAGGACAACTGCTGGCGGCGGGGTTTCCTGCCCAAGCTCAAGCCGGTCGGTTTGGCTTGGGTAAACTTCCAGGTCATGCGACGCACTCACAGCTCGCTGCTAAAGGAGCTGGACGTCGATCCGCATGTGCGGGCTGACCAGATGGGGCACACCGTCGATGTGAACGAGAACGTATATACGATCACATCACTCAAGCGCCGCAAGGACGCTGTGAACGCGCTGGAAAAAGCGATTGGGGCTTAACGGACTCTATCGGACTCTGGATTTTGCGATGTCCTTGGAAGTTATTGAAAAGATGGAGCGGGAGACGGGGCTCGAACCCGCGACGTCCAGCTTGGGAAGCTGGCATTCTACCACTGAATTACTCCCGCTCGGGGCTACGACACAACCATATCAAAACACTGATCCTCTGTCCAGCCCCAAGCGCCGCTCGCTACTCCGCCGCGCGGTCGCGCCGAGTGAGGCCCCCGAACCCCATCACACACGGGGCGATTTGCAGTATAGTGGGTTGCCGGAGACTGGGATGAAGAATCGGAAACGCAGCAACGGCTGGTGGGTTTCACTCGCGCTCCTGGCGGCGCTTGGCTCGCCGGCGGCGGTGGCAGACAACTATCCGCGGCAGCCGGGGATCGACGTGCAGCATTACGTCCTGCGCGTGGCCTTGAACGACGATAACGATGAGATCGCCGGTCACACTACCGTGACCGTGCGCTTCCTCAAGGACGGGCTCGCCGAATTCTGGCTGGACTTGGCTTCCCCCAAGGACGCGAAGGGCATGACCGTCACCGGCGTGTCCATCGGCGATATCTCGCTGCGCTACACCCACCAGCTCGATCGTCTGACCATCAAGCTCCAGGCCCCGTCCAAAACGGGCGACATCCGCCAGTACGACATCCAGTACCACGGCGTTCCCGCGGGCGGCCTGAAGGCGCTCGGCAACAAATACGGCGAACGGTGTTTCTTCAGCCTGAACTGGCCGGCGTTCGCGCACCAGTGGCTGCCCATGGTCGACCATCCCTATGACAAAGCCACCAGCGAGTTCCTGGTCACCGCGCCTTCGAAATACCAGGTGGTGGCGAACGGGACGCTGCTGGAACAGATCGACGTGGGCGACGGGCGGCGCATGACGCACTGGAGACAGTCCGAGCCGGTCGCTTCGTGGCTCAACAATATCGGCGTGGCGCAGTTCGCCATGCGCAACTTCGCCACGGTGCGGGGAGTTCCCCTGGCCACCTGGGTGTTTCATCAGGATCGCGACGCCGGCATCGTCAGCCTGGAGAATCCCATGCGCCAGGCCATCGAGTTCTTCGGCGATTCCGTGGGGCCGTATCCCTATGACAAGCTGGGCGGCGTGGAGGCGGCCGGCATGGTGGGCGGAATGGAGCACGCCAGCGAGGCGTTCTACGGACAGGGCGCCATCGGCAACCGGCCGCTCGCCGGCCTGGTGTGGCACGAGGTGTCGCACCAGTGGTTCGGCGATTCGGTCACCGAGAAGGATTGGGACGATGTCTGGCTGAGCGAGGGCTTCGCCACTTACTTCGCTTCCCTGGCGCAGGAACACTTCGACGGACGCGACGCGTTCCTGGCCTCCATGAAGCGCTCGCGCGCCGCCATCCTGTCCCTGGAGAAGCGGTCTCCGCCGGTGCCGGTGGTGCACGATAACCTGCCGGAAATCGCCGATGGCCGCGCTCCCGTGGAAATCGTTTATCAGAAGGGCGCCTGGACGCTGCACATGTTACGCCGCCTGGCGGGCAACGAGAAATTCTGGGCGGGCATTCGCGAATACTACCGCCAGTTCCGCGACGGCAACGCATCCACGGCCGATTTCCGGCAAGTCATGGAGGAGGTTACCGGCGGCGACCTGGCCTGGTTCTTCCAGCAGTGGCTCTACCGCGCCGGGTCGCCCGCCGTGGAAGGCGCGTGGAGGTACGACGCTCCAAGCAAGACGATCCAGTTGGAACTGGCGCAGACGCAGCCAGGCGAGGTGTTCCGTTTGCCCCTCGATGTGGCGGTTTCGGCACAGGGCGCTCCGGCAAGAATCGAGAAGATCGAGCTGAACGCCAAGCGGCAGACCTTTGACATCTCTTCGGCCGCTGAACCGGCCAACGTCGAATTGGACCCGGACGCGTGGGTTCTCATGGACGTGAAGTTCGGCAAGCGTTGAAGGCTGGCCACAAAAGTGCACCTTACGGCGGCATGCGAATCGGTGCCGCGGCTTTGTCCCTGATGTTACTCTCCGCCTGTTATGGCGCGGATCCATCCCTGACCATTTACAACCAGCGCTTCGCCGTAATCCGGGAAACCATCCCGCTGGACTTGAAACAGGGCGTCAATGCCATCCAGTTCGAGGGCGCCACGGCGCTTCTCGAACCGCAGTCCGTCATGCTGCGCGATCCGGCGGGACGCCGCCTGCTGCGCATCCTCGATCAGAACTATCGCGCCGACCCGGTGTCGATGGACGCCCTGCTGCGGCGCTTCGAAGGGCAGACCATCGAGTTCCAGGTGCGGGCGGGCGACAGGACCGAGACGGTCGCCGGGAAGATCGTGCGCGCCAGCGGGCCGCCGGCGGTGCAGCAGGTCCCGTATTACCAGCAGGCTGCGGCGCAGCCGCAGCCCATCGTCGACGTGGGCGGCAAACTTCAGTTCGGCTTGCCGGGGACGCCGCTGTTTCCGGGCTTGGGCGCGGGAATGATCCTGAAGCCGCTGCTCGCCTGGACCGTGGAAACGGATCGCGCCGGGCGGCTGGACGCCGAACTGGCGTACGTCTCGGGCGGGTTGAACTGGAGCTCCGATTACAACATCGTGAGCGGCGAGGGCAACGCCCTCGACATCATCGGCTGGGTGACCATGGAGAACCTCAGCGGCAAGGAGTTCGAAAATGCGCGCGTGAAACTGATGGCCGGCGATGTGAACAAGATCCAGCCGCAGGGCGGGGGCATAGGCGGGGGCGGCGGCGCGGTAGTGGTTTCGCGGATCGACTACAGCCGAGGCGCACCCGCGGTCGAAGAGAAGACCTTCGACGAGTATCACCTCTACACCCTCCAGCGCGCCGTGACCCTCCACGACAGCGAGACCAAGCAAGTGGAATTCGTGCGCGCCGACGGCGTGAAATCCGAAGTCGTCTATATCTACGACGGCATGAAGCTCGATTCCGCGCGCTACAGGGGATGGAATTTCGACAATATCCGCAACGACACGGAATACGGCGCCCAATCCAACAACAAGGTCTGGGTGATGCGCGAGTTCGTCAACTCCGAAGCCAACCACCTGGGAATGCCGCTGCCCAAGGGCCGCGTGCGCTTCTACCGCCGCGATACCGACGGCCAACTGGAATTCACCGGCGAGGACTCCATCGACCACACGCCCAAGGACGAGCACATCCGCGTATTCACCGGGGCGGCGTTCGACCTATCGGGCGAGCGGAAACGGACGGAGTTCCGCAACGACGAGAGGCGGCGCACCATCGACGAGAGCTTCGAGATCAAGGTGCGCAATCACAAAAATGAGCGGGCGGAAGTGCGGGTGGTTGAGCACCTGTATCGCGGCGCCACGTGGGCAATCCCCACCAGCAGTGCACCGTGGGTCAAGACCGATGCGCAGACCATCGAGTTCCGCGTCACGCTGAATCCGGATGAAGAGAAGGTGGTCACCTACACGGCGCATTACACGTGGTAGCCGCGAGGGGGGATGGCGCCGGCGCGCTAGTGGCCCGTGGCGATGGTGTTGGCGTGGCTCAGATTGGCGTTCGTCGTGGACCAGATACCCTTGGTGCCCCCGCCGACGGCTCCAATAAACCCAATGAAGAACAGCGTCAGCCACGTCAGGAGAACGGCATACTCGACAATGGTCTGACCTTGCTCTTCCGATCGAATTATCTCCGGCGTTTGATCTTGAGTCTCGCCAGGCGCTTCAGGCTCATCCGGTAGCCGGCCATCGCCGCGCCAGAAGGCCAATATAAGTCCAAACACACTGCCTCCCCGTTACGTTATAACTTAGAATATAGGCGGCACCCCGCGCCCCTTCAACGTATCTTTTGGACAGTTAGTGCCTGGCTATCGGAACTCGTTTTACTAAGGTTATATGGGGAATACTGCCGGGTCATCCCTGCCGCGGTCTCCGCGCCGCGGGCAGCGCCGGCACAATCGCCAGAGCGGCGACAGCCAGGCAGCTCAGCCAGCGGCACAGGCGCAATTCCCATCCGCCGTCGTAGTCCAGCACGATTTCGCAGGCGCCGTTGCAGTCCGGCCGCAGCCACATCAACCCCAAGCCGTCCTTATAGATGTTGCGCGGCTTCCCGGCTACCGTGGCGCGCCATCCCGGATGATACGTCTCCTGCACGCTCACCACCCCGCCGGGGATGCCGGTGGTGCGGATGCGGATGCGGTTGCGGCCCTCCCAGTCGAACGAGGTTACGGGCAGCGAGGAGTCGTCCAGCCCGGCCACATACCGCTCGACATCCTTCGTATCGTCCGGCGCCCTGGGAACGCGGCGCACGATGACGCTCTCCGGAACCATGTGCGCCAGCGCGGCCTCGCGCAGCGGAACGCGGTACATGACGACTCCGCGCCACTGCCACACCACCGGCAGTACTCCCTCAAACGTCTCGGGATGGGTGAATCCCTTCCAGTATTCGTCGCTGTTCTTGCCGGGGATGGTCACCACGCCCACGCCGAAGGCCTTGAGCCACGCCAGTGAATTGCGCAGTTCCTTCTTGGGATCGGGGCCGCCGAACGCGATGGCCCAATCGGCCCGCTGCTGCACCTGGTTGATGGCCAAGGTAAAGGATTCCCCGGTGAACTGCTGAATGTCGCTGAAGGTGTTGGTCCATTGCGCGATGGACCCAGGCATGAAGAATCGCACGTTGGGGAAGTTCTGCTGCGCCCATGTGGCGGCCCGGCACTCCACGTTGCCGGAAATGTCCACCGGAAACGTCTGCTTCTTCTCCTCCAGGCGGAAATCGCGTACCTGCTCGGCGGCCAGGGCGAGGAGCAGAAGCGCCGCCGCGCGCCGCACCGGAGCCGGGATGCGGCGCCACCAGGGTCTGACGGCGAAGACCGCCAGCAGGCATAGCGCCAGTTCCACTTCGAATTTGTAGCGGCCCGGCTGCGGCATGAAGTGATCGCGCAGCAACAGGTCAGCCAACGGAATGCTGGTCGCCAGCCACGCGAACAGGGCGAAAAACTGCACGCGCCAGTCGGAAGTCCAGCGCGGCAGGTAGTGCCACAGCACCGCCCATCCAAGAATGGTGAAGGCGAGGGCCGTGAACGATCCGAGGGTCCAGCCCTCATCAGTGGCGGCACTGGCCTCGCGAATGGCCGACAGGAACGATGGCGAGAGGAACGGTGCGGCGATGGCCCAGCCCCACACGCCCAACCCGGCGGTCAGCAGCAGGTTGCCGCGCCAGTGTTCGCGGCGGAGCACGCACAGCAGACACACCGCGGCCATCGCCACCATCACCGGTCCGAAGGCGCTGGCCAATCCGCAGCCGGCAATGCAGACCGCCGTCGCGGCATAGTAAATGGGCCGCCGCCTCTCGATGGAGCGCGCCAGGAACAGAATCGCCAGGGGCAGCAACGTCAGGGCCGCCACGTGCGGCGTGTCGTCCCACACAACCGTCATGAAGAGGCGCCGGGGACTCCAGAAGTTCCTCATGGTGAACCCGCCATCGGGAACCACGAGTTGCGACACGGAAGTCAGCGAGTAGGCCAGGGCAGCGGCAAAACTCGCGCCCGGGGCGCGCGTCAGCCGCCACGCCGCGAAGAACAGCGTCAATGGGCCGAGTATGTAGCACAGGCCGGTCACGCTCTGAAACCCCATACCCGCCGGAACACCGCGCAGCGCCGCGATGGCCGCGGCCACTCCGGGTACCAGGGGATGATAGGTCCATTCAAAGGGAGTGCCCATCTCCCAGTACGGCCACCAGGTGGCGTGCAACCAGCTTCCGCCAAATCGCGCCGCAATGGCGGTCCAAAAGCCGTGCATCGACCCCATCTGGTGGGACGACGAGAAAAACGTGTCGCGGGCGATGTAGGCGTTGATCCAGAACAGGATCAGGGCATAAAATCCCGCGCGCAAGGCTTCGCTACGCCAGGTCTTCTCAAGTCCGGATGGCGGCATGGTGGTGTTAAGAGGCCGAGGCTGGCCGGCACGGCTCTCGACGGTCCAGGTTAGCACAAAGTCCGCAGCCGCCAACTCACCTGCCCCCCGTTGGCCGCTCCACAGCGGGACGCAACTTTACAGGATGGACTAAAATGGGCTATGCGGCTTTTCCATTGGACCCGCGCCAGGTCGGTGTTCATGCCCGAATTCGACGCGGAACACCGGAACCTGTACCAACTTGGAGACAATCTGTTTCAGGCGTGGACCGCGGGTGCTCCGGCCGAGGCCATGATTCCGTCCGTGCGAGCTCTGTTGGCTGCCGCCGAGGATCATTTCGCCCATGAGGAGCGCCTGATGCGCGCCGCGCGCTATCCCCTCCTGAACTGGCACGGGCGCCAGCACGAAACCGCTCGCAATGCGTCCAAGCCGCTGGTGGCGCGCATCGAAGCCGGCGATCGCCAGGCGGTGAAGGAACTGCTGGAATTGCTTTCCGGATGGATGAGAGACCACCTGGCGGTGGCCGACCGGATGATGGCCGCCGCCCTGCGCGCCTTCGCCCGGGCCGGCGCGGCGTGAGCCGGAGCGCGATCCTCCGCCCAGCCGTGCTGGCGGCCATGGCCTTGGCCGCGCTGCATGTGGAAGCGCTTCCCGCCCAGCCGGCGGAATTCGAAGTGGCGTCCGTCAAGCCCAACACCTCGGGCGATGGGCGCTCGGGCACCAGTACCTCTAAGGGCCAGACCCGCATGGAGAACGTCACCCTGCGGAGCTGCATCGAAAGGGCTTTCGACGTCCGCGACTACTCGCTCTCCGGCCCGCCCTGGCTGGACTCCGAACGGTTCGATATCGTGGCCAAGATTCCCGCCGGCGCCCCCAGAACGCAACTCGGAACCATGCTTCAGGCGCTTCTCAAGGACCGTTTCCACCTGGCCTTCCATTGGGCGCCCAAGGAGATCGCGGGC